>ENA-USUJ01000712-USUJ01000712.1-human-gut-metagenome-genome-assembly--contig:-NODE-712-length-29725-cov-5.891224_pt1 | contig 29725 bp, 24 predicted proteins | sample MGYA00250061_ERZ773398 | MGnify/ENA primary metagenome ERZ773398 (study PRJEB29103, sample SAMN06111992) | human gut metagenome | biome: human gut; feature: ankylosing spondylitis patient; material... | reverse complement strand
TTCGATCGAGGGGCTCGAAAAACTCGATCCCAGAGGACGCTACATATTCGCCTCGAACCACCCGTTCGGAGGCATGGACGGCATGATGCTGGCCGACAAGCTGATCGACCGCTTCGGCGACGCGAGGGTGGTGGTCAACGACCTGCTGATGCACCTCGAACCGCTGCGGCCGCTGTGGATTCCGGTGAACAAGCACGGTTCGCAGAGCACGGCCTACGCCCGCAAGTTCGACGAGGAGTTCTTCGGCGAGCGGCCGATCCTGACCTTCCCCGCGGGCCTTTGCTCGCGCTGCATCGACGGCGAGGTGACCGACCCCTTGTGGAAGATCAGCTTCCTGAAAAAAGCCTACGCCTCGCAGCGGCAGATCGTCCCGGTCTTCGTCGAAGGCGAGCTGTCGAAATTCTTCTACCGCGTCTACCGGATACGCAAGGCGCTGGGAATCAAATTCAACATCGAGATGCTGTGGCTTCCCGACGAGATGTTCTCGCAGAAGGGCAAGCACTTCCGCATCGTCGTCGGCGACCCGATCCCCGTGGCCGACCTGCAACGCTACGGATCGTTGCACGAACAGACGGAAGAAGTACGCAAAAAAGCGTATTTTTTGAAAAACAGACTCGATCCCCCGGCAAAGTAGCGGTAAAATTGATATTTTTGCCCCGTCTATGGAACAGAAAGAGATAGCACCCATTATAGAACCCCTCGACCGGGAGTCGCTGCTCGCGGAGCTGACACCCGCCCGCAAAATGCGCGACACGAACAAGGCCGGGAACGAAATCTACATCTTCTCGGCCGCCGAATGTCCCGCACTGATGCGCGAGGTGGGGCGTCTACGCGAAATCGCCTTCCGCGGCGCAGGCGGCGGCACGGGTCAGGAGGTGGACATCGACGCGGAGGACCTCGCCCGCGACGGCTACTACCAGCTGATCGTCTGGGACCCCGCGGCCCAGGAGATCGTCGGCGGCTACCGCTTCATCGTCTGCACCACGCCCAATCCCCGCCATCTCTCGACCGAGCACTATTTCCGTTTCAGCGAGCGCTTCCGCCGCAAATTCCTCCCCCGGACCATCGAACTGGGGCGTTCGTTCGTGCAGCCCGCCTACCAGGCCCGCGGCAATGCCAAGAGCATCTATGCGCTGGACAACCTCTGGGACGGGCTCGGGGCGCTGATCGTGCTGAACCCCAAAGCCAAATACCTCTTCGGGAAGGTCACGATGTACACCAACTACAAGTCGGTGGCGCGCAACGCGCTGATCTGGTTCCTGCGCCGCTATTTCCCCGACCGCGACAAACTGGTGGAGGGCATCCGCCCGATCGAGCTCGACCTCGACGATCCCTACTACGAGGAGCTGTTCTGCGGCGCGACCTACATGGAGAACTACCGCATCCTGATCCAGAAGATCCGCGAATTCAACGAGAATATCCCGCCGCTGATCAACGCCTACATGAATCTCTCGCCCACGATGCGGGTCTTCGACACGGTGTCGAACCCCGATTTCGGCGATGTGGAGGAGACGGGCATCCTGGTCACGATCCGGGACATCTATCCTGAAAAACGCCTGCGCTACACCCGTTGGCTGGGGTGGAGGGCCAACCTCAAACACCGCCGCGAGGAGTTCAGCGAACACCTGCGCGAACACCTCGAACGGATGAAGAAAAAGCGGAACGCCTGAGCGCTCCGCTTTTTTTCGGCACAGGCTCTCCTGATAGTCATTTCTTCCACAAAAATGGTCCGATCGGCCCGAATTTTGCATCCGCAATGCAGTAATCGCCGGATGGACACATTTAGCGGAAAACACTGAAAACCCAAAAACATCTCTTGTCTTGGTATGAAACGACTATTTCGCCTTTTCGCGGCGTTCGCCCTCCTGACGGGAGCGTGGGCCTGTTCCGACGACCAGACTTCGGAGGTCCGCATCAACGACGGCGCCGAATTCCTTTCGCTCGACTACCTCGCCCGCAGCGGCAAGATCACGGTGAACGCACCGGCTCCCTGGAGCGTCATCGTATCGTCAGGAAATTTCGGGGGGGGGAATGACCCTGACTGGGTGACCCTCTCGGCAGACGAGGGGCCCGAAGGATATTCCGAAATCGACGTGACCTTCGCCGCGAATCCGGGCCCTGCCCGCAGCGCGCTGCTGCTCTTCGACTGCAACGGGGAGACCACCGCCTTCACCCTCTCGCAGAGCGCCCGGGACACGGGATTCGACGCCCCGGACTACTATTTCTACGCCGCATACGGCACGATGCCGGCCCTCTATGCGGGTCTGCACCTGCTCTCGCACGACAAACCGAGCTATTTCTTCTACGAGCGTCCCCAGACCTACGATCCGAAGCTGTTCCCGGACTACGCCACGGTTTTCACCGCCGCGAATCCCGATGCCGGAGCCACCACCGAGGAGATTTACGCAATGAACGAGCAGATGAAACGCCGCATTTTAGAGATCAACGCCGAGGACCCCACGGCCGTATTCGGGCTCTACGTCACCGACCTGGCCTGCCGCGCGGGCTATGACTGGTTCGTCGGGCAGGGCATCGACTCGGCGCGCGTGAAGGTGACGATGCTCTCCGACGGAACGGGCACCTACACCAACTTCCACACCTTCTTCGGCGATCCGGCCACGGCCGAGCAGAACTGGAACGACTACGCCGCCCGGGTCGAGGCCCTCGACTGGAACCACGGCGGCCGTTATCCCGAAACCCGCGCCCCGCAGGACCTCGTCTCCGACGAATGGATCGCCTATCTCTCGACGCGCCCCAATTACCGGCTGATGCTCCAAAACGCCTCCCTGATGGAGTCGTCGGGGCCCTTTATGACGCAGAAACTCGCCGAGATGAAGATGGAGAGCGTCCAGCCCTACGAACTGCTGACGGCCCTCCCGGAAGAGGCCAAGAAGGAGTTCTACCGCATGGCCAATTTCGACTACGACCGGTTCAAGGCCCTGTTCGACGCCTCGCCGAAAGGAAACCTCATCATCCTCGGCACGAGCCACACCACCGACGAGAGCTGCCGACAGCAGGCCGCCTACGTACAGCGCATCATGGAGCAGTACGGCGCCGAATACGACGTATTCTTCAAACCCCATCCGGCCGACGGTTCGTCGTCCGACTACGAAGAGCGGTTCCCGGGGCTGACGCTCCTGCCGGGACAGATGCCGTTCGAGATCTTCGTCTGGTCGCTGCTCGACGAGGTGAACCTCATCGGCGGCTATCCCTCGACGACGTTCCTCTCCGTGCCGCTCGACAAGGTGGGATTCCTCTTCGCGGCCGACGCCGCGAGCCTCCCCCGGCCGCTGAATCTCCTCTTCAGCGACGCCCCGAACGTGGAGTGGATGCAACCGTGACGCACGGTCGCGGACGAACGAACGGCGCTTTCCGACAGTCGGAGGGCGCCGTTCGTCGGATATGGGGTGCGGCACAACAGAACGGACACGACAAGCACCCCGCCGCCCATAAAAATACCCCGCCCGAAGGCAGGGTACCAGGCAAACAATCGTTTAACTAAATGATTCCGGACGAACGGTTATCGAACGAACACGCCGCAGGTCGGAGCTTCGGTTTTCTCCGTCTTCTCGGGCTCGCTCTTTTCCGTCGGTTCCGACTTCTCGTCGGGCTTCTGCTCGGGTGCGGGGTTCTCCTGCTTCGGAGCTTCGGGCTGTTCGGGCTGCTGGGCGAACGCCATGCCGCCGGCCATCAGCATCATCGCGGCCATCATTACAACTGTCTTTTTCATAGCTTTAAGAATTAGTGGTTAAACTTCATTTTCTCAGTTCTGCGGTTCGTTTCCTCACCGTTTCTGCTTTCCGGAAGTTCAAGCCGTATGCCATACGGACAGATGAGATGCAACGCATTGTCTTTCAACGGACAATGCGGCGCGCCGAAAATTCGGCGGATGTGGAAAAAGTGTGGAGCCGGGGCCGGGAGTGTGGAATTATTCCACATCCGGAGTGTGGAACGGCGCTATTCGATGCCGTAGAGATGCAGTTTGTTGTAGAGCGTCTTGCGGTCGATGCCGAGCAGTTTGGCCGCCTGCGACTTGTTGCCGCCCGCCGCCGCGAGCGCCCGGCGGATCTGCTCCTCCTCCGAGGCTCGGTCGCGCAGGGGATGGGGCGCCGCCGCGGATTCCGCCGCCGACACGCCCGTGATCTCGCCGGGAAGGTCCCGGCAGGTGATGTACTCGCCCGCGGCGAGCAGCGTCGCCGAAAGCACCGTATTCCGCAGTTGGCGCAGATTGCCCGGCCAGTCGTAGGCAGCGAGGGCCGCCGCGGCCGCCGGGTCGAATCCCACGATCCGTTTGTCCAGTTCGCGGTTGGCCTGGTCGAGGAAGAAATCGGCGTAGAGCGGTATGTCCTCGCGCATCTGCCGCAGGCAGGGCATACGCAGCGTGAAGGAGTTGATGCGGTGGTAGAGGTCGGCGCGGAACGTCCCGCGCGCAATGGCCGCTTCGAGGTCCTCGTTGGTCGCGGCCACGAGACGAATATCGACGGGAATCTCCCGGTTGCTGCCCACGGGGCGAATGCGCCGCTCCTGCAAGGCGCGCAGCAACTGCACCTGCGTTTCATAGGTGAGGTTGCCCACCTCGTCGAGAAAGAGCGTGCCGCCGTCGGCCGCCTCGAAAGCGCCGGTCTTGTCGGCGAGGGCCCCGGTGAACGACCCCTTGACATGCCCGAAGAACTCCGATGCCGCCAGCTCGCGGGGAACGGCCCCGCAATCGACCGCCACGAAAGGCTTTCCGGCCCGTTTGCTCTCCCGGTGGATCAGCTGCGCCACGTGCTCCTTGCCCGTGCCGCTCTCGCCGTTCACCAGCACCGACATATTGGTCGGGGCCACCAGCCGGATGTGTTCGTACAGCTGCCGCGCGGCGTCGCTGCGCCCCTCGATGTAGTTGAGCGCCGCGGCCGAAGCCCCTTTCGCCGCACGCGGAGCCGGTTTGGCCGCCGGGGCCTGCGCCTCCGGAGCGTCCAGCGCCTCGCGTATCTTTTTCAGCAGTTCGTCGGGATTCACCGGCTTGGCCACGTAGTCGCGGGCGCCGAGTTTCATGCACCGCACGGCGTTCTGAATCTCGGCGTAACTCGTCATCACGATCACCGGCACCGTCACGCCCGCCCCGGCCATCCATTGCAGCAGGGCGATGCCGTCCTCGTCGGGCAGACGCATGTCGCTCAGCACCAGCGAGAATCCGCCGGCGCCGAGGGCCGTGCGGGCCGCCGCCGCGGAGGATGCGGTCTCGACCCCGAAACCGCGTTTCGAAAGCCATGTGCGCAGCATCAGGGCAAAGGTGATGTCGTCGTCTACGATCAGAATACGCTCTTCCATAACGCTACAAAGTTACCGTTTTTTCGGCTTCCGCGACAATCGCGCGGATTTTTTCGATCGCCGTGCGCAATTCGCCGCACAGCGCATCGGTCAAGGGCCCCTCGCGGTTCTCGGCCCGGCGCAGGATGTCGGCGACCTCCGCCGCACCGAGCATCGTGAAGATCGGCAGCATCTTGTGCGACAAGGCTCCCGCCGCCGACGCATCGCCTCTTTCGACCGCCTTTTCGAGCTCCCGGGCATTGGCCGCGGTCTGTTCGGCGAAGGAGGCCAGAATACTCCGCGCCGCACCGGCATCGTCGCCCGCATAGGCCGTCAGGGGACCGAAATCCACCCCCTCCGCCGCCGGGACCCCAGATTCTTCCGCCGCCGGAACCGCCCCGCCGCAGGCCGCACGGACCACGGCGAGCAGTTCGCCGTATGCGAACGGTTTGCGGAGACATCCGGCGAATCCGCGGGCCGTGAAATCCGCGGCATCCAGCTCCCCGCGGGCCGACACGGCGACCACGCGCAGCGCGGGATCGACCCCGTGCACGGCTTTCAGCACGCTGAATCCGTCGGCAGAGGGCATCTGTATGTCGGTCAGCACCAGATCGAAGCGGCCGTCGGCGACCAGTTTGGCGGCGTATTCGGAATACTGGCAGCACTCGGCGGCGATCCCCGCCCGGCGACACATCGCGGCGGTCATCTCCAGCTGCAACGGATCGTCGTCGATCAGCAGCACCCGCAGTCCCGGCTGCGGAGGCTCCGGCTCCCGGACCTCCTGCACCGCCGCGGGCCCGGCCTCCCCGACGGGCACCGACACGATGAATTTGCTCCCCTCGCCGAGACGGCTTTCGAGCGAAATGGTTCCTTCGAGCAGCTTCACGAGGCGATCGACGATCGACAGCCCCAGTCCGAACCCATCGACGCCCTGCGCCGAACTCAGGCGCACGAACTCCCCGAAAATCCGCTCCTTCTCCTCGCGGCCAATGCCGCGGCCCGTATCGCGGACCGAGAAGACCAGCCGCCTCTGCCGAACGTCGGCGCGAAGCGTCACGGAGCCCTTGTTGGTGAATTTCAAGGCATTGGAAACCAGGTTGTCGGCGATCTGCCGGATGTGGAAAGCGTCTCCCGTCACCGTCCGCGCGGCGTCCGGACCGGTTTCCAGACGCAATTCCAGCCCTTTGGCCGCGGCCGCGGCGGCAAATCCCGCCCGGATCGTCTCGAACAGCTGCGCGGGACTGAAAGCCACCCGGGCCACCTCGATCTTGTTGATGTCCAGCCGGTAGAAGTCCAGCAGGCTGTTGACCAGCGCCAGCAGGTGTTCGGAGGAGTCCTTCATATTGTGCAGGTAAAGTTCCTGCCGCTTGTCGTCGGTCAGCCGCGACAGCAGGTCGATATAGCCCATCACCGACCCTAACGGGGCCTTGATGTCGTGCGTGATGGCCAGCATCAGCTTCTCGCGGGCGGCCAGCAGGGCTTCCTTGTCGCGGTTGGCCTGCTCCAGCTCCCGGCGGTAGCGGTTGCTGCGGCTGATGTCGCGCCACAATATCCCGACGAACAACAGCACGAGCACCACGGCCCCGACGGTCACGCCTCCCAGCACGCGCGACGACCTGCGGCGGAAAGCCTCCGTGCGCTCGATGCGCCGCATCAGGAACTCCGTATCCTCGGCCTCGAAGTCCATAATCAGGCGGTATATCTTCGTGTTGACCAGCTCGTTGCTGTAACTCAGCCGCAGTCCCTCCTGCCACGCCCGGTCGTAGATGCCCAGGCGGTTGCTCGTGACGCTATCCTGCAAGGCCCTCAGCACCAGCGTAATGGTATCTTTCACCGACCCGGCGGGCACCGCGGGGGCCACCAGTTCGCGGCGGGAGATCACCACGCTCGAATCCTCCTTCGGAGGACTGAACAGATCGCCCAGCCGTTGCAGAAAACGCCGCCGGGAGCGCGGCACGGCCGTCGTGTCCTGCCTCACGATGCGGCGGAACGGCGTCGTGTCAGCCACGATCCCCTGCTGGGGACCGATCAGGTCGCGGATGTTCTTGTCGAGCAGTTTGGCCGTGGAACCGGCGCGGATCGTGCGGCGCAGGCTCATCGTGCGCCGCTCCTTGTCGGCGAGCAGCCGCGTGATGCTGTCCAGACGCATCGTCTGCAACGAATCCCGGTCGCCCGTCAGCGAGCGCAGCGAGTCGATGCAGGCCCTCACGGTGCGCAGTTCGCGTTTGTAACGCGCCTCGTAGGACTGGTAGCCGGCGATCATCAGCTGCCCGTAACTTTCGGCCTGATAGAGGTGGTAAAGGGTCCGGCTGACGGCGCTGTGCTTGGTCTGCAACTGCACGTAACTGCTGTCGGGAGCCGAAAAACGGACCACCACCCGGTAGACATAGCCCACCGCGAGCACACAGACCGCGATCAGCAGGACGTAGCCCGCGACCATCTTCGTTTTGACGAATTTCGACTCCTTCACAGCGTCAAAGATAATGAAAGGAGCGCGCAACGCCAAACCCGCCCAACCCCCACCGAACCGCATCCCGGGGATTGCGCAGGGCACCCGGGCACGACGATTTATCGAAAAACGATAAATATTTTTTGATATTCAAAATTTGTTTCTATATTTGTCGCCGGAACGATCCGAAAAACAAACATTCCGCGACTATGGATTTACTCACAGCAGAACACGTCACCAAACGCTATGCCTCGCACACGGCGCTCGACGACGTATCGCTCGCCATCCCCCGAGGCTCGGTCTACGGGCTTCTGGGCCCCAACGGAGCGGGCAAAACGACCCTGATCCGCATCATCAACCGCATCACGGCGCCCGATTCGGGCCGCGTGCTGTTCGGCGACCGCGAGATCGCCCCGGAAGATGTCTACCGCATCGGCTATCTCCCCGAGGAGCGCGGGCTTTACAAGAAAATGAAGGTCGGCGAACAGGCCGTCTTCTTCGCACGCCTCAAAGGTCTTTCGCGCCGCGAAGCCGTCGTGCGGCTGAAGGAGTGGTTCGTCAAATTCGGCATTCAGGAGTGGTGGGACAAGAAGGTCGAGGAGCTCTCGAAGGGCATGGCCCAGAAGGTGCAGTTCATCGTCACGGTGCTCCACGAACCCAAGCTGCTGATCTTCGACGAGCCCTTTTCGGGCTTCGACCCCATCAACGCCAACCTGCTGAAAGAGGAGATTCTGGGGCTGCGCGACAAGGGCGCCACGGTGATCTTCTCGACGCACAACATGTCCTCCGTGGAGGAGATCTGCGACCACATCACGCTCATCAACAAATCGCGCAACATCCTCTCGGGCAAGGTCGATGACATCCGCCGCCGCCACGGGTCGAACATCTTCGAGGTGGCCTACCGGGGCGACGAAGCCGTCCTGCGGCAGGCCGTCGCCGGGCGCTGCGAGATTCTCGACGGAACGCAGGAGGAGTCGGTCTACCGCATGCTCAAACTCCACGTCAACGACGACTCCGAGGTGCGCGGGGTGATCTCCGCCGTCAACGAAGCCGTCGAACTGCGTTCGTTCCGCGAGATCATCCCCTCGATGAACGACATTTTCATAAGAGCCGTCAACGGCAAACTCTAAAACGGAAAAGCCATGTCCAACATATCCATCATCATCCAGCGCGAGTTCAACGAACGCGTACGCAAAAAATCCTTCATCATCACCACGCTGCTGATGCCCGTGCTGATGATCGCCCTGATGGCCGCCCCGGCGCTCATCATGCAGTTCTCGCGGGGCGACGAGAAGGTTATCGCCGTCATCGACGACAGCGGGCTGGTGGCCCCGAAACTCGAAAACGACGAGGAGATCCGTTTCGAGACCACGGAACTCCCGACCGAGGAGGCCCGCAAGCAGCTGACCGACAAATTCGGCGTGCTCTACATCGGCGGCGACATCCTGAAAAACCCGAACAACGTCCGGCTCTACGCCAACTCGTCGTCGTCGCTCTCCCTCGAAAGCAACATCACGGGGCAGATCGAGCGCATCCTCGAAACCGAGAAACTCAAAGCCTACAACATCGAAAACCTCTCGCAGATTCTCGAACAGGTCGAAACCAAGGTCGTCATGCAGACCTTCCGCAACGACAAGTCGCAGGAGGAGGACACGCAGGCACAGTCGTCGGCCGTGGCCACGGGCGTGGGTTACGTCCTGGGATTCATCCTCTACATGTTCCTGCTGATCTACGGCTCGATGGTCATGCAGTCGGTGATCGAGGAGAAGAACAACCGCGTGCTGGAGGTGATGGTCTCGTCGGTGCGCCCCTTCGACCTGATGATGGGCAAAATCCTCGGCGTGGCCTCGGTGGCCGTCGTACAGGTGCTGATCTGGGGCGTGCTGATCGTCGGCGTCGGAGCCCTCGTAATGCCCCACCTGATGCCCGAAGAGGTCATGGCGGGCGCCCAGGCCATGCAGCAGGGCATACCCGATGCGGCCGCGATGACCGACATGAATCCCGAAATGCTCCAGGCCGTGGCCGCCATGACCGACCTGGGCTATATCGTCAAGATCTTCGTCAGTCTGCTGCTGTTCGTCTTCGGCGGCTACCTGCTCTACTCGGCGATGTTCGCCGCCGTGGGTTCGGCCGTGGACAACGTGCAGGACGCCTCGCAGTTGCAGATGCCCATCACGCTGCCGATCATCCTGGCCCTGCTGATGATGTTCGTCGTGATCCGCGACCCCAACTCGCAGATGGCCTTCTGGTTCTCGATCATCCCCTTCACCTCGCCGATCGTCATGATGGCCCGCATCCCCTACGACATCCCGCTGTGGGAGATCGTTCTCTCGCTCGTGCTGCTCTACGGATCGTTCGTGGGCATGGTGTGGGTCGCATCAAAGATCTACCGCGTGGGCATCTTCATGTACGGCAAAAAACCGTCGCTCAAAGAGCTGTTCAAATGGATTCGGTATAAGTATTGAGTTTTTTCCGTTAGCGAAATAACAGATTTACTGAAAATTTTCATAAATTTGTCCCGGATTAGGACTTACCGAAAATCATTTCAACAAAATACTTAAAAATCAAACAGCTATGATCTCGATCGACAACTACGATTTCAAAGGCAAACGCGCGATCATCCGCGTGGATTTCAACGTGCCCCTCAACGAGAAGGGCGAAGTGACCGACGACACGCGCATCCGCGCCGCCATGCCCACCGTCAAGAAGGTGCTCGCCGGCGGCGGCTCGGTGATCCTGATGTCGCACATGGGACGCCCCAAGAAGAATCCCGATCCCAAATATTCGCTCGAACAGATCGTTCCCGCCGTCGAGAAGAACCTCGGCGTGAAGGTCGAGTTCGCCGGCGACTGCATCGGCGAGAAGGCCGCCGAAATGGCCAAGGCCCTCAAGCCCGGACAGGTCATGCTGCTGGAAAACCTGCGTTTCTACGCCGAGGAGGAGGGCAAGCCCCGCGGCCTGGCCGAGGACGCCACCAAGGAGGAGAAGGACGCCGCCAAGAAGGCCCTGAAAGAGGGTCCGCAGAAGGAGTTCGTCCAGAAGCTCGCTTCGTACGCCGACTGCTACATCAACGACGCATTCGGCACGGCCCACCGCAAGCACGCCTCGACCTACCTGATCGCCAAGAAGTTCCCCAACGACAAGATGTTCGGCTACCTGATGGAGAAGGAGGTGAAGGCCATCTCCTCGCTGATGGAGGCCCCGGCGCATCCGTTCTGCGCCATCATCGGCGGTTCGAAGGTGTCGTCGAAAATCGGCGTCATCAAGGCCCTGATCGAGAAGGTCGATTCGATCGTCATCGGCGGCGGCATGACCTACACCTTCGCAGCCGCACAGGGCGGCAAGGTCGGCGACTCGATCTGCGAGCCCGACATGTTCCCCGTAGCGCTCGAAATCCTCGAACTGGCCAAGAAGAAGGGCGTCGAACTGGTGATGTCGCCCGACGCGCTGGTCGCCGACGCATTCTCGGAGGATGCCAACACCAAGGAGGCCCCGGCCAACGACATTCCCGACGGCTGGGAGGGTCTGGACATCGGTTCGAAGGGCAAGAAGCTCTTCCGCGACCACATCCTGAGCTGCAAGACCATCCTCTGGAACGGTCCCGTGGGCGTGTTCGAAATCGACAAGTTCGCAACCGGCTCGAAAGAGGTGGCGCTGGCCATCGCCGAGGCCACCAAGAAGGGCGCCTACTCGCTCATCGGCGGCGGCGACTCGGTGGCCTGCATCAACAAGTTCGGTCTGGCCGACCAGGTATCGTACATCTCGACGGGCGGCGGCGCGCTGCTCGAATACATCGAGTTCGGCGACCTGCCCGGCGTTGCGGCTATCCGCGAATAGACCGGACATCCCGCGAAACAACGATCCGAACGGGGGCTTCCGGTTTGTCCGGAGGTCCCCGTTCCTTAAAAACCCGAACAATATGAAAAAAGTTATCCTTTTCGCAGCAACGATAGCCTGTATGACAGCCTGCCAGAATACCCCGAAGACCCCGGCGATCGACATGGCCAACTTCGACCTTTCGATAGCCCCCAACGCCGATTTCTACGAGTACGCCACGGGCGGCTGGCAGAAAAACAACCCCCTGAAACCCGAATACGCGCGCTACGGATCGTTCGACATCCTGCGCGACAACAACGAGACGCGCATCAACGAGCTCTTCGCCGAGATGGCCAAGACGACGGCCGCCCCGGGCACCGTCGAGCAGAAGATCTCCGACCTCTACAAGATGGGCCTCGACTCGGTGCGTCTGAACGCCGAGGGCGCCGCGCCGATCAAGGCCGCCGTGGAGGAGATTCTCGCCATCGGCGACCGCTCGCAGCTGACCGCCGCCATCGCCAGGCTCCACACCTCGATCGCCAATCCGTTCTTCGGCATAGGCGTGCAGTCCGACCTGATGAACAGCGACATCAACGCCCTCTACGCTTCGCAGCCCGAGCTGATGATGGGCGACCGCGACTACTACCTCGACGCCGAAAACGAGTCGATCCGCACCGCCTACAAGGAGTATCTGGGCAAGATCTTCCGGCTGGCAGGCGTTCCGGAGGCCGACATCGAGAAGGCCGTCGCCGGCGTGATGTCGGTCGAGACGAAGCTCGCCGAGAAGAACTGGTCGAGCGTCGAACTGCGCAACATCCCCGCCATGTACAACCCCACGTCCAAGGCCGACTTCGAAAAGACTTACGACGCCATCGACTGGGCCGAGTACTACAAGACGATGGGCATCGGCGATTTCGAACGGATCATCGTGACGACCCCCTCGGCGCTGGCCAACGCCAACGAATTGATGAAGAACGCCCCGCTGGACGACATCCGCTACTACCTGGCCGCCCAGTACATCGACGCGGCAGCCAGCTACCTGAGCGACGACTTCATCGACGCCTCGTTCGACTTCTACGGACGCGCCATGTCGGGCAAGCAGGAGCAGAAGCCCCGCTGGAAGCGTGCGATGTCGGTGCCCAACAGCACCCTCGGCGAAGCCGTCGGCGAGATGTACGTGGCCAAATACTTCCCCGAAAAGGACAAGGCCCGCATGCTGGAAATGGTCAGGAATCTGCAAACGGCGCTTTCGCAGCACATCGCCGGGCTCGACTGGATGTCCGACGCCACGAAGGCCAAGGCGCAGGAGAAACTCGCGGCCTTCACCGTGAAGATCGGCTACCCCGACAAGTGGAAGGATTACACGACGCTTGCGATCGACCCCTCGAAGAGCTACTGGGAGAACATCGTCGAGGCCAACAAGTGGTACACGGCCGACAACATCGCCGAGCTGGGCAAACCCGTGGACAAGGACGAATGGCACATGACCCCGCAGACGGTCAACGCCTATTACAACCCCACGACCAACGAAATCTGCTTCCCGGCCGCCATTCTGCAACCGCCGTTCTACAATCCCGATGCCGACGATGCCGTGAACTACGGAGCCATCGGCGTGGTGATCGGCCACGAGATGACCCACGGATTCGACGATCAGGGCCGCAACTTCGACAAGGACGGCAACATGAACAACTGGTGGACCGACGCCGATGCCGCCGCATTCAAGGCCAAGACGGAGATTCTGGTCAAGCAATTCGACGCGATCGAAGTGCTTCCGGCCAAGGGTGACCAACCTGCGGTTTTCGCCAACGGCGCCCTCTGTCTGGGCGAGAACATCGCCGATCAGGGCGGTCTGCGCGTAGCCCGCACGGCCTATCGCAACTCGCTCGAAGGCAAGGAGGAACCCGCCCCGATCGACGGATTCACCCCCGAACAACGGTTCTATCTGGGGTATGCCACGCTGTGGGCCCAGAACATCCGTGACGAGGAGATCGCCCGTCTGACGAAGCTCGACGTACACTCGCTGGGCAAATGGCGCGTGAACGCCTCGCTGCGCAACCTGCAAGACTTCTACGACGCATTCTCGATCACCGACGGTGCGATGTTCATGCCCGAGGAAGAACGAGTAATCATCTGGTAACCGGCTTAAGAAGCCGGATTTAGGGGGGGGGCAACGGAGAATCGGTAAGGCTCCGACCCTATACTGCGCCCCGCCCGCCTAAGAGCCCGCCTAAGAGGCGGGTTTTAGGGGGCAACGGAAAGCCAGTGAGGCTCTGACCCTATACTGCGCCACCACCCGCCCAAGAGGCGGGATTCAGAGGGCGATGCCGGGTCATCGGGCTTCCGAGCCAGTTCCACGCTCCGCCTAAAAGACGGGTTTAGGGGGCAACGGAAAGCCGGTGAGGCTCTGACCCTATACTGCGCCACCGCCCGCCCAAGAGGCGGGATTTAGAGGGCGATGCCGGGTCATCGGGCTTCCGGGCCGGTTCCGCGCCCGGCGAAACAAAAAGAGGATGTCTAACTTGAAGTTAGACATCCTCTTTTTCATTCCAACACCGGAACCGAGAGGCTGGGCACAATGGCCGCGCCCCTCGAAGCCGATTACCACATAACGCTGATATCGTAAGCCGAGACGCCGTTGGACAACGACTTCGCTTCGACGCCGTTGAGGCCCCAGAAACGCTCCTCCGTCAACATAAAGATCGTATATTGCGATCCGGCGGCCACATTGATGACTTTGAAGTCATAGCTTCCGGCAGCCGACTTTGCGGCCGACTCCAGCTGTGCGAAAAGATCGTTCCTGACAGTTCCGATCATCAGCAGCGACATGGTCCGGTCATAGCACGAACGCAGTATGCCGTTCCTGCAGTATGCACAGGTGGTGGACCAGATCCGCGCCGCCTACGGGGAGCGCCCGGTCAGCTTTACCACCGACTGCATCTGCGGCTTCCCCGGCGAGACGCAGGCCGATTTTGAAGAGAGCTGCGAATTCCTCAAGAAAATCGGCTTCCTCAAGGTACATGTGTTCCCCTACTCCCGCCGCAGCGGCACCCCGGCCTACGATTTTCTGGAGCAGGTGCACGAGCGGGAAAAGCAGGAGCGCAGCCGCGTGATGAACGCCATTGCTGAGGAGGTACGCCGCGAAGTGCTGGCCGCCTATGTTGGCACCGAGGATGATGTGCTGCTGGAGACCCCGCTTTCCGGCACGCTGTTCACCGGCTACACCCGGCTGTACATTCCGGTGGTGGTGTCCGCTCCCGGCCACGAAAGCGGGCAGATCGTGCATGTACGCTTGGGCGAATACGACGGCGAGCGCGTCCGTGCAGCACTTTGCTAAGTTTACGCGCTTAAAACTGTTGATTCTGTACACGAGGACGAATACAACAAATTTTTAACAAATTTTGCGTTTTATCCCTTTTCATCCGGCACGCTTTATGCTAAAATGAAAGTGGATCATCCCGGGCACAGCGCTGTTTGCAGCAGTGCGTTACCAATGTGCCCTGTAACGCGCCCGCCCTGCGCGGCAGAACGCTGTCGGCAGCCGGGTGCAGCCCGTTTGTTTTTAGCAAAGCAAGGAGAGAATTGGAATGAGTTTCAGAGGAATCAATACCACGGTCATCCAGATCCGCCGTCAGGTGTTCACCGAGGTGGCACGCATGGCTTACGCCAACGTCAAGGGCGAGCAGGCCAACCACCTGATGCGCAAGATCCCCTACACCATCATCCCCGGCGAGGAAGGCAAGCTGCGCAAGGACATCTTCCTGGAGCGCGCCATCGTTGAGGAGCGCGTGCGTCTGGCCATGGGCCTGCCCACCCGCCGCATGGACGAGCACAACAGTGTCGTCTCCGGTCTGGAGGATGCTTCCATCGCCGATAAGTATTATGATCCCCCGCTGGTGAACGTGATCAAGTTTGCCTGCAACCGCTGCCCGGAAAAGCTGGTCAAGGTCTCCGACCTGTGTCAGGGCTGCCTTGCCCACCCTTGTATGGAAGTGTGCCCCAAGAAGGCCATCACATGGGAGAGCGGCCGTTCCATCATCGATCAGGACAAGTGCATCAAGTGCGGCCGCTGCGTCGGCGTGTGCCCCTACAACGCCATCGTCAAGACCGAGCGTCCCTGCGCTGCAGCCTGCGGCATGGGTGCTATCCACTCCGATGAGCTGGGCCGTGCCGAGATCGATTACAGCAAGTGCGTTTCCTGCGGCCAGTGTCTGGTCAACTGCCCCTTCGGTGCCATTGCCGACAAGGGCCAGATCTATCAGCTGATCCAGGGCTTCAACCGCGGCGACCGCATCTACGCGCTGGTGGCTCCCGCCTTCATCAACCAGTTCCCGGGTCTGGCTTCCACCGGCAAGCTCAAGGCCGCCCTGAAGGCCGTCGGCTTCTACGATGTGGTGGAGGTTGCCATTGGTGCCGACCTGTGCACCGTGGACGAAGCACACGACTTCCTGGAGGAAGTGCCCGAGAAGCTCAGCTTCATGGCAACTTCCTGCTGCCCGGCATGGAGCATGATGGCAAAGACCGCTTTCCCGGATCTGGCCAAGAATATCTCCATGACCATGACCCCCATGGTGTTCACCGCCCGCATGATGAAGCAGAAGGACCCCGAGGCCCGTATGTGCTTCATTGGACCCTGCGCCGCAAAGAAGCTGGAAGCTTCCCGCCGCACCGTCCGCTCCGATGTGGACTTCGTGCTCACCTTTGAAGAGCTGGCCGGTATCATCGAGGCCAAGGATGTGGACACCAGCCTGCTGGAAGTGGACGAGGCCGAAGCTCTGCACGCTGCATCCGCAGCAGGCCGCGGCTTTGCACAGTCCGGCGGCGTTGCCAAGGCTGTTGCCGATAAGATCAAGGAATGGCACCCGGATATGGATGTCAAGATCGCATCCGCACAGGGCCTTGCCGAATGCAAGAAGCTGCTCATGCTGGCCAAGGCCGGCAAGTACAACGGCTACCTGCTGGAAGGCATGGGCTGCCCGGGCGGCTGCATCGGCGGCGCAGGCACCATTGCCGACCCTGCACGCACAGCCATCCAGCTGAACAAGTACGTCAAGGAAGCTCCCTTCGCCGACCCGGAGCAGAGCCCCTTTATGAGCGAGATCCATGTGCTGAAGGACGACCCCGACTTTGAACTTTAAGCGCTGATTTTTCAAGAACCGCTTCTCCTGCCGGAGGGGCGGTTCTTCGTCATCTTCGCCCACTATATTTTATCAATGTGCAACATTTCTGTGAAAGCTTCACGAAGCGGATTGACAATTTTGCACAGCCATGCTATTTTAGCATTGACAAACTGGTATTACCGCAATTGTTCAACGCCGCCTCTGTGGCAGGAAAGGCAGATCATTCATGACGAATATTTATAAGCGCGTAAGCGCCGCCCTGCTCTCGGTGCTGCTGCTGTGCATGTTCACCTTTGGTGCAAGCGCTGCTTCCAGCCTGAACGTAGGCATTAAATTCTGGAAAGAAAAATCCGATAAGGAATCCATGGCCAACACCGGCATCGATGCCAGCCGTGATGTCACCCTCACCCGCCAGTCCAACGGCACCTACACGCTCACCCTGCCCATCCAGCAGGTAAGCAAGATGGGTGTCACCGGCTGTCTGTCCGGCCTGACCATTGGTGATGTGACCTACACCGGCACCATCTCCGGCGATGTTGCCAAGGGCACCGGCGTGCTCACCATCAAGAACATGCCCGCCTCGGTGCTGACCGGCAGCGATGTGAACAAGGCACTCACCGTTACCTGCAACATTCAGATGGATCTGAGCGTGCTGGGCGAGATCAACACCACGGCCCGCATGTGCATCTGGAACAAGTAAGCTTTTTCAAGCAAAGAACGGCGTTCCTCACCGGAACGCCGTTCTTTGCTTTTATCACTCCATGTGCTTTTCCACAAAGTCGCCAACCATTTTGTCCAGCTGCAGCACAGCGTTCTCGGCACCCTTCATCACCTTGCGGGTGGTGCGGCGCAGCTGGCGCTGGTTCTGGGTGGCGGCCATCACGCCCACGGCACCCAGTGCCGCCCCCGCGGCCATGCCAAGCAGCATTCCGGAAGAACTGGTTGATTCATGTTTCATAGTAAAACTCCTTTCGGTGAAAAAGATCCGGTCTCCGGTGTTATTATTTCCTGTAAACTATCTGGTATCCGCTTTTTTTATGCAGAAGTTTGTGGTATACTGTTCTACGATGTTTTAATGGGCGGGTGTGCCCGGCTAAAAAGCGCACTGCTCATTCCGCATACTGGTAAGGAGGTTCCTTATTTGATACACCCTGTTGAACCCAAAAAAGTCCTTTGCATCCACGATCTTTCCGGCATGGGACGCTGCAGCCTTGCAGTGATTCTGCCGGTGCTGTCGGTCATGGGCGTGCAGCCGGTGGCCCTGCCCACGGTGGTGCTTTCCACCCACACAGGCGGGCTTGGCACACCTGCACGACTGGACGGCTGCGCCTACGGCGAACAGGCACTGGAGCATTACCATGCGCTTGGCGTGGAATTTGACTGCATCTATACCGGCTATCTGGGCGGTGAGGATCAGGTGGCACTGGCCGAAAAAGCCTTTGCCCTCTGGCCCGCAGCCAAAAAGATCGTTGACCCGGTCATGGGCGACAACGGCAAGGCTTACTCCACCGTAACGCCTGCTTTGATCGATCGCATCCGTGCACTGTGCGGTGCTGCCGATCTGATCCTGCCCAACTACACCGAGGCACAGATTCTGCTGCAGCGCCAGCCGCAGACCGAGCTGCTCACCGATGAAGCCGCACAGGCTCTGGCTGACGAGCTGACCGCTCTGGCCCCCGGGGCTGTCGTCACCGGCCTGCCGCTGGGCAAATACATCGGCTGTGCAGGCAGCGGAAAAGACCGCTTCCTCATCAAAAAGCTGCACATCAGCCGCAGCTTCCCCGGCACCGGCGACCTGTACGGTGCGGTGCTCATCGGCTCGCTGCTGCAGGGCAACGCCCTGAGTGCCGCCGCCGACAACGCTGCCGAGTTCGTGGCGCTTTCCATCCAGAACACGCCCGCCGCGCAGGATACCCGCTACGGGGTCTGGTTCGAGCCGCTTCTGCCGCGCCTGTGCCCGGCAAGCTCGGCAGAATAAGGGGAGGTACACCGATGAACGAAAAGCCAACCTTGAACATCGTTCTGGTGGAGCCGCGCATCCCGCAGAACACCGGCAATGTGGCCCGCACCTGTGCCTGCACTGCCTGTCGGCTGCATCTGGTAGGCCCCATGGGCTTTGCCATCGATGATAAAAAGCTCAAGCATGCGGGTCTGGATTACTGGCACTACCTCGACATCAGCTATTACGACAGTCTGGACGAGTTCTTTGCCAAAAACAGCGGCCCCTATTACTATTTTACCACCAAGGCACCGCAGCGCTACACCGATGTGAGCTACCCGGACGGTGCATACCTCGTGTTCGGACGCGAGGATGCCGGCCTGCCCGAAGCCTTGCTTGCCGCCAATCAGGAGCACTGCATCCGAATGCCCATGCGCGACACCTGCCGCAGCCTGAACCTTTCCAACAGCGTGGCCGTGGGCGTGTATGAAGTGCTGCGCCAGTGGGACTTTCCGGAGCTTTTGGACCACGGACACTTACGAGACTACAAATGGAAATGAGGGACATTATGAGCAAGATCGCGATCCTGACCGATTCCTCCTGCGATATCCCGCAGGAGATGGCCGAAAAATACGGCATCGACATCATGAGCTTCCACATCCTGCTGGACGATGTGGACTACGTGGAGCGTGAAAGCTGCACCAACACCGAATTTTACGATAAGATGCGTGCCGCTAAGGGCGTGCCCTCCACTGCCGCCATCACCCCCATCCAGTTCTGCGAAAAATACTGCCAGTACGTGGACGAGGGCTATACTGATGTCATTCATGTACCCATCAACAAATCCGGCTCTTCCACCTACAATAACGCCCTCATGGCACAGGGGATGCTGCGGGAAGAGCGCCCGGAGCACCACTTGAAGATCCATCTGCTGGACCCCCACACCTATTCCATGGTGTTCGGCTGGTATCTGTGCGAAATGGCCCGCAAGCTGAAGAACGGCGCAGAGATCAGCCATGTGATCCGGGAGTTTGAAAAGCAGATGGACTGCATGGAGATCGTTCTGGGCCCCTACAGCCTGAAGCAGATGAAAAAGAGCGGACGCATCTCTGCCGCTGCTGCTGTTATGGGCGAACTGATGGGCATTCGTCCCATCATCACCCTGATCGACGGCAAGACCAAGGTGGAAGCCAAGGTACGCGGCGATGACAAGGTGGTGCCCGCCATGGTGGAGCTGTGCAAACAGCGCAGCGAAGGCGTGGAGAACTTTGATTATATGATCGGCCACACCAACATCCCGCAGGCAGCGGATCTGGAAAAGGCCTGCCGCAAGGCCTTTGGCAAGCCGCCGCTGCTGGTGTTTGAGCTGGGCGGCGTCGTTTCCGCCAACACCGGCCCCGACACGGTGGCTCTGGTATACACCGGACACCCCAGAGGGTAACACACGATTTTAATAGCCTCCGCTTTCGCTCTGGCTATTTCAGCGGTAATTTTATTTTTATTTTGAGGTTCCGAAAAGCCTGCGGGCTTTTCGGAACCTCTTTTTCACCGGAAGGGTCCAAACCAAAAACTGCATCTGTACCTGATTCTGCGAAAATTCGTTGCAATCTGCCAAAAATTATGCTATACTGCCTTTTGCTGTGCTTTTTGTGCGGCATCCTTTCAGAGCAACTTAGGATTTTAGGCTCCCCGGCGTGTCTCGAACCATGCCGGGCCAAACCCACAGGGGCTGGCGGCCCTGTGCGGTCAAAATCATCCCGCTGGAGTATTATCATGAATCAGAATCCTTCTGTCCGTAAACTGGTGCGCTGCGGCGTGGTCGCAGCCATTTATGTTGTTCTCTGCATGGCTCTGCAGCCGCTCTCCTATGGTGCGGTACAGGTGCGTGTGGCTGAGGCGCTCTGCCTGCTGCCGGTGTTCGGTGCCGAGTACATTGCCGGTGTGGTACTGGGCTGCTTTTTGGCAAACCTGCTGGGCTCCACCATCGTGGATGTCATCTTTGGCACCCTTGCCACCCTGCTGGCCTGCCTTGTCACCTACAAGCTGCGGAACATCCGCTTCAAGGGTCTGGCTGTGGCGGCTTCCCTGCCGCCGGTGCTGTTCAATGCCGTGATCATCGGCATTGAGATCGCCGTCATGTTCCCGGACCCCACCTCCAGCGCTCCCATCTGGCTGGCCTGCATCACCAACGGCATCTCCGTAGGCATCGGCGAGCTCATCAGCTGCACCGTTCTGGGTGTGCTGCTGGTGAAGATCATCGAGAGCAGCAAGGCCCTGCGCAAAATTTTTGCAGCTTAAAGACCGCAAGGAGGTTTCCATGCAGGCAAACGGAATGATCTTCTGGGACTGGAACGGCACTTTGATGGATGATGTTGATTTCACCCACAGCTGTCTCAACTGGATGCTGGAGACCCACGGTTATCCGCAGCGGTACGATCTTGCCGCTTACCGGGAAATTTTCGGTTTTCCCATTGAGGAATACTACACCCGCGCCGGTTTCAACTTTGCAAAGCACCCTTATGCAGAGCTGGCCGAGCGCTTTATGGAACATTATAACGCAGGTGTGGATGCCTGTCCCCCCTCTGCACACGCTGCCGAGACGCTGGCCGAACTTTCGCGCCAGGGCTGGCGGCAGAGCGTGCTTTCCGCCTCCCGCCGGGACTACCTGATCGAGCAGGTAGCCGCACGGGGCCTGCAGGCCTATTTTACTGAGTTGCTCGGCCTTGCAGACATCTATGGCGTAAGCAAAGTGCAGGTGGGCAAACAGTGGCTTGCACAAAGCGGCATCGCCCCTGCTGCCTGCGTGATGGTGGGCGACACCCAGCACGATGCCGAAGTTGCAAAGGCCCTTGGCACAAAATGCGTGCTCTACACCGGCGGCCACCAGTCCCGCGCGCGGCTCGAGGCTGTGTGCCCGAATGTCATCGACGATCTGGCACAGCTGCCGCAGCTGCTGGAAACCTTATAATGTACATCTGACCACTTCTGATTTGCAAAAATCAGAGGTGGTTTTTGTTTTAGCTGGCTCGCCCTCTCAGTCTCGCATTCGCTCGCCAGCTCCCCCAAAGGGGGAGCCTTTGGCGAAACCGGAAACTTTGCATGGATTGCCAAGGCCTCCCACTTTGGGGGAGGTGGATGCGACCAGCGGGAGCAGACGGAGAGGGCAAGGCTGTTCGCCTCCACCACATATCTTTTCCTTTTATGAACCCCCTTCCAGCGCAAATTTACAGAAAATTCATTCAAAAGCCGGCTAAAATAACCTTGCAGGTTTGACGCGTCTGCCGCTTTGGTGTATCATATATGTGTGTATTTATGTCTATCTCCGGGAAGCATTTTCCCGAATTTGATCTATGAGGTGTTACCAATGTCCCTTGTTGAAAAACTCTTTGGCAGCTTCTCGGACCGAGAGCTGAAAAAGATCAACCCCATTGCCAAGCAGGTGCTGGCTCTGGAAGAAAAATATGCCGCCATGCCGGATGCCGACTTACAGGCACAGACCGCTGTGTTCAAGCAGCAGCTGGCCGACGGCAAGACCACCGATGATATCCTGCCCGATGCCTTTGCCGTCTGCCGCGAAGCCGCATGGCGCGTGCTGGGCATGAAGCACTTCCCTGTGCAGGTCATCGGCGGCATTGCCCTGCACCGCGGCGATATTTCCGAGATGCAGACCGGTGAAGGCAAGACTCTTGTGGCTACCCTGCCCGCCTACCTGAATGCCCTCACCGGTGAGGGCGTGCATGTTGTCACCGTCAACGATTACCTTGCCAAGCGCGACAGCGAGTGGATGGGCAAGCTCTACCGCTGGCTGGGCCTTTCTGTCGGCCTGATCGCACAGGGCATGGACGGTGATGCACGCCGCGCCGCCTATGCTGCCGACATCACCTACGGCACCAACAACGAGTTCGGCTTCGACTACCTGCGCGACAACATGGTGACCTATAAGGCCAACATGGTGCAGCGCGGCCACGCCTATGCCATCGTCGATGAAGTGGACTCCATCCTGATCGATGAAGCCCGCACGCCCCTGATCATTTCCGGCCGCGGCGAGGATTCTTCCAGCCTGTACACACAGGTGGACCGCTTTGTGCGCACCCTGCGCAAGAGCGTAGTGGTGGAGCTGGAAGATAAGGTCTCTACCGACGAGCAGACCGACGGTGATTACGTCGTGGACGAAAAGCACAAGACCTGTACCCTGACTGCCAGCGGCATCAAGAAAGCGGAAGCCTACTTCAAGGTCGAGAACCTTGCCGCCGCCGAGAACATGACCCTTGCCCATCACATCGATCAGGCCATCAAGGCTTACGGCGTGATGCAGCGGGACATCGATTACGTGGTCAAGGATGGTCAGGTCATCATCGTGGACGAGTTCACCGGCCGTCTGATGATCGGCCGCCGCTACAACGAAGGCCTGCATCAGGCCATCGAAGCCAAGGAGGGCGTGAAGATCGCCGCCGAGAGCAAAACGCTGGCTACCATCACCTTCCAGAACTACTTCCGCATGTACAAAAAGCTGTCCGGTATGACCGGTACAGCCAAGACAGAAGCCACCGAGTTCACCGAGATCTACGGCCTGAACATCGTTACGGTGCCCACCAACCGTCCCCGTCAGCGCATCGATTATCCGGATGCCATCTACAAGACGGTCAACGGCAAATACAATGCCGTTATCCAGCAGGTGCTGGAATGCCACCAGAAGGGCCAGCCCGTGCTGGTGGGTACGGTCAGCGTGGAAAAGAGTGAGACCCTTGCCAAGATGCTGCAGAAATACACCCGCGACTTCAACGTGCTGAACGCAAAGAACCACGAGCGTGAAGCCGAGATCGTGGCGCAGGCCGGCAAAAAGGGTGCCATTACCATTGCCACCAACATGGCAGGCCGTGGTACCGATATCATGCTGGGCGGCAACGCCGAGTTCATGGCCAAGGCCCAGATGCGCAAGGAACACTTCTGCGAAAACCTGCTGAACCCGGAAAAGCCCGAGGATGCCGACCCGGCTGCAGTGGAAATGCTGCTGACCGAAGCCAACGGCCACGGCGATACCGAGGATGCCAACATCCTTGCTGCCCGCAAGCGCTTCGATGAGCTGTACGCCCAGTGCAAACCCCAGATCGATGCCGAAGCTGAGCAGGTGCGCGCTGCAGGCGGCCTGTTCATCATCGGCACCGAACGCCACGAGAGCCGCCGCATCGACAACCAGCTGCGCGGCCGTGCCGGCCGTCAGGGCGACCCGGGTGCTTCCCGCTTTTACCTGAGCCTGGAAGATGACCTGATGCGCCTGTTCGGCGGTGACCGCGTCTCCAGCCTGATGGATACTTTGAAGATCGACGAGGACACCCCCATCGAGAACCGCATGATCACCAACACGCTGGAAAGCGCCCAGAAAAAGCTGGAAGGCCGCAACTTCGAGATCCGCAAGAACGTGCTGAAGTACGACGACGTGATGAACCAGCAGCGCGAGATCATCTATGGTCAGCGCCGCAAGGTGCTGGATGGCGAGGATATCAGCACCGAAATGCACAAGATGCTGCGCGAGAACATCGATTCCAGCTGCGACCAGTTCCTGGCCGGTGATGTGAAGGACGACTGGGACTTTGGTGCCCTGCGCCGCCACTATCTGGGCTGGCTGACCACCGAGGAAGACCTCCACTACACCGTGGCCGACTTTGACGATATCTCCCGCAAGGGCATTGCCGACCAGCTCTATGACCGCGGCATGAAGATCCTCTCCGACAAGGAGCAGCGCTACGGTGCTCCCATCATGCGTGAGCTGGAGCGCATCTGCCTGCTCAAGTGCGTGGACCGCATGTGGATGGACCACATCGACAACATGGACCAGCTGCGTCAGGGCATTGCGCTGCGCGGCTACGGCCAGAAGGACCCCGTTGTGGAGTACCGCATCGAGGGCTTTGACATGTTCGACCAGATGGTGGATTCCATCCGTGAGTCCAGTGTGAAGATGCTGCTGACCATCGAGATCCGTCAGGCCGGTGCTGCCCCCAAGCGTGAGCAGGTGGCAAAGCCCACCGGCGAAGGCTTTGTGCCCGGCAACGGTGCACCCGGTGCCAAGGGTGCACCCCACGGCCAGCCTGTGCGTGTCATCAAAATTGGCCGCAACGACCCCTGCCCCTGCGGCAGCGGCCTGAAGTGGAAAAAGTGCACCTGCGCCAAGTACCACCCGGAAGGCACATCGACGAACGAAAACTAAGTAAAAAACCTCTCAGGCTCTGCCATAAGGCAGGGTCTGGGAGGTTTTTGATAAAATAGAGGGAGTTGATTTTGGAATGATCACACCAGAAAAACTGCTCGAATCCGCAAAGGAGCTGGAAACCCAGCTGCGCACATGGCGGCGCACCCTGCACCGCCACCCGGAGGTAGGCTTTGACCTGCCCCAGACCAAGGCTCTTGTCAAAAAAGCCCTGACCGAGATGGGCTACACCCCGCAGGACTGCGGCAAGTGCGGCGTACTCGCGCTAGCGGGCGGCAAGCGCCCCGGCAAGACCATCCTGCTGCGCGGCGACATGGATGCTTTGCCCATTCAGGAGGAATCCGGCGAAGAGTTTGCTTCCGAGGTGCCGGGCAAGATGCACGGCTGCGGCCACGATATGCACACCGCCATGATGCTGGGTGCGGCAAAGCTGCTCAAAGAACACGAGGACGAGATCGAGGGCACCATCAAGCTGGAATTCCAGCCTGCAGAGGAGATCTTTCAGGGTTCGCTGGACATGCTGAAAAACGGCCTGCTGGAAAACCCGAAGGTGGATGCCGCGGTCATGTTCCATGTTCTGGCCGGGATGCCCCTGCCCGTGGGCACCGTGCTGGTGCCGGGCGGCGGCATCACCATGGCAAGCTGTGAGCAGTACCACATCACCGTACACGGCAAGGGCGGCCATGGCTCCATGCCCAACGCCTGCATCGACCCCATCACCGCAGCGGCCCACATCCACATTGCCCTGCAGGAGATCAACAGCCGTGAGCTGGACCCCGCCAAGTTTGGCGTGTTCACCACGGGCCGGTTTGAAGCTGGCAAGGCATCCAACGTCATCCCGGATTCTGCCGATATGTGGGGCACTATCCGCACGGTGGACCCCGAAGGTGCCGTGAGCGAGCAGATCCACCAGCGCATGACCGAGATCGCGCAGGGCGTGGCGGCAGCCTATCGCTGCACTGCTGATGTGGAGTTCAGCGACCACTGCCCCTGCATGGTGGTGGATACGCCTCTTGCCAAGAATGCCCTGACCTATATGACTGAACTGCTGGGCCGTGGTGCCATGGATATGACCGTCCTCACCGGCGGCAAGCCCGGCGGCGGCAGCGAGGACTTTGCCTTTGTCAGCCACGAAGTGCCCACCGTGGGCATGTTCCTCTCCGCCGGCAACGCCAAGGAGGGCTATGTTTACGGCCAGCACCACCCCAAGGTGCGCTTTGACGACAGTGTGCTGTACGAGGGCGCAGCAGCCTATGCCTATATGGGCCTGCGCTGGCTGAGCGAGCATCCGTAAATCTTTATTTAATATAAAAGGGAACGGTTCACTTCATTCAGATGAACCGTTCCCTTTTATTCTTATATCAGTTTTGCGCCGGAGTGCGGCAGGCTGTCGGCCCCAAGGCTTTGCAACTGCTGCGGCAGGGCGGCGAGGTCGCCGCCGGTGTAATACCACGCAGCGGCAAACGCGGCCAGTGCCAGAATCAGCAGAAAAATCAGGGCATTCCGCACCCTGTGCCGTTTGCGCGGCGCTGCTGTCGGTGCATCCGGCTCCGGCTTGTCCGGCAGGCGCTGCGCCGTCAGGGCATCTGCCGGGATGGCCCTGCCATACTTCTGCCAGATCGTTCCCGCCGCCTGCGGCAGACCGGAAGCCGCCCGGCGGATCATATCCAGCAGCCACAAAGCAGGCGTATCTGCATTGGCCACCGTGCGCACCCAGCAGCCTTTCCGGCTGCCCAGAAACAGCACCGTGTCCTCGGCGCGCTCCAGACACCCGGCTGCAAAGTCTGCACCCACAAGGCGCTGCGCTGCCCGCACACGGGTAAGTTTTGCCGGCACCGGCCCGCCCTTGACCCGGCAGACCTTTGCGCTCAGCTTTTCCCGCACCTTTGCATCGGCATAGCTCACGGCTCCAAAATCAAACACTTTTTCTGCGCCGGCCACCGTTTCCATCCGGGCTTCCAGCAGAGTACCTGCATCCGCATCACAGCATACCAGCAGCCTGCGGTGCGTTTCCAGCGCCTGCACCGCTGCATGAACAAGGGTCATCTCCCCTTTTCCGTACAGCTCTGCCGCAAAGCGGTCTGCCAGCGTTTTCCGCGCCTTGCTCAATGCCGCGGGCGTTTCTGCCTGCAGCGCAGCCAGTGTTTCTGCACCGCGGCTGCGGCACTGGGCAGCAAGTCCTGTCTGCTGCACTGCCTGTTGTACTGCCCACAGCGGTGCGCCAAACAACCGCAGCACACAGGTGGTCTGCGTTTTTTCTTCGTGTATCAACTGCTTCACCCCCGCGGCCCGGGGCCGCTCGTATTAACCCTTGAGGAAGGTGCTGTCCAGTGCCGTCAGAGCCGCATCGTCATGCCGGGCGCTTTTTGCCAGTGCCTGTGTATCTGCAGGAACTTTGCCCTGAGCCAGACGCAGTGCCAGTTCCAGTGCCGCCTGTACCGCGCGGGCACGCACCAGCGCACGGTCGGGGCGGGAGACGAAGAGCTTTTTTACATAGACGGTCTCACCGCAGGCCGCACCCAGATACACCGTGCCCACCGGGCGGACGGCATCACCGCCGTTGGGGCCTGCCAGACCGGTGACGCTGACAGCGATATCGGCCCCGGCAGCTTCGGCTGCGCCCAGTGCCATCTGTGCCGCCACCGGTGCGGACACCACATTGTACTTTGCGATCGCCGCCGGGTCTACGCCGATCATCTTTGCCTTGGCCTGCTCCCAGTAGGTAACAAAGCCGAAGCCGAACACCTCACTTGCACCGGACACATTGGTCAGCCGCTGGGCGATCATGCCGCCTGTGCAGCTTTCTGCCGTGGCAATGGTAAGCCCCTTTTTCTTCAGGGTGTGCACCAGAGTCTCTTCCAGACCGGTCACATCCTCATCATACACCGCATCACCCAGCAGATCATAGAACTTTGTGGCGTATGCGCGGCACATTTTTTCGGCTGAACTGTCGGTTTCTGCTCGGGCAGTAATGCGGATCTCGCACTCGCCGGTCTTGCAGTAGATGGCGGCGGTGGGATTTGCGTTTTCCAGCAGATGCCGCACACAGTATTCGATATCGCTTTCGCCGCCCAGCACCCGCAGCGTGATGGAATGCAGGGTGCAGTTCTGGCGGGCCAGCAGCAGCGGGCGCACGCTCTCCTCCCACATGGCCTTCATTTCGTGAGGCACGCCGGGCATGAGCACAGCACAGTGGCCATCCTGCTCGAACCATGCCCCGGGGGCAGTGCCGTGGTTATTGATGATCTTGTGGCCGTTCACCGGCACCATGGCCTGCTTGCGGTTGTTGGGGGTAGTCTTGCGCCCAGTGCGAGTGAAGAAATCCACGATCTTCTGCCATTCTTCCGGGTCAAAGGCCAGCATGTCGCCGTAGCAGCCAGCAACCGTCTCCTTGGTCAGGTCGTCTGCGGTGGGGCCAAGGCCGCCGGTGAACACCAGCAGATCGCACCGCTGCTTTGCTTCGTTGACGAAATCCGCCAAACGGCCGTGGTTGTCGCCAATGGTGCTCTCGCGCTGGACGGTGATGCCCAGAGCCGCCAGTTCCCGGCTGAGGTACTGGGCGTTGGTGTTGAGAATGTTGCCGAGCAGCAGCTCGGTGCCCACACTGATGATCTCTGCTGTCATGGATAAATCAACCCTCAAATTCTACCTGATCGGTGATACGGATGCGGATGCGCTCGGCGCTCTCTGCTGCTTCGGCTTCCAGCGCGGCAAGGCCGGGCATGGCGGCTTCGGCTTCCAGAATTTCGGCCAGCTCCGGGCGGATCTTCGGGTGCGGCGGGGTGAAGATGGTGCAGCAGTCCTCATAGGGCAGGATGCTGGTCTCAAAGGTGTTGATGTGGCGTGCTGTCTCCACGATCTCGGTCTTGTCCATGCCGATGAGCGGGCGCAGGATGGGCAGATCCTGCGCAGCATCGGTGCACTGCAGGGCCTTGACAGTCTGGCTGGCCACCTGAGCCAGACTCTCGCCGGTAACAAGGGCTTCACAGCCCTGCTTCTTGGCGATGACGTTGGCAATGCGCATCATGCTGCGGCGCATCAGCACCGTGAACAGCACATCCGGAGCATTATCCCGGATGTACTCCTGCGGCTTGGTGTAGGGCACGACGAACAGATTGGAGCTGCCCGTATAGATGCTGGTGAGCTGCGCCAGTGCCTTCACCTTGAGCTTTGCGCGCTCCGAAGTGTACGGCGGAGACGCAAAGTGGATGTGGTCCAGTGCCAGACCGCGCTTTGCCATGCGGTAAGCTGCCACGGGGCTGTCGATGCCGCCAGACAGCATGTTCAGCGCACGGCCGCTGGTGCCCACGGGCAGACCGCCCTCACCGGGTATTTTCGGGCCGTGAATATACGCGCCGTAATCACGAATTTCTACGATCACCTTAAAATCCGGGTTATGCACATCCACCTTGAGGTAGTTGTGCTTGCCCAGCAGGTAAGCGCCCAGTTCCCGCATCAGCTCCGGGCTGGTCATGGGGTAGGTCTTGTCGGAGCGGCGGGCTTCCACCTTGAAGGTGCGGATGCCGTGCAGACTGGCACCGAGGTAATCCTCAGCGGTCTGGCAGATGGTGTCAAAGTCCTTGTCGCAGACCACGGCGCGGCTGAGCGCCGCAAGGCCGAACACCTTGCTCACCCGGTCAAAGGCGAGGTCCATATCCACGTCCTCTTCCTCAGGCTCCATGTAAAAGGTGGACTGGGTGCAGTAGACCTTGAACTTGCCCACGGTCTTGAGCCGGTAGCGCAGAATTTTCATCATCGCCGACTCGAACTGGTTGCGGTTGAGGCCTTTCAGGGACATTTCACCCTGATAGCCCATAATGATTTCATGCATAAATGTTGTATCTCCTGATCGTAGGATTTGGTTTTTTCACTTTCTGATCTTCTGCAAATGCTTCATACCGTCCTCA
>ENA-USUJ01000679-USUJ01000679.1-human-gut-metagenome-genome-assembly--contig:-NODE-679-length-30238-cov-4.987069_pt1 | contig 30238 bp, 27 predicted proteins | sample MGYA00250061_ERZ773398 | MGnify/ENA primary metagenome ERZ773398 (study PRJEB29103, sample SAMN06111992) | human gut metagenome | biome: human gut; feature: ankylosing spondylitis patient; material... | reverse complement strand
GTCGAGCTGACTTTCGACGCCGCCCCGCAGACGCAGGAGACGGCGCAGGACAACAGCCAGCAGCAACAGGGCGGCAATAACGGCGGAAACGGCGGCTATTACTACAATCCCTGGGATTTCTTCAATAGCTTCTTCGGCAACGGCTACTACGGCAGCAGCTATTCCGGCGAGAGCCGCGACGCAGCCTGAGCAAAACAGCATACGACATACCGGGGCGGCTCTTCGGAGCCGCCCTTTTTTGCCGCGTTTTGCCGCGCAAAAATAAGGACTTCCGCTTTTGGGAAAGCTGTGGTATAATTTTCTTCTATGAAACATGGAGAAGGAGGGAACGTCCATGCGCATCGGTACAGTGGAGATCAACTCGCAGCTCGCGCTCGCGCCGATGGCGGGCGTGACCGACGCGGCCTTCCGCGAGCTGTGCGCGTCCCTCGGCGCGGGGCTGACGTGCACGGAGCTCGTGAGCTCGAAGGCGCTGTGCTATCAGGATAAAAAGAGCCGCACACTGCTCGCGCCCTTTCCGGGCGAGCATCCGATGCAGGCCCAGATCTTCGGCAGCGACCCGGTCTGCATGGCCGAGGCCGCGCAGATCGCTATTGAGGCGAGCGGCGCGGACATTCTGGACATCAACATGGGCTGTCCGGTCGGCAAGGTCGTCAACAACGGCGACGGCTCGGCGCTGATGCGCGACCCCGAAAAGGCGGCGCGCATCGCCGAGGCGGTGGTCAAGGTGGTAAAGGTTCCGGTCACGGTGAAGATGCGCCGCGGCTGGGACAAGGGCAGCATCAACGCGCCGGAGCTGGCCGTGCTGCTCGAGAGCGTCGGCGTCGCGGGCATCACCGTCCACGGGCGCACCCGCGTGCAGATGTACGGCGGACAGGCAGACTGGTCGACCATCCGCGCGGTCAAGGAAGCGGTGAAGATCCCCGTTATCGCCAACGGCGATGTTTTTACCCCGGAAAATGCGATAAAAGCCTTGAAGCTCACCGGTGCGGACGCGGTGATGATCGGGCGCGGCTGCTTTGGCAATCCGTGGCTCTTTCAGCAGTGCAGAGCCGCGCTCGCGGGCGAGCCGATCCCGCCGCTGCCGCCGCTTGCCGAGCGCTGCGACGCGCTGGTGCGCCAGATCGAACGCAGCGCGGAGTTCCGCAATGAAAAGGTCGCGCTGCTCGAAGCGCGGCGGCACTACTGCTGGTATCTCAAGGGCGTGAAATACGCCAACTACTATAAAGACCAGATCAACCACATGGAGACGCTTGAGGATCTTTACCGCGTCACGGCGGGCATCAAGCGCGATCTGAGCGACTGAACACACGGAGCGGACATGAACGAAAGTGAACTGATCCAAGCCGCGCGGGGCGGCGACGAGGCAGCCTTTGAACAGCTCGTCCGGCTGCATGAGAAAAAAATATACAACCTTTGCCTGCGTATGTGCGGCAGCAGCGAGGACGCGGCGGAGGCCGCGCAAGATACCTTCCTTGCCCTTTGGCGCGGACTGGAGGGCTTCCGCGAGGATGCGGCGCTGTCCACCTGGCTCTACCGTCTGGCGAGCAACGCCTGCATTGACCTGCTGCGGCGCAACAAGCGCACGGTGGACGGCATATCGCTCGACGACGAGGACGTACACCTCGAGGTGTGCGACCGTGCGCCCACGCCGGAGGAGCACGTCGAGGGCCGGGAGGCGCAGCGGCTGGTGCGCGAGGGGCTTGCCGCGCTGCCGGAGGATTACCGGCGCGTGCTCGTGCTGCGCGAGCTGCATCAGCTCAGCTATGCGGAGATCTGCGAGGTCACGGAGCTGGAGCTCGGCACGGTGAAGAGCCGCATCAACCGCGCGCGGCTGCTGCTGCGAAATTATTTGGCGGCAGACGGGAACTTTTTTGAAAAGCCAGCGTCAAAGGTTACAGAATGTAATCAGACTGTCGGAGGGGAGAGGAACGCAATATGAAGGAATGTGAAGAATTTGCGCCGCTGCTCTCGGCCTTTGTTGACGGAGAGCTGACGGAGGAGGAGCGTGCGGAGGTGCTCGCTCATGTGAGCGAATGCGAGAAATGCAGAAGGCTGCTCGGTGAGCTGACGGCCCTGCACGCCGCCCTCGGCGAGCTGGAGGACGAGGACGTGCCCGCAGGCTTCACGGAGGGCGTGATGGCGGCGGTGCGCGCGGAAAAGGCGGCGAAAAAGCCGCAAACAAAAAAGCGGAGCGCATGGCGGCGGTGGATGCCGATGGCGGCCTGCGCGGCGATCGTCGCACTCGCGGCGGCGGTAACGATCCCGCGAACGGCGATGAAGCAGGAAGCAAACGACGCTGCACCTGCCGCGCCTGCCGCACAGGAGGATCAGGCGATGTTTTCGATGGCGGCGCCGCCCAGCGATCCGCTGCCCGATACGGACGCCGAGGTGGAATATCCCGAGCAGCGCTGTGAAACGGTGCAGTCCAGCCCGTATTATGACCGCCAGCTTGGCGGCGCGGCGGCGGACGGGTTCAAGACCGCAAACGCACCCGCTGACTTGGAAAACGGCAGCCCAGAGGCAGAATACTACTGCGAGACCGCTCCCATCGGCGAAAGCGGCGAGGAGGGCAGCCTGCTCACCGCGTGGTACGGTCCCGTGGTGCTTGAGCTGTACGGCGCGGGCGCGACGGACTATGTGCTCTCAAGCGGCGGCGTGAAGGACGGCGACGCGGGCTTTTACTATGCCCCTATCGCCGCGCTGCGCGACCTGCCGGAGGGCCTCGGCATGAGGCAGGCGCAGGCGGAAACGCTCGCACTTGCCCCCGCGGACGCGGAGTGGGTGCTCGTCTATCCCAATGACGACAGCGAGGTGCCGCAGCCGTGAAGAAGCGTTCGCTGTGGCTCTGCCCTTTGGCTATCGCGGCCATCGTCGCGCTGGACCAGTGGGTGAAGGCCTATATCGTGACCCATTTCGCCGTGGGCGAGAGCAAGCCCTTTCTCCCACAGCTGCTGCGGCTGCACTATGTGCGCAATTTCGGCGCGGCATGGTCGAGCTTTTCCGGCGAGCGCTGGCTGCTCATCGGCGTGACGGGCGTGGGGATGCTCGCGCTCGCATGGCTGCTCGCGCGGATCGTGCGGCACCCGCTCGGCGTGTGGTCGCTGACCGCCGTGATCGGCGGCGGCGTGGGAAATCTTATTGACCGCGTTCGCCTCGGCTATGTGGTGGATATGCTCGACTGCACGTTCATCGAGTTTCCGGTTTTCAACGTTGCGGACTGCTTTGTGGTCTGCGGCACCATCGCGGCACTCGTTTACTACATTTGGATCTACCCGAACACCGACGCGAAGAATTGGGAGAAGGACCATGGAACCGATCCTGCTCAGGGCAAGTGAAGAAAGCAAAAATCAAAGGCTCGACGCATTTCTTGCGTCGAGCCTTGACGGCTTGACCCGCTCGCAGGCGACGCGGCTCATCGAGAGCGGCGAGGTCGCGGTGAACGGGAGAGCCGTCAGCAAAAGCTATAAGCTCGCGGGCGGCGAGGACGTCGCCGTGACGCTGCCCGAACCGGAGCCGGTCGAGGCCGTGCCGCAGGACATTCCGCTCGACGTGGTGTACGAGGACGCGGACGTGATCGTGGTCAACAAGCCCAGCGGCATGGTCGTCCACCCCGCGCCGGGGCACCCGGACGGCACGCTCGTCAACGCGCTGCTGTACCATTGCGCGGGAACGCTCTCGGGCATCGGCGGCGCGCTGCGCCCCGGCATCGTCCACCGCATCGACCGCGACACGAGCGGTCTCATCATCGCGGCGAAGAACGACGCGGCGCACCAGTACCTCTCCGCACAGCTCGCCGACCACACGCTCGCGCGCACCTACGAGTGCATCGTTGTGGGCGCTCTGCGCGAGGACCGCGGCACGGTGGACGCGCCCATCGCGCGCCATCCGACCGACCGCAAGCGCATGGCGGTGGTCGCCGGCGGGCGCGAGGCGGTCACGCATTGGGAGGTCATCGCCCGCTATCCGGGCTATACCCACGTCCGCTGCCGGCTCGAGACGGGACGCACGCACCAGATCCGCGTCCACATGGCCTACATCGGGCATCCCATTCTCGGCGACACGGTATACGGCGCAAAGAAGGAGGTTGCCGGTCTGACGGGGCAATGCCTGCACGCGGTCGGCCTGCGCTTTCTCCATCCGCGCACGCACGAGGTCATGGAGCTTTCCTGTCCCCTGCCGGAGGAATTTACAAGGATGCTGCAAAAAATCAGGAAATAAATTGCACGCGATACGGCACCAAACAGGGGGAGCGTTCTCTATGGCAGAGAACGCTCCCCTTTTGCTATGCTGTTATTGGCACAAATATGAGAACCAGCCCTCGCTCTCGCGGGCCTCCATGATCGCCCAGCCCGCAAGACGCAGCGCGTCCGCGACCTCGACCGCGCGGTCGTCGATGATGCCCGAGCAGAGGAACAGCCCGCCCTTTTTCAGCAGCGGCCGCACCTGCGGTGCGAGCGCGATGATGACGTCCGCCACGATGTTCGCCACGACGATATCATAGTCTCCGCCGAACTCGCGCGCGAGCCTTTTGTCGCTGAGCACGTCGCCCGCGCGGACGGTGTAGTGCTCCCGTCCGATGCCGTTGAGCGCGGCATTCTCGTAGGCGACGCCCACGCACTTGTCGTCGATGTCGCAGGCGAAGGCGTCCCGCGCGCCCAGCAGCAGCGCCGCGATGGAGAGGATGCCGCTGCCGCAGCCGAGGTCGAGCACCTTTTCGCCGCCGCGGATGTGCTTTTCGAGCGCCTGAAGGCACAGGCGTGTGGTCGCGTGGCTGCCCGTGCCGAAGGTCAGCCCGGGATTCAGGATGAGCTTCACGCGCTCCGTCGGCTTCGCCTGCTCCCACTCGGGAATGACCAGCAGGCGCTCGCCGATCTCCATGGGCTTATAGAACTGCTTCCAGTTGTTCTCCCAGTCGGCGTCCTCCACGTTTTCCATCGTGAGGAGCAGCGGCGCGTATTCGGGATGCTGCTTCTTGAGCGCCGAGAGCGCGATGCGCACCTGCGCCAGCGTGGAAAAACCGCTCTCGCTTTCTTCGAGGTAGAAGGTCACGCGGCATTTGCCGTGCTTCTCCGCCAGCAGCTCATCGTCCACATAGTCCCAATACTGGTGGTTGTTTTCGAGAAAATCCTTGAAGTCCGCCTCGTCGTCGATGACAAGACCCTCGACGCCCTGCTCGCGCAGCAGCTCGCTGACCGGCTCCAGACCGGCGCGGGCGGTGTCGATATGCAGCTCCAGCCACTTCATCGCTGCGTCCCCACGAAGAACAGCCCCAGCGTGCCGCAGCCGGTGTGTGCGCCGATTACGGGGCCGATGAAGTCTGCGCGGACGTCCGTCACGCCGAAGCGCTCCTCCAGCAGCTCCTTGACATACGCCACGGAGTCGGGGCAGTTGGCGTGGCAGATGAACAAGGGCTGGTTCTTGTCCGGCTCGACGCCCAGCTCCTCCACCTTGTCGACCAGCGCCTTGAGCGCAGCCTTGGTGCCGCGCGCCTTGCTCATGGGAATGAGCCTGCCCTCGCTGTCGGTGTGCATGACGGGCTTGATGCCCAGCATCGTGCCGACGAAGGCCGCCGTGGCGCTCACGCGGCCGCCGCGCTTGAGGTGGTTGAGATCGTCCACGATGAACCAGTGGCATTGGGTCTGGAGGATGCTCCTCACATATGCCGCCAGCGTCTCGATGTCGGGGCTGCTCCTCCGGCGCTCCTGTACCGTGCGGTAGAGCAGCATTCCCTGTCCGCGCGAGGCGGAGAGGGAGTCGATGACGAGGATCTTCGCGTCGGGGTACTCGCTTTTCAGGTCCTCCGCCGCGATGCAGGCGGACTGGTAGGTGGTGGACAGCGCGCCGGAGAAGCAGATGCACAGGATATCCTTGCCAGCGTCGAGCGTCCTGCGCATCGCCTCGTCGAACTGACCGACATTGGCGGCGGCGGTAGTGCTGTTCTCGCCCGCAGCGATCTTTGCGAAAAATTCCTCGGGGGACATCTCGGCATGGTCGGGCGTGTTGAGATAGGTTTTGCCGTCGATCGTAAAGGAAAGCGGCAGAACGGTAAGCCCGAGCTCGTCGACCTCCTGCTGATTCAGGTCACAGCAGCTGTCGGTCATGATAATATAGTCACGCATGGCGTTCCTTTCCGGGCCGCAGACAAACGGCCCCTTTTGGGGAATAGAGTCGATTCTTCCTTAGAATGGCAGTATTGTAGCAGAACGTTAAGATAATATCAATCATTTTCTGTAAACAATGCTTTCCGTTTACTTTCCGACGCAGAAGCGTTCAAAAATGCGCGTCACCATGTCCTCGCGCGCCGTGCGGCCGGTCAGCTCGCCGAGCGCGTCGAGAGCACCCTCGGCCTCGGTGAGCACCACGTCGGGCGTCAGCCCGGCGGTGAGCGCCTCGTGCGCCGCACGGACGCTCTCGAGCGCACGGCGGATGGCTTCGGCCTGCCGGGCGTTGGTGAGCAGCGTGCCGCCCGCGGGAACGCCGGCAGGAAAGCAGTCTCCGATCGTGTCGATCAACGCATCCAGCCCGCCGGGCATTACGGAATTAAAGGAGACCAGATGCTCCGGCGCAGGCGCGCCGTCCGGCAGTCTCCAAACGGCGGTCTTTACGGCGGGGTTTCGATCGTCCTTGCTGATGGCCAGAATCCAATGCGGCGCTCGGGCGGCAAGCGCGAGAATGTCTGGCTCCACAGTGAGCGGCGTATGGCTGCCGTCCGCTACCACGATCACCAGATCGGCGCTCTCGACCGCGCGGCGCGAGCGCTCCACGCCGAGCCGCTCCACGGCGTCGTCTGTCTCGCGGATGCCCGCCGTGTCGATGAGCCGCAGCAGCACGCCGCCGACCACCGCCTTCTCCTCCACGGTGTCGCGCGTCGTGCCGGGAAGGTCGGTGACGATGGCGCGGTCGTAGCCCACAAGCGCGTTGAGCAGCGAGCTTTTGCCCGCGTTCGGCGCGCCGACGATGGCGGTCGCCGCGCCGCTTTTGAGCACGCGCCCGCGCGCAAAGGTGCCGAGCAGCGCCGCGAGCGTTTGTTCGCTCTCCGTGAGCGTCCGCTCCGTCTCGGCAAGCGTGAGGTCCTCGATGTCCTCGTCGGGATAGTCCACCACGGCGTAGAAGCGGCTGGTGAGGCCCAGCAGCGCGTCGTAGACCTGTTCGAGCGGGCGGCGCAGCGCGCCGTCCACCTGGGCGGCGGCGTTCCGCGCCGCCTCGGCGGTCTCGGCGTCGATGAGGTCGATGACCGCCTCCGCCTCGGTGAGATCCATTTTGCCGTTCAGAAACGCGCGCTCGGTAAACTCTCCCGCCCGCGCCTGCCGCGCGCCTGCGGCAAACGCGGCGCGCAGGACCTCCTGCAAAACGACCGGCGAGCCGTGGCAGTGCAGCTCCGCGCTCTCCTCGCCCGTGTAGCTGTGTCCGGCGGAGAACACCACCGCCAGCGCGTGGTCGAGCGTGCGGCCCTCGGCGTCGCGCACCGTGCCGTAGGTCATGCGCCGCGGCGGAAGCTCCGCGGCCGAACAACCGTCCACCGGCGTGAACAGCGCCGCGAGCACGCGCCGCGTCTCCGCGCCGCTCAGGCGCACGATGCCGACCGCGGCGGCTGCGGACGCGGTGGCGATGGCAGCAATGGTGTCGGGCATAAGACGACCTCCTTGATGATAGCCGGTATTTGTCGATATGATACCACAAAACGGGAAAAATGAAAAGGGGCACGGCGCAGCCGTGTCCCTCTTTTTTGAGTCTCAATAGTTTAGCACTCTTACCTTTGTTGGAAACGCGCCGCCTCCTGTGCCTATTCCAGAATTATCCTCTAACACTTCGATTAGCCCAAGTTCCTCTAATTTCCTTAGTGTACGAATCGTACAGTTTCCGCCTTGAGTGTATACAATACCATTCTGTGCATCAATAATTTTTTGTGCTACCGATCGTTCTTTCTTTTTAACCTTTTTGATATCAATTTTCTCTTCCCTTGCTTTATCAATCTGTTCTTTACAAAACTTCATCGTTTCTTCTTGAACTGGAGTTAACTTCTTCATTTCTGCATTCTCCTATGAGCATATAATTCTCCGCAAGTGTAAAAACAGCACCCGTTAAAGTGGGTGCTGTTTTTGTCGGTTTGCCGCTTACTGCTCCTTGGCGGCCGCGGCCTGCTGGGCCTCGATCTCGAGGAGAGCGTCCTTGCGGGAGAGGTTCCAGCGGCCCTTTTCGTCGATCTCCATGAACTTGACCCAGATCATGTCGCCGACGGTGACCACGTCCTCGACCTTCTCGACGCGCTTCTTGTCGAGCTTGGAGATGTGGACCAGACCGTCCTTACCCGGGGCGATCTCCACGAAGGCGCCGAACTGCATCAGGCGCACGACGCGGCCGTAGTACAGCTTGCCGACCTCGGGGACAAACACGATGTCGTCGATGCACTTCTTCGCGGCGTCGCAGGCGGCGGCGTCGGCGGAGGCGATGTGGATGGTGCCGTCGTCGTCGATGTCGATCTTCGCGCCGGTGTCGGCGACGATCTTCTGAATGACGGAGCCGCCCTTGCCGATGACCTCGCGGATGCGGTCGGGATCGATCTTCATGGTGATCATCTTGGGCGCGTAGGGGCTGACCTCGGGACGCGGCTCGGCGATGCAGGGCAGCATGATCTGGTCGAGGATCTGCACGCGCGCGTCGTAGGTGATGTCCAGCGCGTTCTTGATGATCGCCATGGTCAGGCCGTCGTTCTTGAGGTCCATCTGGATGGCGGTGATGCCCTTCTTCGTACCGGCGACCTTGAAGTCCATTTCGCCGTGGAAGTCCTCAACGCCCTGAATGTCGATGAAGGTGGTGAAATCGTCGCCGTCCTGAATGAGACCGCAGGAGATGCCGGCGACAGGCGCCTTGATGGGCACGCCGGCGTCCATCAGCGCGAGCGTGGAGCCGCAGATGGAGCCCTGAGAGGTGGAACCGTTGGAGGAGACGACCTCGCTCACCACGCGGATGGCGTAGGGGAACTCCTCAACGGGCGGAATGACGGGCAGCAGCGCGCGCTCGGCGAGAGCGCCGTGGCCGATCTCGCGGCGGCCGGGGCTGCGGGCGGGCTTGGCCTCGCCGACGGAGTAGCCGGGGAAGTTGTAGTGGTGCATATAGCGCTTCTCCGTCTCCTCCCAGATGGTGTCCAGCTTCTGGTTGGCGGAGAGGGTATCCAGCGTGCAGACGGACAGCACCTGCGTCTGACCGCGGGTGAACAGGCCGGAGCCGTGGACCCGGGGCAGCACGCCCACCTCGGCGTCCAGGGGACGGATCTCGTTCTTCTGACGGCCATCCACGCGGTGACCCTCCAGCAGCCACTTCTTGACGATCATCTTCTGGAACTTGTAGGTGATCTCCTCCAGGTACTGGTCCATGTTGGGGTACTCTTCCAGGTACTTCTCGTGCCACTTCTCGATCATGGCGTTCCAGCGCTGCTCGCGGACGTTCTTGTCGTCGGTGTCCATGGCGGCCTTGGCCTCGTCCATGAAGTCGGCGGTGATCTTGTTGAACAGCTCGTAGTTGAAGTCGGCGTGGGGGTACTCGAACTTGGGCTTACCGATCTCCTGCACCATCTGATCGATGAGGGCGATCTGCTTCTGGTTCTCCTCGTGGGCCTGCTTGATGGCCTCGAACATCACGTCGTTGGGGACCTCGTTGGCGCCGGCCTCGATCATGACGACCTTCTTGCCGGTGGAGACGACGGTCACGTCCAGGTCGCTGACCTTGCGCTGCTCGGCGTCGGGGTTGAAGACCAGCTTACCGTCCACCAGGCCCACCTTCAGGGCGGCCACGGGGCCGTTCCATGGAATGTCGGAGATGGCCAGGGCGGCGGAGGTGCCGATCAGCGCGGCGATCTCGGGGGAGCAGTCGTGGTCCACGGCCATGACGGTGCACATGACGGACACGTCGTTGCGGAAGTCATAGGGGAACAGGGGGCGGATGGGGCGGTCGATGACGCGGCTGGTGAGGATGCCCTTCTCACCGGGACGGCCTTCCCGGCGGTTGAAGCTGCCGGGGATGCGGCCCACGGCGTACATCTTCTCCTCAAAGTCCACGCTCAGGGGGAAGAAATCGATGCCGTCCCGGGGACGGGCGGAGGCGGTGGCGCAGACCAGCACGCGGGTGTCGCCGTAGCCCACCATGACGGCGGCGTTGGCCAACTCAGCCAGCTTGCCCACTTCCAGAGTCAGGGGACGGCCTGCCAGTTCCATCTCGTACTTATGATAGCCGGGGAACTGCCGATGGGTGATAATGGTTGACATAAGATTGCTCCTTTACTCAGATGCTCGGGAGCGGCTCTTTTCGTATTTGAAAGCATGTCCGAGATTCGGGCACAGTTTCAAACACAAAAAGCAACAGCCCCCGGCGAAAAAATGACTGGAAATTCGCAGAAAAGGGTGACGGAGAACCGCTCCGTCACCCTCATTGCTTCTTACTTCCGGATGCCCAGCTTGGCGATCAGGGCACGATAGCGCTCGATATCCTTCTTCTGCAGATAGTCCAGCAGGCTGCGGCGCTTACCGACCATCTTCAGCAGACCACGGTTGGAGTGCTTGTCCTGGGGGTTGGCGCGCATATGCTCGGTGAGGATGTTGATACGCTCGGTGAGAATCGCGACCTGGACCTCGGGGGAGCCAGTGTCGGTCTCGTGGGTACGGTTGGCCTCGATCACAGCCGTCTTCTGATCTTTACGCAGCATTGTGTGTTTCCACCTTTCAAAAAATTCTCCGTGAACTGCGCCCTGGGAGTGGTGAAATCCTCCGCGGAACGAAGTCCCGGAATTGCGCACAAATTCACGTGCTGAACAAGTTTACCATAGGAATGTCCGATTGTAAAGAGAAAAATGCAAAAAAATCCTTATTTTTATAAAAGGAGCGGGGAAAAAGGGCGGAAAATATTTTTTCAGAAAGGGATTGACAGGAAGAAACAGCCATGTTATCCTAACTGTACTAACACACATAGTACAGTTGGTACAGTTCGGAGGAACGTTATGAAGGTCGTCAAGAAGGTAGTAGCCGCCCTGATGGTGCTGGGAGCACTGGCGGCGCTGACGGTAGGCGTGGTTTTGAAGCCGGGCCGGAAAGGAGACGAGACATGATGCTGTTTGGTTTTGCGGGGATCGCCGCCATCGTGGGTCTGATTTTTGCCGCTGTTGTTCTGGTGTCCGTGGCCTTGCAGCCCTGAGCGCGGGGCGGATGCGATGAGTACGCTGCTTTTGCTTGGTATCGCAGGCGCGGTACTGCTGGTTATTTTGCTGACAGCGGTGATCCTGCACCGCTGATCGAACATTCCTCAGAAAGGAGAGGCACATGTGCTGACATTGAATTACCGGGATTCCCGTCCCATTTATGAACAGATCAAGGACGGCCTGCGGCGGATGATCGTCACCGGGGCCATGGCTCAGGACGAAAAGCTGCCGTCGGTCCGGGCGCTGGCCACCCAGCTGTCCATCAATCCCAACACCATCCAGCGGGCCTATAACGAGCTGGAAGCGGAAGGCTATATTTACTCCGTGGCGGGAAAGGGCAGCTTCGTCAGCGGTACGGCGGACGCCGACGCTGTCCGGCGGGAAACGCTTCGGGCGGATGTGAAAAAACTGCTGAATGAGCTGCGGTATCTGGGCGTGACGGAAGCGGACGCTGCGGCGCTCATCGAGGAGGTATACGAGCAATGATCGAAGTGAAAAACGTCGTCAAGACCTTTGACGGCTTTGCCGCCCTGAATGACGCGACCCTCAGTGTGCCCACCGGGGCTGTCTACGGGCTGGTTGGTCCTAACGGAGCGGGCAAGTCCACCATTATCCGCCATCTTACCGGCATTTTCCGGCAGGACAGCGGCACCGTGCGGCTGGGCGGCGAGGATGTGTGGGAAAACGCGGCGCTGAAGGCCAAGATCGCCGCCATTCCCGATGATTGGTACTATTTCAATTCCGCGGGCATCGGGGATATGATGCGGTTTTACAAGGGCTTCTATCCAAACTTCTCCACGGAGCGGTATGAAAAGCTGCGGGAAGTGTTTGAGCTGGACGAAAAGCGGCCTATCCGGCGGTTTTCCAAGGGTATGCAGAAGCAGGCGGCCTTCTGGCTGGCTCTGTCCGCCATGCCGGATTATCTGATCCTGGATGAGCCGGTGGACGGTCTGGACCCGGTGATGCGCCGTCAGGTGTGGAGCCTGATGATGGGCGATGTGGCGGAGCGGGGCACTACGGTACTGGTATCCAGCCACAACCTCCGGGAGCTGGAGGACGTGTGCGACCATGTGGGCATCATGGACCACGGCCATGTGCTGCTGGAGCGGAGCCTGGCCCAGTTACAGGACAACATGGTGAAATTGCAGGTGGTGTTTCCCGACGGCATGGAGGACGTTCCGGCGGAGCTGCCGGTGCTTCACGCCTCGAAGCTCGGCCGGGTGCATACCCTCATCATGCGGATGAACGCGCAGGAGGCCACGGAGCGGCTGATGGCTTACAGCCCGCTGCTGGTGGACGCGGTGCCCCTGACGCTGGAGGAGATCTTTATTTACGAATTGGGAGGTGCAGACTATGCGGTCAAAGACATCGTGCTTTAACAGCACCCTTTTCCGGAAAAACCTGTCCCGGTACTGGCCGCTGTGGGGCCTTGCCTCCTTCGGCGGGGCCATGTTCCCCTTGGCGATGCTGCTGGAGCTGCTGCACAACGGGTTCCGGTTCTGGTCACCTCTGGAGACCAGACAGGCTTATTACACTGTGCTGTCCTACGGGGTGCCGGTTATTTCCATCGTGTACGCCATTTTGTGCGCCATGGCGGTGTGGAGCTATCTTTACAACGCCCGCAGCGTGGGAATGATGCACACGCTGCCCGTCCGCCGGGAAGGACTGTTTGTCACCAACGTGCTGTCCGGCCTGACGATGATGGCCATTCCCTACGCCGTCACCGGCGTTTTGCTGGTGCTGGTGTCGCTGCTGTTCGGCGGCTTTGAGCCGGTGGGCGTGCTGGTGACGGTCTTAGGTGTTATGGGGGAGAGTTTGTTCTTCTTCGGCCTTGCTACCTTCTGTGCCTTCATCGTGGGCAACGTGTTCATGCTGCCCACTCTTTACGGACTGCTGAACTTCATCGCCGTGCTGACGGACTTCATGGTGAACCTGTTGGCGCAGGGCTTCTGCTTCGGCCTGAACAGCAGCTATTCCGGTACCGTGGAGTGGCTCAGCCCCGTGGTATACCTCATACAGAAGATCTCTCCCAACAGCACCTACGAGACCCAGTGGGTGACGGATCGACTGGGCGGTCAGCGGTATGAGACCAGTGTGCTGACCTCCGTGACGCTGGAAAACGGCTGGCTCATCGCCGTGTATGCCGCCGCAGGCGCGGCGCTGCTGGGGCTGGCGTGGCTGCTGTACCGCAGACGCCGCAGCGAGAGCGCCGGGGACGTGGTGGCCGTTGGCTGGATGAAGCCGGTGTTCCGGTACGGCTGCGCCGCCTACTCCGCCATTCTGGGCGGACGGCTGCTGTACGCCCTGCTGTGGGAGAGTTTTCAGAACGGCCAGTACTTCGCGCTCCTGCCCATGATCTTGTGCATGATCGCGGGCGGCGCCGTGGGCTATTACGCGGCGTCCATGCTGCTGGCGAAAACGCCCCGGGTGTTCAAGACCACCTGGAAGGGGATGCTGGCGGTGGCGCTGGGCTGCGCGGCCCTGTGCGGCGCCATGAAGTACGATCTGTTCGGCGTGACCCGCCGCATCCCCGCACCGGACAGCGTAAAGCTGGTGAACGTCTACGCCGCCGGCAGCAATTATTACCTGACACCCGGGAAGGACGACGTCCTCATCGAGAAGGTCCGGACGCTGCACCAGACCATTATCGACGATAAGGATTACATTCAAAAAGAAGCGCCGGGGTATGGCTATTATTCCGACGGCTATACGGCCAGTGTGGAAGAATCCGCAGAGGATAGCGGGGCGCAATCGACCATCACCCATGTCCGCATCACCTATATGCTCAACAGCGGGCTGAAGGTGGAGCGGGGGTACAGACTGTATCTGACCCCTGACCGCATGGCCCGGGAGGGCACCTATGACTATCTGCTGGATCAGCTCATCAACAGCCCGGAAATGCGCCAGAAGCGCATCCGCTGGCGGGATGAGGGCTTCCAGATGACTGAAGCGTGGTTCGAGACATGGAGCGGCGGCGGCACTCTCGGCAGCCGGGAGGCGGGTCTGCTCCTGGACGCCGTGGCCAAGGACGCGGAAAACGGAGACTGGGGCGTGTATAACTGGTTCCTGGCGGATAATGACGCCGACAACTATGACCTCCGCATTCAGTTCGAATACAAGCTGCCGGAGAGCCAGTTCAACAGAATCCATGATACGATCCGGATCAACGTCAAGGAAGGCATGACGGAGACGATCCGGGCGCTGAAGGACCTGAAATTGATCACCGACGCCGATCTGGTCACCAACCGGGAACGGTACCCGTGGCAGTACGCCGCGGGCGGCTGGGATCAATATGACCAGTTCTATGGGCAGTTCCATATGAGCCCCGAGGAATACTATGAACGGTACAGCGAGTACCCGGCGGGGTGGTTCGGGACAGAGAGCGATGAGCTGCCCACGGAGACGGAAAACGCTCCCGCCGTGGATGACAGCCACAGCCCCAGCATGTCTGATGGGGCGGAGGCCACCAGCTTCGGCATCATCGGCGGGGCGGACGGCCCCACGGTGATGGTGACAACCGTGGCCTGACATAGACCGTACCGCAAGGACGCTCCCCGGCGGGAGACCGCCGGGGAGACAGGATCTGAGAATATACGATATGAATGAGCATACGTTTTTTGAGTGGAAACGCTCCGAAAGACTGACGGCGGCGCTGGCGCTGGCGTTCTGCCTGCTGGGACTGGGATTGCAGCGCCTGCCGGGGGTGGGCTTTTCCGGAAAGCTGAGCTGGGGACTGGCGGTGGTCTGTCTGGTGCTGCTGGGCCTGAGCCGGTTGAGCCGCCGCCACCGGGGGTGGAAGATTTTGCTGCGGACGGTTCAGGCAGGGCTGGCGGTGCTGCTGGTGTGCCTGTCGGCGGCGGAGGTCTGGGTGATCCGGACAGGCAGGGAGGACGATTCCGCCTTTCCGGCGGACGCGGGGATTGTGCTGGGAGCCGGAGTCAACGGAACGACGCCCTCTCTGGCTCTTCAGAGCCGGATTGACGCGGCGGAGCGGTATCTGAAAGCCAACCCGGACATTCCGGCGGTGCTTTCCGGCGGACAGGGATCGGGAGAAGACATCTCCGAGGCCCGGGCCATGTATGACGCCCTGACGGCCCGGGGCATCGACCCGGCGCGGCTGATCTTAGAGGAGCGGTCTGCCAATACCCGACAGAATCTGCAAAATTCTCTGGCGCTGCTGCCGGATGACTACCATAAAACAGTGGCCATCGTCACCAACGATTTCCACATGGGGCGGGTGCGGCTGCTGCTGAACGCCGCCGGACCCGGCAGGGTGGTGCAGGTCCCGGCGAAGCTGCCGTGGTGGTGGCTCAGCGCCAACTATTACCTGCGGGAGAGCTTCGCCGTGGTGAACGATCAGGTGGTGCGTCCTCTGCTGGCCTAAAAAATTTGAAATTTTTTGGAAAAATGTGCAACAAAATCGGTGTTCAAATCGTCTTATAGGTACAGGAACAAAAACCGCTCCAAGGGGCGCTGAAGGAGAATGTGTGTATGAAAGGAGAAGCACGCACTATGGAAACGACAATGATCAGGGAACCGATCTGGAAGCTGTGGGTAGATACCCAGCGCCGTGTGGTGTCCTTTCATGAGGAGGCCGGTTCTCAACTGATGGAATTCCGGGACCGGGAGATGTTTTTGCGGTGTATCGACGGGTACACGGCCCAGCTCTACCGGTATCAGTGACATGAAGCTTATCAAGCGGGTATGATCTTCCGCCATCAGCGGAAGGTCATACCCTTTTTTGCGTCAAAGAGCAGGATGATCTATATGAAAAAACAACAAATAAATCGAAAAAAAGAGGAACCGATTCTGTTTGTTTGGGGTTGCTTCTGAAAGGGACTGATAGTATGATAAAGGTATCACTTTTAAAACGGAGGTAGAGAGAAGCATGAACCGATTCTTCAAAAAGACCCTGTCCCTGATGCTCGTCATTGTCATGACGGTATCTCTGGGGGTTTCCGCCGCAGCTGCGGGTCAGACAGGTGCCGCGCAGGCTGAGGGCCCGCTGGGTATCGTCAGCGCTATGAGCGTGGAACTGAACGCACTGGTGGAGGCGACCAAGATCTCCAAGACGGAAGAGATCGCAGGCAACACCTTTTATGAGGGCGTCCTCAACGGCGTGGATGTGGTGCTGGTCAAGGCCGGTATCGGCAAGGTGCTGGCGGCGTCCTGCGCTGAGACCCTCATTGATACCTACCACGTGGGCGGCATCGTCTTTACCGGCATTGCCGGCGGCGTGGGCGATGACGTGAATGTGATGGACATGGTCATTGCCACAGAGCTGGTGCAGCATGACTACGGCACCGAGACCAACAGCGGCTTTGAGTGGAACGGCGAGGCCGGCAGCAATCAGGAGACCGGCATGATCCCTGTGGATGAGAGCCTTTCCAAGATCGCTTATGATTCTGCCTGCACCGTGCTGGGCGCGGAGAAGGTCCATCAGGGCGTGATCGCCACCGGCGACCAGTTCATTTCCAGCGAGTCCTATGTCAAGGAACTTCAGACCAAGTTCAACGCACTGGCCTGCGAGATGGAGGGCGCTTCCGTGGCCCGCGTGGCGGACGAGTTCCATGTGCCCTGCGCCATTCTGCGCTGCATGAGCGACAAGGCCGACGGCATTGCCCATGATACCTATGCCTTCAACTACACTGAGGCTTCCAATACCTCCGCCTCTGTGGTGAAGGAAATGCTGAACACCATTGCCAAGGATCGGGTCGCGCTTCCCGCTGCCAAGGATGTCGCAGCAAAGGACACCACGCCCCGTACCGCCATCATCAGCGCCATGAGCGTGGAACTGAAGGCTCTTGTGGATGCCGCCGACATCCAGAAGGAAACCGTGATCGGAAGCAAGACCTACTATGTGGGTAAGCTCAATGGCGAGGACGTGGTACTGGTTCAGGCCGGCGTCGGCAAGGTCCTCTCTGCCAACTATACCGCGGCCCTGCTGAATAACTTCACGGTCAAGGGCGTTGTCTTTACCGGCATTGCCGGCGGCGTGGGCGATGACGTGAACGTGATGGACATGGTCATCGGCACCAGCCTTGTGCAGCATGACTACGGCACTGAGACCAACAACGGCTTCGTTTGGAACGGCGAAGCCGGCAGCAATCAGGAGACCGGCATGATCCCCGTGGATGGCACCCTTTCCAAGATCGCTTACAACGCTGCCTGCGATGTGCTGGGCTCTGCCAAGGTCCATCAGGGAGTGATCGCCACCGGCGACCAGTTTATCTCCAGCGAGTCCTATGTCAAGGAGCTTCAGACCAAGTTCGACGCACTGGCCTGCGAGATGGAGGGCGCTTCCGTGGCCCGCGTCTGCGATCAGTTTGACGTACCCTGCGCTATTCTGCGCTGCATGAGCGATAAGGCAGACGGCATTGCCCACGACACCTATGCCTTTAACTACACCGAGGCTTCCAACACCTCCGCATCCGTGGTACAGGAAATGATGAAGACCCTCAGCACTACGCTGCCCTTCACGGATGTGAAGAACACCGACTGGTGCTTCAGCGAAGTGGCGCGGGTCTATGCCGACGGCATCATGGGCGGCACCTCCAACACCACATTCAGCCCCGCCGGTACCCTGACCCGTGGTCAGGTGGTGGCGATGCTGTACCGTATGGCCGGCAGCCCCGCTGTTACTGCCAATACTACCGGCTTTTCCGATGTGGACAACGGTGCGTACTATGCTGATGCCGTAAAGTGGGCCTCCGGCAAGGAGATCGTGGGCGGCTATGCCGACGGCACCTTCGCGCCCAACCGTGCCATCACCCGTGAGCAGCTGGCTGCTATCCTGTACCGCTACGCCAAGGCCAACGGCGCGGACATCAGTGTGGGTGAGGACACCAATCTGCTGAGCTACAAGGATTTCCAGAGCGTTGGCCAGTATGCGGTGCCTGCTCTGCAGTGGGCTGTGGGCAGCGGCCTGATCGGCGGCACCACCAATGCGATGCTGTCTCCCAAGGGGACGGCAACCCGGGCACAGGCCGCTGTGATCCTGGTTCGTTTCGTCGGAATGACCGCCGCGAAGTAATTTCACCAGTTCCTCTGCACCGGCTCCGCCCTTGGGCGGGGCCGGTTTTTCCACGGGAAGCGGTTGGAACGGAAAAGTCTGTATTTTCCGGGGAAAAACCGGGAAAATACGGTTGACAAACGGTGAAAATGTGATATGATAACCGAGTAACTGGATATTTGGCGAAGAAAAGGAAGAGTAGCCGGTCGAAAGTCTGTAAAGAGAGCCGCCGTTTGGTGCGAGGCGGACAGGCGCGGCGGTGAAAATCACCTTGGAGCCTCCTGCTGAAAGACGACGCGAGTAAGCGTGGACGTGTGACGGGCGTTATTCCGTCAGCCTGTAATGGCAGGCGTGAGTGGCCGCGCTCCGCAAGGGGACCGGCAAGAAGAGTGGTACCGCAGAGTGTTTTCAAACGCTTTGTCTCTGAGTTCAGAGGCAAAGCGTTTTTTGTTTTGCGTGAAGGAGGATTGCCTGTGGAGTGTCCTGCATGCGGTAAGCCTATGGAAGAGGGATACCTTTCCAGCAAAGGCCCTGTGTTCTGGTCGGAGGAGGTCTCCGGATTTTCCCTGCCGACCCGACCGGGAGATGTGCTGCTGGGAAAAGCTATGGGGCTGCTGCGGCCAAAGGCATACCTCTGCCGGAATTGCCGGACGGTTACGGTCAAATACTGAGTAATACTAAGCTAAGGAAAACTTACAATATAAAAGGAGACGCATCATGGATTACAACAAGACCATCAATCTGCCCAAGACCGACTTCCCCATGCGGGCGGGCCTGCCCAAGCGGGAGCCGGAGATGCTCAAGCGCTGGGAGGACATGGACCTCTACAACGAGCTGCTGAAGAAGAACGAGGGTAAGCCCCGCTTCTCCCTTCACGACGGCCCTCCGTTCTCCAACGGCAGCCTCCACATGGGCCACGCCCTGAATAAGTCCCTGAAGGACATCATCGTCCGGTCCTACGCCATGCGTGGCCGGTACACACCCTATATCCCCGGCTGGGATAACCACGGTATGCCCATCGAGAGCGCCATCATCAAGGAGCAGAAGCTCAACCGCAAGGCCATGAGCGTGTCTGACTTCCGTACCGCCTGCCACGCCTATGCCGAAAAGTATATCGGCATCCAGATGGAGGGCTTCAAGCGCCTGGGCGTAGTGGCCGACTGGGAACACCCCTACAAGACCATGAACCCCAGCTTTGAGGCCGAGGAGGTCAAGGTCTTTGGCGAGATGTACAAGAAGGGCTACATCTACAAGGGCCTGAAGCCCGTGTACTGGTGCTACCATGACGAGACCGCTCTGGCTGAGGCTGAGATCGAGTATCAGGATGACCCCTGCACCACCGTGTATGTGAAGTTCCCCATGCATGACGATCAGGGCAAGCTGAGCCATCTGGACAAGTCCAAGCTGAGCTTCGTGATCTGGACCACCACCATCTGGACCCTGCCCGGCAACCTGGCCATCGCGCTGCATCCCTCCGAGAGCTATGCCGTGGTGAAGAACAACGGCAACGGCGAGATGTATATCATGGCTGAGGCCCTCACCGACAAGGTGATGGGCGTGGCGGGCATCTCCGATTACGAGATCGTGGAGACTCACGAGGGCGCCTTCTTTGAGAATATGCTGGCGGACCATCCCTTCCTGCCCAAGACCAGCCGTCTGGTGCTGGCCGATTATGTTACCATGGATTCCGGTACCGGCTGCGTCCACACCGCCCCCGGCTTCGGCGCGGATGACTACCAGACCTGCAAGCGCTACGGCATGGACATGGTGGTGCCTGTGGACGATCAGGGCCGCCACACCGACTATGCCGGCAAGTACGCCGGGATGGTGGTGGAGGAGTCCAACCCTGTCATCCTGAAGGATATGAAGGAGTCCGGCGCTCTGCTGGCCAGCGAGGAGATCGTCCATAGCTATCCCCACTGCTGGCGCTGCAAGCACCCCATCATCTTCCGGGCCACCCCCCAGTGGTTCTGCTCCGTGGACGCCTTCAAGGACGAGGCCTGCGCCGCCTGCGACGAGGTCCGCTGGGTCCCCGGCTGGGGTATCGACCGCATGAAGAGCATGATCCGGGAGCGCGCCGACTGGTGCATTTCCCGCCAGCGCCGTTGGGGTCTGCCCATCCCTGTGGTGTACTGCAAGGACTGCGGCAAGCCTGTGGTGACCGACGAGACCATCGCCGCCATTTCCGAGATGTTCGGCAAGGAAGGCTCCAACGCCTGGTTCGATAAGGACCCCGCCGATTTCCTGCCCGCCGGTATGACCTGCCCCCACTGCGGAGGCAAGAGCGGCTTCGAGAAGGAGACCGACACGCTGGACGGCTGGTTCGACTCCGGCTCCACCCACTATGCCTCCATGAAGCGGGATCAGAACTTCTGGCCTGCCGATATGTACCTGGAGGGCCTCGATCAGTACCGCGGCTGGTTCCAGTCCTCTCTGCTGACCGCCGTGGGCGCCTTCGGCAACGGTGCGCCCTTCAAGGAGTGCGTCACTCACGGCTGGACCGTGGACGGCGAGGGCAAGGCCATGCACAAGTCTCTGGGCAACGGCGTGGACCCCGCTGACATCTTCAACAAGTACGGCGCGGACATCCTGCGTCTGTGGGCGGCTTCTGCCGATTACCACGCCGACGTGCGCTGCTCCGACGCAATCTTCAAGCAGCTCTCTCAGAACTACCTGAAGTTCCGCAACACCGCCCGGTACTGCCTGGGCAACCTGGACGGCTTTGATCCCAACAATCTGGTGGCTCCCGCCGACATGCTGGAGCTGGATCGCTGGGCCGTCACCCGTCTGAATGCCCTGATCGAAAAGTGCGCTCAGGCGTACAACGACTACGAGTTCCTGGTGGTGACCCACGCCGTCAACGATTTCTGTGTGGTGGAGCTGTCCAACTTCTATCTGGACATCATCAAGGACCGGCTGTACTGCGATGAGACCGACGGTCTGGCCCGCCGCAGCGCCCAGACGGCCCTGTATCTGATCCTGGATACCATCACAAAGATCATGGCTCCCATTCTGTGCTTCACCGGCGACGAGATCTGGCTGGCCATGCCCCACAAGGCGGGGGACGACGACCGGAACGTGCTGTTCAACGATATGAACGGTGTGTTTGCCGACTACGCTCTCTCCGCTGACGAGATGGCCAAGTGGGAAAAGATCATCGAGGTCCGCGACGCCGTCAACGGCGCGCTGGAGACTGCCCGTGCCGAGAAGAAGATCGGCAAGAGCCTGGAGGCCGATGTGGCCCTGACGGTCCCCGCCGAGGACGCCTTCCTGGCGGAGATGGACGGCGCTGCTCTGGCGGATCTGCTGATCGTCTCCAAGGTGGAGGTCACTGTGGGCGGCGAGTTGGCGGTTTCCGTCAGCGAGGCTGCCGGTACCAAGTGCCCCCGCTGCTGGAAGCACAGCACCGCAGCGGACGAGAACGGCCTGTGCCCCCGCTGCGCCAGCGTGATCGCAAAGTGCGCTGACTTCGGCGAGGTCTAAGCGTCTTATCCAATTCAAAAGTATACGAAACACCCCCGGTGTGCATCCGCGCACCGGGGGTGTTTTTGTTGAGGAAGCGGTGAAGCGGATGTCGGCGGTGTACGCAAGGAGACGAGCGGGAGTTGCTTTTTGAGAAAATATTTTTTAGAATGACTGTAACGAACCGGTCTGGTTCCGGCACAAATCAACAGAAAGGGGGGGAGAGCATGACGGATTTTGACCGGGCGTACCGGGAAAACGCGGAGCTTGTGTACCGCTATGTGTTCTCCCTCACCCGGAATGCGGATCTGGCGGAGGAGGTGACCCAGCAGACCTTCTACGAGGCCATCCGGCATCCGGGGAATTACCGGGGAGAGGCGGCGCTGTCCACCTATCTCTGCGGGATCGCCGGAAACCTGATGAAAAAGGAGCTTTCCCGCCGGGCCAGGGAGAATCACGTTCCCATCGAGGAAATGACGGACCTGCCGGGGGAGGGCAGCGCCGAGGATGCGGCAATGGGGAATCTGAGCCGGCAGGAGCTGTTCCGCCGTATCCACGCCCTGCCGGAAAAGACCCGGGAGGTGGTGTATCTCCGACTCTCCGGGGAACTGCCCTTTTCGGAGATCGGGGCGATCTTAGGGGAGAGCGAGACTTGGGCGAGAGTGACCTTTTACCGGGCAAAGCAGAAATTGTTGGAAGGAGGCGGTGTGTAATGCTGCCATGCCATATTGTGAGAGACCTGCTGCCGTCCTATCTGGAGCACCTGACGGGGCCGGAGACGGAAGCTGATATTTGCGAGCATCTGGAATCCTGTCCGGACTGCCGGGCAGCCCGGGACGCCATGGCGGCGGACCTGAAAGCGGAAAAAGCGCCGCCGCCGAAGCTGAATTTTTTGAAGCGGCTCCGTTGGCAGCAGCGGCTGGGGGCCGTTTTGTCCGTGGCGGCGACGCTGCTGTGCCTGGTAGGGCTGTATCGGCTGGAATACTGCTATGACCTGACCGACACGGCGGAGATGAAGGAGATCATCCGGGAGGATCTGGTATCCATTTCTGGATTTCCGTATCACGGAGAGGTGGATGTTCTGGAAACTGCGACGGTAAAGGATCGGATGTTTGTTCTGTACCGGCTGGAACAGAATGGAACGTTTGAACGGCAGGGTATTTATCAATTCCAGCGGGGCTTGTTTGGCGGATACCGCTTTCGGAGCAGAGAATATGACACCTGTCCTATTGTGAATACGAGCTTGATCCAGATAGGCAGACAGCGGTACCTGGAGATCTACACCGCAAACTGGCCGAAGGAGGCTGCCAGCTTCCGGGTATTTCCCGGGTACCGTCCGCCTGCTTATGACGGCGAGGAGGAGATCCTGCCGGACATCAGCACACTGGCGCCGGTGTATGAGGGAACGGCGGCCAAGAGTATCCTTCAGGTGATCCCGGTGACGGAGGAGCAGGGCAAGGCTGGCTTTTTCGGCAGCATATCCGTGGCTTACTATGATGCGGAAGGCAGCCAGTTGGATACAGGGGAGCTGATAAAGCTGTACCGGAATTCGGAGGGCGGCTCCGGCGGCGGGGGAGGCGGCAACGGAGCTATTTGGCCTGTGGATGTTTTCCAGGTGATCCTTGTCATTTTGGGTATCATTATGACCCGGTATTTCCTCTGCCCGGAGCCGAAAAAGGAACGAAAAGATCATCTATAAAAAGGTCCCCGGAGCAGCGCTCCGGGGACCTTTTATACGGTTCTTGTCTGTTTAGGCTGCGGAGTCAAAGGCTTCTTCCATCAGGAAGATGGTGCCGTCCTTTCCGCTTTCCACAATGGCGTACTGGCGGAGGGCACCGTCCGCGTCCACATAGGAGACGCCCCGGTTAGGGAGCGTTTCCACAAAGGGAATGGCCAGCAGGAGGGGACGGTCCGGGGAAAGGGCATCCGCCGTGTAGAGGTCATCCTCGCGGGTGAGCGTGAGCAGTTCGCTGTCCTCCCGGAAACCCACGATGAAATAGTGGAAGTCCGTGACGGAGCGGGTGGGCAGGAGTACGATCTCCGCCATGGGGTCCGCCTCCCGGTAAGCGTCATAGCCGCCCTCTGCCAGACCGGCATCCTCTGCGGGAAGGATGGAGAGGGCCTCGCCTTCCAAGGCGGGGGGTTCGGTCTGGGCGGGAGGCTCGGATGGCTCTGCCTGCTGGGGCGACTGCTCCGGGGCGTGATCTGCTGGTTGGCCGCAGGCTGCCAGACACAGCAGCAGGAAAACGGCCGTCAACAGGGCCAGGATGCGTTTCATGGGATCACTCCTTTACAAGCGGGAAAGCTCAGTCCTTGTCCTTGGCGGCTTCGATGGCCTTGACCTCCTTCAAGGTCCAGCCGGAAACCGTCAGGTCGGCGGCCATCACCGGGTCCACAGGGACAGCCAGATACATATTGTTGCCATAGGTATAAGCGCCGGAGGTGACGCCGATGACCTGACCGTGGGCGTTCATCAGCGCGCCGCCGCTGCTGCCCCGGGAAATGTCGGCGGAGTTGACAATGCAGGGCAGGGCATAACGGTCCAGCTCATGAGCGGTGGAGCCGATGATGCCGGAGCTGATGGCCAGCCCCAGACCCAGAGGGTTGCCGATGGCGTACACCGGATCGCCGGGGCGGATGTCCGCCGTGCCCACCAGACATAGATGGTTGAAGGCGGAGGTGGTGCGGCGGGACTGATTGGTCCGGGAGACCTTGATCACGGCGATGTCGATACCGGTATCGTAGTAGAGGACCCGCTCTACCTCGTAGGTTTCTCCGTTGAGGAGGGTGGCGGTGGCCTTGATGGAATCCTCGATGGAGTGATAGTTGGTGACGGCCAGACCGTCGGCGCTGATGAAGAAGCCGCTGGCGTCGGCGGAGGAGACCTCATCGTGGACCTGCTCCTCTGTCTCATACAGGCTGAGCTGGAAGGCGGCGGAGAGGTAGCGGTCCGCCAGCTGGCGGGCGGTATAGTCCTTGTTCAGCAGCCCCAGAGCGTTGGCGGCAGAGGCGGTGCAGACGCCGAGGTCCATCAGGCGGGAGAGCACCGTGGTCTCCGTTCCCTTATAGCAGAAATCCAGAGCGTCATAAATGGATTCCGCCAGATCGCCCACGGAGAGGATGCCCGTTAGCTGGCGGCCGGTGAGCCCGATCCGCCAAGCGAAGGCCGCGGCGTCGGAGATCTCAAAGTCCCCGGTCTTGTCGCTGTAGCCCAGCATCCGCAGCAGCATGGCGCACCAGGCGTCGGCGTTCAGGTGACCGTTGGGATCAAACTGTACGTTGCTGACGCCGGAGATCCAGCCCCGGCGGTTGGCGTAGTTCGCAGCGGTGCGGGCCCAGTCCGGCACATCCCGGAAACCGGCAAACCAGCCGTCAGTGTCCGGCTTTTTCTCGCCGCCGGCCAGACGGACCAGCAGCACGGCGGCCTGAGCACGGGTAGCGGGAGCGGTCAGGTCACGGCCGGGGTCCTCGGAGAGCAGATGCAGCACCGTCAGGGCATCGGCCCGGCGGGCAGCATCCCCGGTCTGGGCGCTGGCCATGGGGACGGCGCAGATGAGAAGCATCACCGCGCACAGCGCGGATAACAGTCGTTTTTTCATGAAAAAGGCTCCTTTTGGATTTGGTGGCCTACATTGTAGCACCGAATGGACCGGATTGCAAGACACCGGAGCGTTGGGCAAAAGAGGGGGGAGATGGACGGTAGACAGCAATCAAAAAAACTGGTATGATAAACATATCGAGGAAATAAGCTTAACTTTTATGATAAAGGAGTGACTTGAAATGGAACTGAAAGACATTTTGAGCAAGTGCGATCACACGCTTCTGGCCCAGACGGCCACCTGGGGCGAGATCAAGGCCATCTGCGATGACGGCATGAAGTACGGCTGCGCCAGCGTGTGCATCCCCGCCAGCTATGTGAAGCAGGCGGCGGAGTATGTGGCGGGCAAGCTGCCCATCTGCACCGTCATCGGCTTCCCCAACGGCTATGACACCACCGCAGCCAAGTGCTTCATGGCCACTGATGCCGTGAACAACGGCGCTGAAGAGGTGGATATGGTCATCAACCTCGGCTGGGTGAAGGACCGGAAGTGGGAGGACTTGCTCTCGGAAATCAAGGCCATAAAGGAGGCCTGCCACGGCAAACTGCTGAAGGTCATCATCGAGTGCTGCTTCCTCACCGACGAGGAGAAGATCAAGCTGTGCGAGATCGTCACCGCCTCCGGCGCGGACTACATCAAGACCTCCACCGGTTTCGGCGGTGGCGGCGCCACCCGGGAGGACGTGGCCCTGTTCGCCAAGCACGTGGGGCCCAACGTGAAGATCAAGGCTGCCGGCGGCATCGCCAATTTGCAGGATGCGGAGGATTTCATCAATCTGGGGGCTTCCCGTCTGGGCACCAGCCGCATCGTGAAGGCCGTAAAGGCCATGGAAAAATAAAAGGAGGATACTATGGGAACGCCGCATAATGAAGCCAAGAAGGGCGATTTCGCCAAAACCGTACTGATGCCCGGAGACCCCCTGCGCTCCAAGTTCATCGCGGAGACCTTCCTGACGGATTTGAAACTGGTAAACAACGTCCGGGGCGTTCAGGGCTATACCGGCCTGTATAAGGGCGTGCCGGTGAGCGTCATGGCCTCCGGTATGGGTATGCCCTCCATCGGTATTTATTCTTACGAGCTGTATACCCAGTATGATGTGGAGAATATCATCCGGGTGGGCAGTGCCGGAGCCCTGCGGGCAGATCTGGAGCTGGGCAGCGTGGTGGCCGGTCAGGGCGCCTGCGCCAACTCCGCTTATCTGGAGCAGTATGAGCTGGGCGGCACCTTTGCCCCCATTGCGGACTTTGACCTGCTGATGGCGGCAGTGGAAAGCGCCAAGGAACTGGGTGTGAAGATGCCTGTGGGCAACCTCTATTCCTCCGACACCTTCTACGATGCCGCCGGACGGAACATGCGCTTCCAGAAGATGGGCGTCATGGCGGTGGAGATGGAGGCGGCGGCCCTGTACTGCAACGCTGCCTACACCGGCAAGCGGGCGCTGGCCATCTGCTCCATCTCCGACAATCTGGTGACGGGGGAGGAGCTGCCCCCGGCGGACCGGCAGAACACGTTCACCAACATGATGAAGATTGCGCTGGAAGTCGCCGTGAAGATGGCGGACTGAGGCCGATAGACTGTTAACGCTTCCTGAAGGGAACACCCCGCCCGATCCCGGGCGGGGTGTTCTTTTATGCGTGAAAGATATGGCAAAATTGAAAACAATTCGGGTTTCTTATTGCATTGCCCGGGTGAAATTGTTATAATGACATAGACCCTTGAGGTCGACCCTTTTAAAGAGCTTGCACCCGGCTTCCGAAGCCATACATAGGCTGTGATCCCTCCGGGGAACACGGCACGGTGCGTTTCAGAGCGGGAGCGGACGTTAAAAGGAGAAAACATGAAAGAGGTAGATTCCAATGAAGAAGTTTCTTGCTTTGACTCTGGCATTGGTCATGTCTCTGTCCCTGGTAGCCTGCGGCGATAAGAAGACCGACGATACCAAGACCGATGCACCTGACCAGACCGAGCAGCCTGCTGAGAACGAGGGCGCCTATAAGGTCGCAATGATCACCGACTACGGTGACATCACCGACCAGTCCTTCAACCAGACCACCTATGAGGCCTGCAAGGCGTTTGCCGAGGACAACGACATCGAGTTCAACTACTTCAAGCCCGTCGGCGACAACACCGCCGACCGTGTGGCTATGATCGAGAAGGCCGCGGACGAGGGCTACAACGTGATCGTGATGCCCGGCTACGCTTTCGGCGGCGCCATCGTGGAAGCTGCTCCCGAGTTCCCCGACGTGAAGTTCATCGCGCTCGACGTCGCCGCCGGCGACCTGCTCGAGACCGCCGTTGCCAAGGCCGGCGAGAGCTACGACTACACCCCCGAGAATTGGGACCTCAGCAAGTACGTTGACATGAGCAACGTGTACTGCGCTGTGTACCAGGAAGAGCTGTGCGGCTACATGGCCGGTTACGCTGCTGTGAAGCTGGGCTACAAGAACCTGGGCTTCCTGGGCGGCATGGCTGTTCCCGCTGTTGTCCGTTATGGCTACGGCTTCGTGCAGGGCGTTGACGCTGCTGCTGCCGATCTGGGCCTGACTGATGTGAGCCTGAACTATGTCTATGGCGGCCAGTTCTTCGGCGACGCCGACATCACCGCTGTGATGGATACCTGGTATGCCGGCGGCACTGAGGTCGTCTTCGCCTGCGGCGGCGGTATCTACACCTCCGCTGTGGACGCTGCCAAGAAGGTTGGCGCCAAGGTCATCGGCGTGGACGTTGACCAGGCTGGCGTCATCGCTGGCTACGCCGGCGTGGAAGGCATGACCGTCACCTCCGCTATGAAGGGTCTGTATCCCACCACCTATGACACCCTGACTGACGTTATCGTCAACGGCAACTGGGATGCTTACAAGGGCAAGATCGCTACTCTGGGTCTGGTGTCCGGCGATGATCCCGAGCTGAACTATGTCCAGATCCCCATGGGTGAGGGCACTCAGTGGTCTGACAGCTTCACGCAGGATGACTACAAGGCCATGGTGAAGGATATGTTCGACGGCAAGATCACCGTTTCCAACGATGTGAGCAAGGCTCCCTCTGACTTCGCCACCGTGATCGCTGTGGAGGACCAGGGCGCTATCAAGGGCTAAGCGCAGAGCACAAATCCATACGTGAAAAGGAACGTCCGAAAGGACGTTCCTTTTTTATCCGCCAAAAGAAGGAGGTACGGAAAACCATTGGCACCCTGGTGGAATGGGGCATTTCGGATGTTGGAGCGGCTGGCAGTCTTTTCGGGAACAGTTTGCGGAAAGCGGACGAGTCTCCCGATGGAAGCGCCCTGAGGAGACCACTCTTCAAAAAAATGATTCCGGCCGTCGATTTGCCTTTCTTTTTGAGCGGAGTTATAGTATACTGAATGTAATACTGGATGTGAGGGCAATATGCCGCTGCCGGTAAATGAACATGGTTTCCGTCCCCGCGAGATCCACACGGCGGGCCATTAAAACGGAAGGAGGGCGGTTTGACTTGGAAACGAATTACGCCATCGAAATGCTCCACATTACGAAGCGGTTCCCAGGCATCATCGCCAATGATGACATTACCCTTCAATTGAAAAAGGGTGAGATCCATGCCCTGCTGGGCGAAAACGGCGCAGGCAAATCCACGCTCATGAGCGTGCTCTTCGGTCTGTACCAGCCCGAGGAGGGCGTCATCAAAAAGGATGGACAGGTCGTGTCCATCAAGGACCCGAACGATGCCAACGCGCTCGGTATCGGCATGGTCCACCAGCACTTCAAGCTGGTGGAATGCTTCACCGTGCTCGACAACATCATCATGGGCGTGGAGCCCACGAAGCACGGCTTTCTGCAAAAGGCCGAGGCCCGCGAAAAGGTCCTCGCCCTGAGCGAGAAGTACGGTCTGCACGTTGACCCCGACGCGCTCATTGAGGACATCACCGTCGGTATGCAGCAGCGCACCGAGATCCTCAAGATGCTCTACCGCGAAAACGAGATCCTGATCTTCGACGAGCCGACCGCCGTCCTCACCCCGCAGGAGATCGACGAGCTCATGCAGATCATGCGTAACCTCGCCGCCGAGGGCAAGAGCATCCTCTTCATCTCCCACAAGCTCGCTGAGATCATGGCGGTCGCGGACCGCTGCTCGGTGCTGCGCAAGGGCAAGTACATCGGCACGGTCGAGACCGCCAACACCACGGCGGAGGAGCTGTCGGCCATGATGGTCGGCCGCAGCGTCAGCTTCCATGTAGACAAGAAGCCGTCCGAGCCCGGCGAGGACGTGCTCGAGGTGGAGGGCATGACCATGGCCTCCAAGCTCCACAAGAACAATGCCGTCAAGAACGTTTCGCTCAAGGTCCGCCGCGGCGAGATCGTCTGCCTTGCCGGCATCGACGGCAACGGCCAGACGGAGTTCGTCTATGGCCTGACCGGCCTGGAGCCGCTCGTTTCCGGCTCCGTCAAGCTCTGCGGTAAGGACATCACCCATGCGTCCATCCGCCAGCGCAGCGTGATGGGCATGAGCCACATCCCCGAGGACCGGCACAAGCACGGCCTCGTGCTCGACTATACGCTTGAGGACAACATGGTGCTTCAGCGCTATTTTGAGCCCGAATTTACCGACAAGGCCGGCTTCCTGCGCCGCAAGAACATCCGCGCCTATGCCGAGGGCCTGATTGAGCAGTACGACGTGCGCGCAGGTCAGGGCCCGGTGACACCGGCGCGCAGCATGTCCGGCGGCAACCAGCAGAAGGCCATCGTCGCCCGTGAGATCGACAAGCATCCCGAGCTGCTCGTCGCGGTTCAGCCCACCCGCGGCCTGGATGTCGGCGCCATTGAGTACATCCACAAGCAGCTTGTTGCCCAGCGCGACGCGGGCAAGGCCGTGCTGCTTGTCTCGCTGGAACTGGACGAGGTCATGGACGTGCCGGACCGCATTCTCGTCATGTACGAGGGCGAGATCGTCGGCGAACTCGATCCAAAGTCCACCACGCAGGAGGAGCTTGGCCTCTAC
>ENA-USUJ01000666-USUJ01000666.1-human-gut-metagenome-genome-assembly--contig:-NODE-666-length-30385-cov-8.605814_pt1 | contig 30385 bp, 30 predicted proteins | sample MGYA00250061_ERZ773398 | MGnify/ENA primary metagenome ERZ773398 (study PRJEB29103, sample SAMN06111992) | human gut metagenome | biome: human gut; feature: ankylosing spondylitis patient; material... | reverse complement strand
TTTTTCTTGGTCTGACAATTTATACCAAAACATTATTTTACTCCTTATATTCTAAGCGAAAAGTCGAACTTCCGCCCGACTTGTTTGGTGGATTGAGCGGAGTTCGAATGTTATCACCCGCGACGCGAGAAGGTTGCAGGATTCTCTCTCCTCCAAACAAAAAGTCGAACTTCCGCCCGACTTGCTTGGTGCGCCTGGAGGAGTTCGAATCCCCAACCTTTGGTTCCGTAGACCAACGCTCTATCCAATTGAGCTACAAGCGCATAATTGATTTTTTCAAAACAAGATTATTATACGCGGGTGTGAGGCGTTTGTCAATAAAAATATGAATAAAATTGATTGGCAGAAGTTTTGTTGTTTGCATATGATAAAAAGGGTTGTTTCCAAAAAGTTGTTGCATTAATTTTGTTGATGCTTTGTTTTTGTTGAAAAAAAAGCCACACGATTTGTGAGGCTTTTTTGTTTTAAGGTTGTTGAGTTTGCATATTGTTTGTTGCTTTTGTCGACTGGAATTTATCCATGGTTTCATAAACATTCGCAATATTTTCTTCCAAGATTCCGTCTTTGTCCAAATATTCTTTGTAAGTTTGGAATTTGTCATCAAACTGTTGATTGAGTTTTGTGATTGTCTCTTCTCCAAAAATGCTTTTGCCTTCTTCGTCAACAATATCTTTTGTGTCAAGTACAAGTCCTTGGAGTCCGGCAGTCATTTTTTGTGGAGTTAGTGTTGAGAAATTTGCCTCATTTTTCAGGGCGGATCCGAGGCCTGATGCTTGTGATAATTCAGAGTTGAGGTCTTGCGCTGTTTTTAGATTTTCTAGGGTTGTTTTGATGAGTGGAGCGAGTTCTTCTTTTTGTTTGTCATTAAACCTGCCATCTGGATTTTCAATTTCATTTTGAACACTTGTTAGGAATTCATCAAATTGTTTTAATTTTTCACTATGGTTTTTGAATTGAGACGATTTTGCAGGGTATTCCAATTTATCCAACAATTCTTTTGTGCTTGCTGAAACTTTTCCGTCTTCAAACATATCTTTTGTTGCATCTGTCCATTCTTTTGTCATTTTGACTTGTCTTGTTTTTTGACGAAGAAGTTTGTGTGCAAGTTTCAAATCTTTGTCTTTTGATTTGATTAAGTTGGTTTGAAGTTTTAGGTTGTCTTTGATTTTCTCTTTTGTTTTTTCCAAAGATTTTTTGAACTTTTTCATTCTTTCGCTTTCTTGATATGTGGCAGTTTTTTTGTCGTTAACAATGCCTTCTGTCATTTTTGGTGTTGCAAAGAAAAGCGCACCAAGAGCCAAAAGCCAAACCATGCCTGTCAATATCGACAAAACGCTGAGGAAAAGTCCGATTCCATAGAAAAGGGGAGTGAGTGAAAATTTATAGGTCTCTTTTTTATTGTCTTTTTTGTCGTCTTTTTTGTTATTTTGTTCTTCTTTGCTTGGTTCTTCTTTGCTTGGCTCTTCTTTTTCGGGAGATTGCTCGTTTTGTTCGTTGTCTGTGCTTGGTTGGGTTGACTCATTTTCGGGTGCGGTTTTAGATTCTGTTTCGTCAACTGCATCTTTGTTTGTGTCGTCATTTTCCGCAGATTGAGTTTCTTCTTGAGAAGTTTCGGAATCTTGTTCAGCTTGAGTTGGTTGAGTTGGTTCTGTGGTATCGTTTTCATCTGGCGTGATGTCAAAAGAGGATTCTGGTTCTGATTGCTCAGGTTGTGCTTCAGATTCAACTCCATCACTCGTTAGATTTTTTGCACGACTTCTGTCTGTTGTTTTAAATTCTTTTGCTGTGAGAATTGCTGTCGTTAGGGCAGGGTCTTCTCCAAGATGACGGTTTTTTGTGTTCCAATCTTCAACGCTGATTCCCATAAATTGAGCAAGGTTTTCTGCTTTTGTTGTGTTGACTCTTTTAAAGGTTCTTGCGACATGTTCTGACCCTTTTTTGAAAACAAATGTCAAATCATGATAGCCACTTGTTTCTTGTGGGACATGTGATACTGCCTCAATTTTCATCATTTTTGAATTGACAAGTGTGTAGAAGTTTCCGTCAATGTTTATGATATCAATACTCTCGGATTGAGGAATGTTTGCATTTAGCAGTGTATGTTTGTTTGTTTCGTCAAATTTAAAAAAATCTTTATATTTGTCATCTGCGAGAACATTGAAAAATTCAACTGGCAATGCGTTTTTGATTGTTGAGTCTTCGTGGTTGCCCAAAAAGAGTTGAGCAAAGTTTCTTGGAAGTTTCACTCCAACTGTTTGACCTTTTTGTTCAAAAGGAATTTCTGTGTTGGAAGTTTTTATGCTGTTTGGAGTGATTGTGAAATTGCGAGTGTTGCCAGTTCTTCGATCTTTTGTTGTTTCCAGCTCAAATTCAATGTTGCCATTGTCTGCAATGCTAACTCTGCTGAGTGGAATTTTGACTGTGTCGAAATTCAAATTGATTTCATTTGGAAGTGCGATTGCTTTTGCGATTGCATGCATTTCTTTGTTTTCGAGAGCGAGATGAAGACTCCATTTGCCTGTTTCGTCTTTTGTGATGTTTAAACCATTGCTAAATTCAATTTGGTTATCGTTATCGGAAAAAGAAAAATCTTGGGTGCCACGTGACCCATCTTTGAATTTGACATCCATGTCAAAACTTGGATACTCCATATTTTCCTCCTGATTTTTTATAATTATAAATTATAAATTGTTGTTTGTCAATATCAATCCAAAAGTCGTTTTTTTGCGCGTTTGAGGTGGATTGTCACCCAAGTGATTATCGCACCAACTGCCAGCGAGCCAAGAACATACAAAATGACTTTGAGCCACATTGGAATGCCATAAGGGCGAATTTTGTCTGTTTCAACATATACATTCACAATCTCGTCATCAATAAGAATTTGAATTTCTGTGTATTGCTTGTGGCGGTCATATCCGTCAATGATTCTGATTGGAATCGAAGAGTTTGTCGTTATGTTGCAAAACTTTTCATACCTTGAATTTGTTATTATGAACAAATCTGCATTTGTGACTTTTTTCTTGAAATATGCGTTTGGCGTGACAAGATTTGAAACATTTTTTTCGCCCTCAATGAGAACTTGGTGTGTCTTGATGAAAGCGTTCTCAAATCCGTCCAAAATGATTTTATAAAAAGTTTGTCCGCTTTCGCCAACAATTTCCTCGTTTTGTGCAAGTTCAAATTTATCCTTGTGTTTCGCAACAAAAATTTTGTTTGCCGAATTTTGAGTTGAATCAAATACATCAGCATAGTTGGTTATAACTTTCACTGTTCCAAAACTTTCGGCACACACGCTTGAAAAGGTGAGTGGAAAGATGCTAAAAACTATTGCACACAAAATCAAACATACGAAAATCTTTTTCATAAAATTTATTATACAACAAAAACATGTGTCATGTAAATAAACACAAGCAAAAAAAGTTGACACAAAAATTTTATTGTTGACAAGCTGTGTCATAATTGACTTGCTAGAATGTGAACATATGTTCGAAAAGCATTAAAATAATTCGTTAGCCCCAATTATTTTTCAAAATCAGAACATTTTTTACAAAACTAAAAAATATTTGTCACATTTTGTTGACTTTTGTCGAAATCGGCAAATATAATTTGGGTAAAACTTGACAACTTATTGTCATATTTCGGGTTTTTTAAAAATTATTTGGAGGAAAATATGAAACAAATTTTATGGAGCAAAACCATACTTACGGCTTATAGGTATCTCGAAAGGATTGTCAGTGCGATTGACAAATTGGTAATAAAAGAAGCAATGGGTTCAATCAGTTCTGATAGCCTCATCTATTCGCTTAAATCTGCTGAGGCGGTGACGAGCAAAATACTTGATTACACAGAGAAGAAAGTCGCTTTAATAAACACAAAGCTGCTAATTGAGAAGGCGCTTTACTCAATGAAAAAAGAGCAGGCGCTCATTCTTGTGAAGAAATATATCAACGGCAAAAAAACAAATGACATTATTGCAGAAATTGGCTGTCCAAGACGCTCATATTATCGCAAGTTGGAAAGCGCAACAAAGACTTTTGCATATGTTGTGAAAATGATGGGATTTTCTGAAGAGAAACTTGACGATATGCTTTCTGATCAAAAATGGCTTATGAAAATTTACGCCAAGTTTGAACTTGATCAAATCGAAGAAAATGCGTCAAATTTTGAGCGTGAAAGTGACGCAAGCAGCATTTTTTTACAAAATTTACATAGGTTGAACAAAGTGTCATTATTTAATTAATTTTCAATTTCGTAATAGTCGTCACGATACCTTTTTTTCTTCTTTTTGGCATCGGGCGACTTTTTTGATGCTTTGAGGTTGGCAACAATTTTTGTCGGCTTGAAGAGCAGATACAAAATTATTAGGGCGGGGAGAGATACGGACACAATAACCAGAATTTGAGCACGCTTGCTGAGTTTGTTGAGACTTCCGTCACCAATGTCCGATGTTTCGTTCTTGACTGATGTTTGTTCAAAACTTGGTTCTGGAATGACGGGAAGTTGTTCGGTGTTTTGAGTTATGTTTGTCAACATATCACAATATCCTGCATAGACATAGCCCGTGAGAGTTTCGTCAAAACGATAGTAGTTGCAATAATACCAAATGTTGCCGCGATTGGAGATTGCTTCTTCACCCTCAATTTGACCAATATATTGAAGATTTGTTTCAAGGAAAGGAATTGTCGTTAGTCTGTTTGCGATGCCTTCACTTTCTTTTGGACTGGAACGAAGGTTTAGCCCATTTTGAGCGAATACGCGGAAGCTGATTTTGTTTGCAAAAGGAGTTTGAGGAGTGCCTGCGACAAAGTCAACATCACTTTTTTTGATATAGCCGCGAGTGCCGAGATATTGGGCTTCAAAAAACTCGTCACTGACTTTTGCAAGGATTTCAACAAAGTAAGTTTGAGGAAGAAGAAAATGTGTGTTCGAAAAAGAAGTGTCGACACTCGGAGATTTGAGCAGTGGACAATTTGAATATTTTACGCGTGCATAATAAGTTGTTGCGGCAGAAATGTTTTGCAAACAACAACTTGATGCAACAAAGCAAAAAAACACAAAAACAAAAATAACTAATGCGAAATGCGATTTTTTTGTCATGCAAAAATTTTAATTCAAAAAACATATTGACGCACGGGGAGTTTTGTCGAAAAACTGCTTTTTTGGGCGTGTTGTGGCGAAGGAGAAAATGTTGAAAAAAATTGAAATAATTGAAAAAATAAAAGAGATTGAAAACGAACAAAATCGGCGATTTGATAAAAATGCGTTGCAAAGATATAACACGGGCAAAGTTGTGCATCAAAAACAACTGCTTTTTCATCAGTGTCCCAAGAAAAATCGTTGGGTGTTTGGTGGAAACAGAAGCGGGAAAACCGAATGTGGGGCAGTTGAAGCAATTTGGCTCGCTCGTGGAATACACCCGTTTAAGGAAAACAAAAATGGGGTGAGCGGTTGGGTTGTGTCACTCAGTCAACAAGTGCAACGCGATGTCGCACAGCAAAAGATTTTGCACTATCTCAATCCGGATTGGATTGTGTCTATCAAAATGTTGAACGGAACAAAGAGTAGTCCGGACGGCGGAGTGATTGATTACATAAAAATTCGCAATGTGTTTGGAGGAATAAGCACGATTGGGTTCAAAAGTTGTGATCAAGGCAGGGAAAAGTTTCAAGGAACGAGCCTTGATTTTGTTTGGTTTGATGAAGAGCCGCCATATGACATATATCAAGAATGTCGTATGCGTGTGCTTGACAGATGCGGACATATTTTTGGCACAATGACGCCGCTCAAAGGGCTGACTTGGGTTTATGATGAAATTTATCTCAATCAAAAGAACCAGCCCGAGGTTTGGCATGAAACAATGGAATGGGCGGATAATCCCTACCTTGATCCCAAAGAGGTTGAAGAAATAACAAAGTCAATGAGTGCGGAAGAACTTGAAAGCAGGCGTTTTGGCAAGTTTGTTGGAAACGGCGGCATGGTATATTCTGAATTTGACGAAAACATTCATGTGATTGACCCCTTTGTTGTGCCAAGTGAGTGGCAAGACACAATTTCGATTGACCCAGGGCTTAATAATCCGCTTTCGGCGCACTGGTATTGTGTTGACTGGGACGGAAATGTCTATGTTGTTGCGGAACACTTCGCACAAGGCAAAGACATTCACTACCACGCTGAAAAAATCAAGGAAATTTCGGCGCGTCTTGGTTGGCATCATGCATCAAACGGCAATATTGACGCACTGATTGACTCCGCGGCAAATCAAAAGACTTTGGCAAGCCTCAAAAGCGTGACAGAACTATTTTATGAAAACGGAATTAATGCCAATCCAAAAGTCAACAAAGACTTGTTCACAGGAATCAACCGTGTCAAAAGTTATTTAAAAAACGGAGAGGGTGTGGCACGGCTTTTTATATTTCGAAACTGCACAAATCTCATTCAAGAAATCAAAAGTTATTGGTGGGGCGATGGCGACCGTCCACAAAAGAAAGATGACCACTGTTTGGACGAACTTCGCTACTATATTATGTCGCGTCCAGAACCTGCAAAAAAAGTTGTTGGAAAGACTGACATTCAAAAAGACAAAGAGCGCTTGATGAGAAAACTAAGGCGTGATAATTTGAGTAAATTCAAGTGGTGATAATAAAAAATCGCGTCAAACACAAAATATATTGGTTTATTGTTTGCGAAAATACTTAAATATTGTTAATATTTATAGTGAAAATTTATTTTTTGGGGGATGTCTTGAAAAAGAAGATTTGGATATTTGTTGTTCCAGTTTTGTTGTTTGTGATGAGCGTGGTGCTCTTGTCATTTCGGACGGAGGCTTTTGCTGAGCCAAATCTCAAAACTTCAGCATATTTCAGCGGTGCGGGAACTGAGGAGTCGCCTTATATAATTTCGAGTGTCGACCATTTTGTTCATCTTGCTGCCGATGTTGGTGCGGGAATTGATTATCAGGGCGAATATTTTATTCTTGATGGCGATATTGATTTTGAGGGACAAACTCTCATTCCAATCGGAAATGAAGAAAATCCTTTCCGTGGCACATTTGACGGGTCTGGATACACGATTTCAAACATTGTTATTGACGGAACAAACACTCAAAAACTTGGTTTGTTCGGAGCGTGCGAAAATGCCACAATAAAAAATCTTGGTGTTTCAAACATTGAGATTTCATCACTTGATGTTGTGACAGACGAAACAAGTTTTGCGCTTGGTGGCATATGTGCAGTTGTGACAAACTCTGAGATCTCTCAATGCTTTGTCAAAAATGCAGACGAAAAAATGTTTGAAGTCAACACTTCAAAACGAGCTTATGTTGGCGGACTTGTTGGAATGCTTGCAGGAAGTTCAAGCATGTCTGATTGTTTTTCCAACACAAAAATGATTGTTCGAAATAGCGGTGTTTCACCAGTTGACATTCATGTTGGTGGGCTTGTTGGTTTTTCAAACAATTCTCACATTCTCAATTCTTATTCGGCAGGTGACATTGTTTGTGGGAACCTTGTTGCGGAAAATGGCGAATCAAGAATTTTTGCAGGCGGAATTTTGGGTTTTGTTCAAGGCGCGTATTCTTCAATGAAAAATTGCTTTTGTTTGGGTGATGTCTCCACGGAAACAAACCGTGCAACAGACAAAATATTCTTGGGTGCAGTTGTTGGTGGAATAAGCGGAAACGCTTCTCAAACACCAAATGCTGGAAACTTGAATTTCTGTCACTACCTTCAAAATGAAACAACAAACAATGGCCGTTCGGCTGTTGCTTCAAACATCACCTATAATCTCACAGGTCTTGTTTTCAAAGCACAAAAAGATGTTGTTTTCTTCCAAAGGACAACACAATTTGAAGATTCAAATTCCTATGATTTGTCTGACGGATTTGATTTTGACGAAGTTTGGTTGATTGAAAAAGATTATCCAGAACTTCAACTTTTTGCTTACTATGACATCGAGATTGAACAAGCGGACCATCTCACAATCACTGTTTCTGGCGGCGAACCAGTTCCAGACAAAAACAACACATACAAGTTCAAAGCAGGGCAGATGGTGTCAATCAATGCAGTGATTGACGAAGAAGTTGAAAAATTCTATCACGTTCAAACTTGGAGAAGAAATCAGACGGACATCAATTCAACTGCTGGTCTATTGTCTTATGAATTTCCTTGTTCATATCTCACGCAAGGCAAATATAGCGTTGTTATCAAAGAAAACACTTTCACTTTGAAAATTGTTATTCCAAGCGAATTTTCGAGCATTTCTTCAATCAGATTTGAGTCATCTCTTGTTGGTTCGTCAACATTTCAAACTCAACTCCTCTATGGTCGTGAAATATCTGTTGAGGCAGTTTTGGGAACAAGCGAAAATGCACAAAACTATGCTTTTGCTGGTTGGTTCTCGGGAAGCGATGCAGAAAATCGAATTGACTGGGATTCTTCTGTTTTGAATTTCAAAATCGGCGATGCATTTGTGCCATTTGATGACGATTTAACAATCGTTCTGACACCAAAATACACTCGTGATATTTGCAGACTTAATGTTGTGTTTGATTCGAGCATGGGGAAAATAAGACTTTATGAAACGGACGAGTTTTCAGATGGTCAAATTTCAAACAAGCCAATCAAGAAGGGGCAATTCCTCAACATTGAAGCAGAGTGTTTGGAAGGTTATGAATTTTTGGGTTGGTTCCGTGACGAAAGCGACCTTGACCCAATCACAAAAAGCGCAAAACTCAGCGGTTATGAAATCAAAGATGACACGCAAAGCCTTTATGCAAAATTCCAACAAATTGGAAACGAAGAAGAGGCAAAAAAAGGACTTAGTGGTTGGGCAATCTTTGGCATTGTTGCAGGGTGCTTGGCAGCTGTTGGCTTAACAGTTTTGATTGTTGTGCTTGTTAAGAAAAAAGGCTCATACAAATCCAGTTGGAACTTCTAGTGTTCTTTTTTGGAGTCAAAAAAGAACGAAAAAACCTTTGGGGCGACGCAAGCCCCAAACCCCGGCGCCCTTGGCGGAGCGGGGCAAGAGGTCAACTCGCTTGAAATAAAAAAGAAAGATTTGTAAATCTGACAAATCTTTTTTTCTTTTTTAATATCTACGCTCGTGTCATATCGAGCAGTCGACTTCGAAGTGTCGACCATTGGCGAGATATCTCGTTAAACCTTTTTTACTTTGCATAAACACAAAACGAATGTCAAGTGCAAGTGAATTTGAGAACTATGTTCTCAAACACTTGACATAGTTTTGTTGTTTATGCAGTTCGGCTAACAAGAAGAGTTAAGGCAAAGAATGCCTCAACTCTTTAATGAAAACTTTTCTAGTAATAAGTTGTGATAGAAGAAAAACGCCCCAAGTTTTGTCCGTAGGGGCGGGCGGTCGGGGGTGTGAAATAAAATTAATTAAAAAGAGTTTTTGGTTCTATTTTTAGAATTTCGCATATTTCTAAAATCATTTTCAAACTAATATTGATTTTTCCGTTTTCAACTTTATTGATATAACTTGGGTCTTTACCTAACTTTATACTCAATTCATAAGCAGACATGTTTTGTTTTATTCTTTCTTTTGCAAGGTTAATGCCAAATGTTTCAAATTTCATGTTATATCTCCTGTTTCAATAATAAAACAAAAAATTTCTTGCATAATTGACTGACAATCTATATAATGGAATTATGGTCAATTATTTGGGAGGATAAAATGATAAAAGATAAAACAGCAGCAAAGATATTTGGAAATAGGTTAAAAGGTTTGATGAAAGAGCGTGGCATCACGAACGCGGAACTAGCAGATGTGTTTGAAGTGAGTGAAAAGGTGATTGAAAGGTGGTGTGAGGGTCTGTCGTCACCAAATATTGATAATCTTATTTTGGTTGCAAAATTATTTAATGTTCGCGTGGATTATATGCTGGGCATGATTGATTGAAAATCTTTGATATTTGAGTGATATGAAATTTTGTTTGAATTTTTGGCACAAATTATTGAAATTAATTATTTGACAAATTAATATTGTGGTGAAAGCGAGTAAATCAAAGGGTTTCCGGAAAATATCCTTCAGAAAAACCAATTCCCTAAGAACTGGAAAGACACCGGTCTGGCTGAAGGATTCCAATCCCGGCTGAAGGATTCCCGAACCCAATTCTTCAGCCGAAAAGCCGACGGGCAGGGCATTTGCGAGCATGCTGAAAGATTTGAAGGATTTTTCAAGGTACTCTATATAGAGTATTATGAACGACCATATCTCACTGAAAAAAGTAAAATATCTTCGTGGAACATGTACGTGGTGTTACTTTGCTCGGAAACATATCTTACTTTGTCCACGAAGATATCTCACTTTTCTTTACAACAATACAGACCTTATTGCCTCCAAGCTAAAACAATAATACCAAAGCTTATCGCCAACCGAGGTGCCTCTAAACCGTTATCTCTGTTTCAAAGGCACATATTCCAGTTCTTCCAACACATTCTTGTATGCCGGACGAATAATGCGTTTTCCTTCAAAATTCAGCTCCTCATTGCGGTGTGCGCACCACCCCACGATACGAGCCATCGCAAACAAAGGTGTAAATATTTCCTGTGGCAGACCAATCATTTCATATACGAAACCTGAATAGAAATCGATATTGCTGGACACCGTCTTGCCGTTATTCTTAATCTTTCCGAACATAGCAATGGCACGTTCCTCCAACAATTCCAGGAAGGCAAATTCTTCTTCCTTACCTTTTTCTTTTGCCAAATCACGAGCCAATTCTTTCAACAAAATAGCACGAGGATCGGATATCGTATAGACCGCATGGCCGATACCATAAATCAGACCGGACTTATCATACGCTTCCTTATTCAACATACGGGTAAAGTAAGTATCAATTTCGTCCACATTGGTCCAATCCTTGATATTTTCCTGCAAATGATGGAACATATCCGCCACTTGGATATTTGCCCCTCCATGAAGCGGACCTTTCAACGAGCCGATACCTGCGGCTATGGCCGAATAAGTATCCGTACGGCTGGACGAAACTACACGGACGGTAAAAGTAGAGTTATTACCACCTCCGTGTTCAGCCTGAAGTACCAACAGCAAATCAAGCGTGCGCGCATCAAGTTCCGTATAATCCTTTTTTAACATATACAGGAAGTTTTCTGCGATAGACAGTTTTTCACGCGGATGACGGATATGCAACGAACGACCATACGTGGCATGGCGCAACATGTTATAAGCGTATGCAATAATGGTCGGGAACTTGGATATCAAGTCAATACTCTGACGCATCAGGTTATCACGCGAAGTATCATCCGCCTGCGGGTCAAAACGGTACATTTCAAGCACGCTACGGGCCAGAATGTTCATAATGTTATTTCCCTCCAGCTCAATGATATTCATTTTGGTCTTCTGTTCCAACGGAGTATTGTCATTAATCAACTCACAGAAAGAAGCCAACTCTTCCTTGTCAGGCAAATGACCGGACAATAACAGATAAGCCACCTCCTCAAAACCAAAACGTTTCTCCTTAATGATACTATGTGCCAAATCTTCCAAATCATACCCACGATAGAAAAGTTTGCCGGGAATCGGCTTCAATCCTCTGCCGGGAATACGTTCATACCCTACTACATTGCCTATCTTGGTCAACCCTACCAAAACACCGGTGCCATCTTCGTTACGCAATCCGCGCTTTACATCAAACTTCTTGAACAATTCGTTCTCAATCCGGGTCGCATTCTTCATTTCCTCGGAGAGTTTGTAAATGATATATTCTTTCTTCATATCCGTGAGTTTTTAGGAGTTTATTCTTTCTATTATTTCTTTTGTAAATGCCGACGTGCCAAGCGAGACACCTCCGGGCATAAAACGAGCAAGGTCATGTGTGGCACGTCCCTCGCCAAAACTGGATTCCAAGGCATTCACTATCAGCTCCGCCGCCTTATTCCAGCCAAAATGTTCCAACATCATGACAGCCGAGAGGATTAATGAACAAGGATTCACCACATCCTTTCCGGCAATATTGGGAGCCGTACCGTGAGTTGCTTCAAAAATGGCATGACCGGTATTGTAATTGATGTTCGCTCCGGGAGCAATTCCGATACCGCCTACCATGGCAGCCAACTGATCCGAGATGTAATCTCCGTTCAAATTCAAGGTAGCCACCACCGAATATTCTTCGGGAATCAATAACGTATTCTGCAAGAATGCATCGGCTATGCAGTCTTTTATCACCAACTTGCCTGACGCAATGGCATCTCCGAATTCACGTTCCGCCAGTTCATATCCCCATTTCTTGAAGCCGCCTTCAGTAAACTTCATGATATTTCCTTTATGCACCAACGTCACTGACGGCAAGCCATGCTCCAAAGCATATTTACATGCCGCACGTACCAGACGTTCCGTTCCTTCTTTGGACACCGGTTTCACGCCAAACGAAGAACTTTCGGGAAAGCGCACTTTAGCCACTCCCATTTCATCATGCAAAAAACGATAAAACTTCTCAGCTTCCGGCGTACCTGCTTCCCATTCTATACCTGCATAAATATCTTCCGTATTTTCGCGGAAAATATGCATATCCACCTTCTGAGGCTCTTTCACCGGAGATACCACTCCGCTGAACCAACGTACGGGGCGCAGACACACATACAGATCCAGCGTCTGGCGCAAAGCCACATTCAAGGAACGGATACCACCTCCTACCGGAGTAGTCAACGGACCTTTTATGCCCACACCATATTTCTTGAAAGCCTCCATCGTCTCATCCGGCAACCAGGAACCTGTTTCGTTGAAAGCACGTTCACCTGCCAGCACTTCTATCCATTCTATTTCGTGTTCGCTGCCGTATGCCTTTTTCACGGCTGCATTCACTATGGCTTGCATGGAGGGAGTGATTTCTACTCCCACTCCGTCTCCTGTAATATAAGGTACTGTCTTTTTCATCTTTTATCTTGCATTTAGAGCAGAGCCGGCACGGAACCAACCTATCTGCTGTTCATTATAAGTATGCTGTACTTCAAAACGATCCTGAGTGCCATCTTCATGGTGTAAAGTCACAGTCAGATTTCTTCCGGGAGCAAAGTCCGCCAATCCGCTGACGGTAATCAAATCATGTTCTTGAATCTTGTCATAGTCCGCTTTGTCTATAAAAGTCACCGCCAGCATTCCCTGCTTCTTCAGATTCGTTTCATGGATGCGGGCAAAACTCTTCGCCAAAATAACCTTTACATTCAGAAAACGAGGCTCCATAGCAGCATGTTCACGACTGGAACCTTCTCCATAATTTTCCTCCGCAACTACCATAGACCCGATGCCTTGCGCTTTATACTGCTTAGCCGCGCCCGATACACTCTCATAGGTATTTGTCAATCGGTTCCACACCTTGTTCGTTTCACCATTGAAAGCATTCACCGCCCCCATCAGCATATTATCCGAAATATTTTCCAGATGACCACGGAAACGCAGCCACGGGCCTGCCATCGAAATATGGTCTGTGGTACATTTACCTTGAGCCTTAATCAGTAAAGGCATATCCGTAAAATCCTTTCCATCCCATGCCGGAAACGGAGCCAATAACTGCAAACGCTGTGAGTCAGGATTCACCTTAATTTCTACCTGTGCACCGGCAGGAGCCAAATAACCGGGATTACCTTGAGTGAAACCTGCCGACGGCAATTCATCTCCCTCGGGAACGCTCAATTTCACCTTCTCGCCTTCTTGATTTATCAACGTATCTTTCAACGGATTGAAACATAAATCACCGGCAATAGTCAGAGCCAATACCAATTCAGGAGAAGCCACAAATGCATGTGTATTCGGATTACCATCGGCACGTTTGGCAAAATTACGGTTGAAAGAAGTGACAATCGAGTTCTTGCGGACAGGATCATCGGTATGGCGTTTCCACTGTCCGATGCACGGACCGCAAGCATTCGCCATAATAGTAGCCCCAATCTTTTGGAAAGCATCAATCATCCCGTCACGCTCGGCGGTAGCTCGAATCTGTTCAGAACCCGGATTGACAATCAAAGGAGCAGCCACAGCCAAATGTTTTTCAGCTACCTGACGGGCAATGGAAGCAGCCCGACTTAAATCCTGATAAGAGGAATTGGTACATGAACCTATCAGCCCGACTTCCATCTTACGCGGATAACCATTAACCAATACCTTTTCGGCAAACTCTGAAATAGGTGTTGCGGCATCCGGTGTAAACGGCCCGTTGATATAAGGTTCCAACTCGGACAAATTAATTTCAATCACACGGTCGTAAAAAGCAGAAGGATTGGCAACAACCTCAGCATCGGCACGTAAATCATTTGCCACTTTTCCGGCCATCTCTGCTACAGACTCTCTTCCGGTAGCTTTCAGATACACAGCCATCCGATCGTCATAGGGGAACAAGGATGTAGTAGCCCCCACCTCTGCACCCATATTGCAGATAGTAGCCTTACCGGTTGCCGAAAGTGAAGCTGTCCCTTCTCCAAAATATTCTATAATGGCATTCGTTCCACCTTTCACGGTCAGAATACCGGCCAATTTCAGAATCACATCCTTTGGCGAAGCCCATCCATTCAAGCTTCCGGTCAAATGAACTCCAATCAGTTTCGGCATCTTTAACTCCCATTCCATACCGGTCATTACATCCACAGCATCGGCACCACCGACTCCGATTGCCACCATTCCCAATCCTCCGGCATTGGGGGTATGAGAATCCGTCCCCACCATCATTCCCCCGGGAAAAGCATAGTTTTCGAGTACCACCTGATGAATGATTCCTGCTCCCGGTTTCCAAAACCCGATACCGAAACGCGAAGAAACATCTCGTAAGAAATCGTATACCTCACGGTTGGTTTCCGTAGCCGTTGCAATATCCGGGCCCGCTCCTTTATATGCCTGAATCAAATGGTCACAATGCACAGTAGAAGGTACGGCAGCGGAATCCTTTCCTGCATTGATAAATTGCAACAATGCCATTTGCGCCGTCGCGTCTTGCATAGCCACGCGGTCGGGACGGAAATTCACATAGTCCTCGCCACGTTCATAATTCTTCAGTTGAGCATCATCATAAAGATGTGTATACAGAATTTTCTCAGCCAATGTCAGCGGACGCTGCAACACGGCTCTTACCCGACCTATCTTCTTTTCGAAAGAAGCATAAAAGGCCTTTAACATGTCCAAGTCATATACCATACCTTTTACCATTTATAATTATTACAGTTTTAAATCTATTTTATTTTTGGCAATATAGGAATAATATTTGAATTCTTGTGTAATCTATAATACGTTTAACAAAATAAAACATAAAGTCCTACCTAAAGGATTATTATTATCTTTGCAATTCTTATAGAAAAAAGCATCATTATGAACCAACATATACCCCTTTCTAATATAATTAACAAACTACAACGCAAAGAGTTGTTACTAAAATTAGAATATGATTACGAAAAAGAGACTTTCAGGCAACAGACTGAAGCTATGGGCATCGGGCGCAAAGTGAAACGGGGTATGTGCTGGTATCCTATATCGGCAGGCAGAAGCTATTATAACTCATTGAATCAATTGGTTGTAGAAGTTGAAAGGCAAGAAGACAAAGACATAGAACATGTATTTGAATTCGGCCGTCCGGTATGCTTTTTTACGCAAAATGCATCAGGCCAATTACATTATTTCAATTTTACGGCAACTGTCAACTACGTGGACGAAGACCGAATGGTAATCGTTCTCCCCTCGGCAGATGCATTGCTCAGCATACAGGCAACCGAGCGACAATTGGGAGTACAGCTTTATTTTGATGAAACCAGTTACCGGTTGATGTTCGAAGCGTTGGGACAAGTCCTCAAGGCAAAAGGGAATCGTCTGGCAGAGTTACGTGAGATTTTTCATGGCAACCAAAAGGCGGAAACTTTCAGTTTCGGCTTCACCCGTTTCCCCTGGTTAAACAATACGCAGGAGGAAGCAGTAAATAAAGTGATGCATGCCAAAGATGTTGCTATAGTCCACGGTCCGCCCGGAACCGGTAAAACTACCACATTGGTAGAAGCCATTTACGAGACCCTTCACCGGGAAAATCAAGTCATGGTGTGTGCACAGAGCAATATGGCTGTCGATTGGATTAGCGAGAAACTGGTGGACCGGGGTGTTCCCGTTCTCCGTATTGGTAATCCCACCCGCGTCAATGACAAAATGCTTGCTTTTACCTATGAACGCCGTTTTGAAAGCCATCCCGATTATCCGCAATTATGGAGTATCCGAAAAGCAATACGCGAGCTCTACGGACGTTCGCGCAAAGGAGCGGAGCGTGAGAATATCCGACAGAAAATAAACTCACTGAAAGACCGTGCCACCGAACTGGAAATTCGCATCAACGAAGCATTGTTCGGCGAAGCACGTGTGATAGCCTGCACACTGGTAAGTTCCGCCAACAGAATATTGACAGGACGCAAATTCAGTACCTTATTCATAGACGAAGCCGCACAAGCTCTAGAGCCTGCCTGCTGGATTGCCATCCGCAAAGCAGACCGTGTCATTCTGGCCGGTGATTATTGCCAGCTTCCTCCTACCATTAAATGCATGGAAGCAGCTCGTGGAGGATTAGACCGGACACTGATGCAGGAGATTGCAGACAACAAACCCGACACTGTATCCTTGTTAAAGGTACAATATAGAATGAATGATGAAATTATGCGTTTCTCTTCAGAATGGTTCTATCAGGGTGAACTGAAATCAGCTCCCGAAGTAAAATATCGGAGTATATTGGACTATGACACACCGATAGAATGGATAAATACGGAAGGAATGGAATGCAACGAAGAGTTTGTGGGTGAAAGCTTCGGCCGTATCAATAAAGAGGAGGCGGCACTCTCCATTTCCCAACTTACCAACTATATCAATAAAATAGGTAAAGACCGTTTTCTGGAAGAACGGATTGATGTGGGACTGATTTCTCCTTATAAAGCACAAGTACAATATCTCCGTCAACTGATAAAACGAGATACTTTCTTCAAGCCTTACCGACACCTTATCACCATCAATACGGTAGATGGTTTTCAGGGACAGGAACGAGACGTTATCCTCATCAGTTTAGTACGTGCAAATGAAGAGGGACAGATTGGTTTTCTAAATGACTTGCGACGAATGAATGTAGCAATTACACGTGCACGCATGAAACTTATTATATTAGGAGATGCCTCTACGCTGACGAAACATCCGTTTTATAAGAAGTTATACGAATATATCTTGGCGCTGCAAGAATAAAAGAAGGAGGGCAGAACTCCATGACACTCTTTTTCAGATTGTCATTCATTTTGCTCTCCTTAAATATTTTTTATTAAAGCACGTTCTTCATTCCTCTACTTGATTTCCCGTTATCGGAACAAATAATATTCAGAATCACAAAAGAAGGGAAGCTCTCAGTTGTGGCATAATTTCAAATAATTATTAAGACAATTTACTCATAAACTTCTCTTTGTCCACAATATAACGTACATGTGTACCTTCTCCAATCACGCCCTTGCTATCTTGCGCCCGCACTTCAAAAGTAAGTTTTCTGCCTTCCACCTCTTTTAATACGGCAGTAGCCGAAACCGTGTCTCCCACAGCCGAGGGCTTGATATGAGTAGTGTTCATCATGGCCCCTACTGTAGTGGAACCTTCAGGCAACTCATCTGCCACGGCACTCATGGCAGCATTCTCCATCAACGCCACCATAGCGGGAGTGGCAAACACATTCAAATCGCCGCTACCCATGGTGGCAGCTACATTTTCTTTTGAAACGACAACAGTCGAAGTATAAGTTAATCCTGTTTCCATCATGCTATTTTTTATTCTAAATGCAAATGTAACTGAATATCGTATATCATACAAATCTATTTTTCCACATTCATCTTTTACTCTCTCATCAAAATCACAAAAAATGTATAACAGAAATACAAATTCACACTTCAACTGCCTGCCACAAAAATCATAATGTTTAAAAACCCCAAAGCTGTCCGGCCCTATGAAACATCCGCCTGTTTACCTAGCATAGCCTAGGGGATAATAAAATTACAACCAAACGCCGTCCTTATCTACCTTTACTTTAAGCTCTTTATCGATCTGTTTGTTTTCCAAATCAAGTATATACCATTCATTATCAGGTGTCACCACATAATCAGCATCATCTATCACATAATCTGAATATTTTTCCATAACCGATTTTTTTACCGCTTCCGGTAAATTTGCCACCTGTACATCCCAGCTTGTTCCCATCCATTCGTTCCGCTCATTGAAATAAACCTCTTTCTCTCTGTTTTCATCTAAAATAGTAACTTCCTGCAAACCTTTTTCACGTTCTATTTCTACAATTGTCGCATTGGGATATTTCTGCTTGACAATAGCTATAATGCCGTTTGCATCAGGCTGCGGCAAATAATCATCATAATCTTCTTCGTGTCCGGTATCTACAACAGTTTTTACCAATATGCCTGTAGACGAATAAAACAAATCCAGCTCGGATTCTCCTTTCTCCACCTCAATGACATAAAGAGTTTCCATTCCCTCACGAGTCAACTTATCCACATCATCCACCCGCCAGTCAGCATATTTGCCTGCTTTATGGGCAGCAAGTACAGGTTCGGGAAGATTTTCATAACGAACATCTGTTTCTGTCATATACCAGGCAGCCGATAACGGATTGAACCATGCAGAATGCTCTCCACCATCCCAATAAAAATCTGCTACAGCATAATCACCTTTCAGCTCCCATTCCACGTCTTTGGCTTGCGGATATTTTGCATTAAATGCAGCCTGTACTTCTTTTGAAACCAAATGTGTGTTTTCAGGAACATCACTATTGTCATCATCACTACAACCACTAAAAGTTAGTGCAGCAAAAGCTGCGAAAAATAAAAATAACATCCAATTCTTTTTCATAATTACATTGTTTTATAGTTTCTTTTTGATGCAAAATTCTTATAGGATTCTGAAAAGAAACTGAAATCATAGAGAAAAGTTCAAAAGACATTCGTCAAACAGCAAATAACAGAAAAACCATACCTAACAGCCCATTTGCACTGAAATGACCTTAAAGCCCCCGATACCTACTTTTAAATTCTTATAAAAGAAGAACTAATAAAGACAAAACAAAATCTCTTCCGAGGTTTTTATTACCTTTGCAATCCTATTTGAACAGAAACGAAAAAAAATATGATAGTTTGTATTGCCGAAAAACCTTCCGTAGCCCGTGACATAGCGGATGTACTGGGAGCAAAAACCAAAAAAGACGGATATATAGAAGGAAACGGATATCAGGTTACCTGGACATTCGGACACCTCTGTACTTTGAAGGAGCCTCATGAATACACTCCCTCATGGAAAGCATGGAGTCTGTCCAGCCTTCCTATGATTCCACCTCGTTTCGGCATTAAGCTAATCAGCGATCCGGGCATTGAAAAACAATTTCGTATTATAGAAGGACTGATGCAAAATGCCGATGAAATTATAAATTGCGGTGATGCCGGCCAGGAAGGAGAACTTATTCAACGATGGGTCATGCAGAAAGCAGGAGCACACTGCCCGGTGAAACGTCTATGGATTTCATCCTTGACTGAAGAAGCCATACGCGAAGGATTCAGCAAACTAAAAGATCAAAAAGAATTCCAACCTTTATACGAAGCCGGATTAAGCCGTGCTATCGGTGATTGGGTATTGGGCATGAACGCCACCCGGCTCTATACCTTAAAGTACGGACAAAACAGACAAATTCTATCGATAGGACGGGTGCAGACCCCGACTTTGGCACTGATAGTAAAGCGTCAGCAAGAAATAGAGAACTTCACTCCTCAACAATATTGGGTACTGGCTACTTTATACCGGGAAACCACATTCTCTGCCATCATCCGCAAAAGCGATGAGGAACTGGCTCAGGAAGAAAGCGATGCTAAAGAGAACCCCAAGAAAGCCAAAAAGGCTGAAGGGAACAGGGGAATTCCTCCCATCACCGATCTTGCTACCGGACAGGCACTTATGGAACGTATCAAAAATGTTCCTTTTACCGTGACAGAAGTAGCAAAAAAACAAGGCACAGAAGCACCTCCCCGTCTTTTTGACCTGACTTCCCTACAGGTGGAATGTAACAAAAAATTTGCTTATTCAGCTGACGAAACTCTAAAACTTATCCAGTCATTGTATGAAAAGAAAGTGACTACTTATCCTCGTGTAGATACTACTTTCTTAAGCGATGACATCTATCCCAAATGTTCCAATATCTTGGCGGGACTAACTCCATATACAGTATTTACCGCTCCGTTGGCAGGACAAAAGCTCATCAAGTCCAAAAAAGTATTTGACAATTCAAAAGTAACGGATCACCATGCCATTATTCCTACGGGACAACCTCCTGTAAATCTGACAGAAATGGAGAAACGGGTATTTGATTTGGTAGCACGCCGCTTTATTGCCGTATTCTATCCCGACTGCAAGTTTGCCACTACTACCGTAATAGGCGAAGCTGACAGTATAGAATTCAAAGCCACAGGAAAACAGATTCTAGATCCCGGATGGCGCGTTATCTTTGCCAAACCACAAACCAATCTGCCAGAAGGTATGACCGATCCCGATGCAGAAGCCCGTGAAAATGACGAAGAACACTCCTTGCCCGCTTTTGTGAAAGGAGAAAGCGGGCCGCATCTGCCCAAACTGGACGAGAAATGGACACAACCCCCACGGCCATATACAGAAGCAACTTTACTACGCGCTATGGAAACTGCCGGTAAGCTGGTAGATAATGACGAGCTACGCGATGCATTAAAAGAAAATGGAATAGGACGTCCGTCTACACGTGCAGCCATTATTGAAACCCTATTTAAACGCCATTATATCCGTAAAGAACGTAAAAATCTGATCGCAACCCCTACCGGAATAGAACTGGTGGGACTAATTCGCGAAGAACTGTTGAAATCCGCCGAATTAACGGGAATATGGGAAAAGAAACTACGTGAAATAGAAAAGAAAAGCTATGATGCAACGACTTTTCTAAATGAATTAAAGCAAATGGTAAGTGAAATAGTACACAGCGTTTTAAGTGATAATACAAACCGCCGCGTCACCACAATAGAGGAAACAGCAACGAAAACTGCAACAACCGCTACGGTCAAACAGCCGAAAAAAAAGGCAGGGACCTCACGAAAAAACGCTTCTTCAGCCACGCCCGCTCCCACTATCCCATCCGATAACGAATTGGTGGGAAAATCCTGCCCGCTATGTGGCAAAGGAACGATTATAAAAGGAAAAACCGCGTATGGCTGCTCAGAATGGAAAAACGGGTGTACCTACAGGAAGCCTTTCTGATAATCACATTTTCCTTGTACGAAGCCAAACAAATTTGTATATTATAGAATACAAACAAGTCTGTACCCGGAGAAGCATTGCGCCAGTCTATGAAAAACAATATGCACAATCTTCCCGAACAAATCTATGGCTCCTTTTAGCATACAAAAGAAAGTTCTTCGGGTAAATAACCGCTTCGGATACGCCATTCCTGCGGATAGAGGTTATTAGCCCGATTGCCAATGTTCTTGGCAAATCCTAATGGAATGTTTTTATAAGTCAAAAGTATATAACCACGCGGAACAGAAGCATCCAATGTGATCGCTTCTTTACGCAAATAAGCAATAGCCTGTTCATAGGTCAATTCAAAACGAGAGAAACCATCATGATTCAGCAATGTGCTCATTGCCAACGAATGATCCGGTATAACGTCTTTTCCTTTCAACTCACCTATAGTAACACCCGCATGAACAACTTTTAATTTCTGACGGAACAGATCATATTCTGAAAGATGGACATTGGGGAAGGCTATCACCTTCGTGCCTCTTACCTCAAATCGGAAATCCTCCGCCTGCTTTAACCAACTTTTTACTTCTTTGGGAAAAGGAACAACCTGAGACAAGCTCCCCTTTTCTCCTTTTCTCTTCTTTTTTGTTATTTTCTCTTTGTCATCCTGACAACGAATACAAGGAACAACATGAGAAATGGCAGCACTCTTCCTCAATACAGCCAAGAAAAATCCTTCTCCTTTCACTCTATGAGGCAAAAAACGATAAACAGGAAAATCCTGTCCCGCCAAATTTCCTATTATCCCCCATTCCGACGCCACTGGCACTTTCAGTATCTCCGCACCCAATTCATCAGCAATCCAAGCCACATTTTCCTCATCCTCTTCCCTATTATAAGTGCAGGTACTATAAATCAGCAGACCACCGGGTTTCAAAGCCGGCCATATATCCGCTAAAATCCTACGCTGACGTTGCCAACAAACCTGCACATTGTCCGTACTCCATTCCTCTACAGCCACAGGATCCTTCCGGAACATCCCCTCACCGGAACAAGGCACATCCGCCAAGACAACATCAAACACCTCTGTCAAAGAAGTGAAATCGGCCGGATCGTTGTTCGTCACCACAACTTCTGCATTTCCCCACTTTATCAAATTTTCAGCCAATACCTGAGAACGGTTACGCATCACCTCATTAGCCACCAACAAACTACCTACGGGGAGAACTGAACGCGCATGAGTAGACTTGCCACCGGGAGCAGCACACAAATCGAGCATCACTACAGGTCCGGTAATATAAGTGCGTAATACCTGTTCCACAAACATGGAAGATGCTTCTTGCACATAATAGCAACCAGCATGAAACAACGGATCGAATGTAAAAGTGGGCCGTTGCGATAAATAAACCCCTGCAGATGCCCAAAGTACCGGTTCTCCTGCAACTTCCCCACTCCACTTCGTACGATTGACACGAATACTGACAGGAGGCTCCGTCTGCAAAGCCGCTTCCAACGCGCGATAAGTTTCTTCTCCCATCCATTCCAGGGTTCTTGCTTCAAATTCTGATGGTAATTTCATGTTCCTTCCTTTTTATGTTACAAAAATACGATGATATTTTGGGATTATCAGAAAATTTTCTGTCTATTTGCAACCTATTTCCTTATTCGTTCCGTCTAACTAGCAGAAAACAATAATAAAGATATAAAAACATGAAACAGTTACTTTTTATTTTGACCTTACTCATAGGGACTTGCTTCGCAACCCATGCCAAAACAATCAAATTAGTACCTTCAGCCCTTGACAGCACTCGGATGGATACAGTCGTTATAAGCGACCTGCAAGATGTAAATGAAGATCAGAATGCTGCCATGCATGACATTAGTTCGGATTTCGGTGATTGGAATAGCGGTCCTCCTACTTCGGTAGCAATTGTCGCACTCATCATCTGTTGTGGCCTCCCTTTCTTTATCGTAGCTATTGTACTTTGGTTCAGGTACAAGAACAAACAAGCCAAATACAAACTGGCTGCAGAGGCTCTGGCAGCAGGACGAACCATTCCGGCCGAACTGTTCAATGACCCCGAAGAACAAGGAAATGCTGTAATGACAAAGGGGATCAAGAATATATTCTTAGGCATTGGTTTGGGAGTATTCCTTTGGGTACTGACAGAAGAAGAAGGATTGGCAGCTATCGGATTCCTTATTTTCTGTATGGGGTTGGGACAAGTATTGATAGCTTACACTACCACTCCACACAAAAAGAAAAAAGATGATCCTTTCCCTCCTACCCGAATAAACCAAGATGAAAACGGAGTCAGATCAATGAAAATTGAAAATATTGAACTGGGACGTAACAAAGAGGCCAAAGAAACACAAAACATAAAGAACAATATAGACACTCCCTACAACGAAGAATAAAAATGAGCCAAATCAACGACATAGCGTTGGTAGCACAAGTGGTGGTCTTTAAAAACACCCGGGCGTTTGATACTTTGGTCAAAAAGTACCAATCGCCCATCAGGCGTTTTTTCCTGCACCAAACATTGGGAGATACAGAGCTCAGCGATGACTTGGCACAGGAAACTTTTATAAAAGCATACACCAACTTGGCTTCATTTAAAAATTTGTCCAGTTTCTCCACATGGCTTTACCGTATTGCTTATAATATATTTTATGACTATATTCGCAGCAAAAAAGAAACGTCCGGACTGGAAACTTGGGAAATAGACGCTGTTTACCAAACAGAACAAAGGCAAGTAGGTGAACACATGGACATATATCGGGGATTGAGCCAATTAAAAGAGGTAGAGCGAACCTGCATCACCTTATTTTTTATGGAAGATCTTCCGATAGAAAAAATTGCAGTGATTACAGGAATGCCTGCAGGAACAATCAAGTCCCATTTATCACGCGGAAAAACAAAATTGACAACTTTCTTAAAACAGAATGGTTATGATGGAAAACGATGATACATTAATTAAGAATTTCATGCTTGCCAACAAACATGAAATTGAGGACAATGGATTTTCACGCGGGGTTATCCGCCGCCTCCCCCAACCAGCCCAATGGTTATCGGATATACTCAGTGTAACTTGCGCCATTGTCTGTTGTGCATTATTCTATATTTTCAATGGCTTTGAAATTCTATGCCAGACAATCAGTGACATAGTCACTTCCCAAACTTATTATTTGGTAAGTGATACTAATTTCCAATCACTGGTTATCGCCACTGCGGTTCTTATCATCATCGGCTTACAACGTGTATGCAGCCTGAAATGGTGAAAACTGAAATAGAACTAGGGTCATGCTCGGAAAAAGAAAAATTTTGTGTACTTTTGCAATCTATAAAATGAATATCCGAACATGAAACAATATTTAGACCTATTAAACCGTATCCTGACCGAAGGTGTTCACAAGGAGGATCGCACCGGTACAGGAACCATCAGCGTATTCGGTCATCAAATGCGCTTCAACTTGGAAGAGGGTTTCCCTTTGGTCACCACCAAAAAGCTGCATTTAAAATCCATCATTCACGAACTTCTGTGGTTTCTGCAAGGGGATACCAATGTGAAATACCTGCAAGACAACGGGGTACGCATCTGGAATGAATGGGCCGATGCAAACGGAGACTTAGGACATATCTACGGCTATCAATGGCGTTCCTGGCCAGATTACAATGGAGGCTTTATTGACCAAATTTCCGAAGCAATAGAAACGATCAAGCATAATCCGGATTCACGACGCATCATTGTCAGTGCATGGAATGTAGCCGATTTAAATAACATGAATCTTCCCCCTTGCCATGCTTTTTTTCAATTCTACGTTGCCAACGGACGTTTAAGCCTACAACTTTACCAACGCAGTGCAGATACATTCCTGGGAGTACCTTTTAATATCGCCTCCTACGCATTGTTGCTGCAAATGGTAGCACAAGTTACCGGATTACAGACCGGTGATTTTGTTCATACACTAGGTGACACACATATCTATACCAACCACTTGGAACAAGTAAAACTTCAATTGAGCCGTGAACCCCGTCCCTTACCTCAAATGAAAATCAACCCGGATATCAAGAATATATTCAGTTTTAAATATGAAGATTTTGAATTGGTGAATTATGATCCATGGCCACACATTGCGGGTAAAGTATCTGTTTAGCAGTTATGGTGAATAGGCTGCACAAGCTTATTCATCACTTACCACTAATATCACTAAACATTCACCACTAACCACTCATCACTATGAATATTTCAATTATAGTAGCAATAGCACGCAACCACGGCATTGGATTTGAAAATAAATTATTATATTGGCTTCCCAACGATTTGAAACGTTTTAAAGCTTTAACAACCGGACATACTATCATCATGGGACGCAAAACCTTTGAATCACTTCCCAAAGGAGCACTTCCCAATCGCCGGAATATTGTATTAAGCCGCCGGGAAGGAGCAGTCTTTGCCGGAGCTGAATGTTTCCCTGCATTGGAAATCGCTTTATCCCACTGCAAAGAAGAAGAAGAAATATTTATTATAGGCGGTGCAAGCTTGTATAAAGAGGCAATGCATATAGCCCAACAATTATATATCACATTTATTGATGACACATCCAAGGAAGCTGATGCTTATTTTCCCGAAATAAAGAAAGAGGAATGGAAAGAAACAGGCAGAGAAGATCACCCGACAGATGAAAAACATCTCTACCCGTATAGTTTTATTAATTATAGCCGGATAAAGTAACGATTAATCTTCATCAGCTAAATCGAGGATAGGCATTTGTCTCTTGATAGCCTCATTAAAAGATATAATAGTTTCTGAACGAGCCAAGCCCAATGGTTGCAACTTATCATGAATTATGCTAAGCAAATGATGATTGTTCTTTGCATAAATCTTGATAAACATATCATATTGTCCCGTAGTGAAATGACATTCTACGACTTCAGGAATATTTTTCAAAGCCTCTGTCACTGAATCAAATTGTTCCGGATCTTTCAGATAAAGACCAATATATGCACATGTCTCATATCCGATCTTTTCTGGATCAATAACATATTCAGATCCCTTAAGAATTCCCAGATTAGTTAATTTCTGAATACGCTGATGAATGGCTGCACCGGATACATTGCAAGCACGGGCTACTTCCAAAAACGGAATACGAGCATTACTGGCTATCAACCTCAAAATCTGCTCATCCAAACTGTCTAATTGATGATGTCCCATTCTTTTTAGTTTAATTTTCTGCAAAGATATGACTTTTCCCGACAATATTCGTGCGATTCATAACTTTTATTGTATAAATACCAATAATTTAATAGAATGTCCTATCTTTGCAGAAAATGCAAAGACGATGAAAAAGACATTTATTTTTACCTTGTGCAGTTTATTCAGCATGACTGTAAACGCTCAAAATTTCAGTGATTATTTCGAAGATAAAACACTTCGGGCAGATTATATTTTTACCGGAGATGCCAAAAAACAAGAAGTATATCTGGACGAACTGTCAAGCCTTCCGCAATGGGCAGGACGCAAGCATCATCTAGCAGAACTTCCTTTGGCAGGCAACGGTGAAATCACAATGAAAGACAAAGCAACAGGAGAAACCATTTATCGAACGTCATTCTCTAGCCTTTTCCAAGAATGGGTAAGCGAAGAAGAAGCAAGTAGGATAAAAAGAGGCTTCGAGAATTCTTTTCTTTTGCCTTATCCCAAAAAAGAAGCAGTAGTGACCATATCTCTAAAAGATGTATATCATAAAGTAAATGCCTCACTCACACATGAAATAATCCCCAATGATATTCTGATCCATCAGAGGGGAACAAACCATATTACCCCTCATCGCTATCTTCTGCAAAACGGAAATGCCGCAGATTGCATCGATGTAGCAATCATGGCAGAAGGATATACAGAAAAAGAGATGGATATATTTTATAAAGATGCCCAGACAGCGTGTGACGCCCTGTTCAGTCATGAACCTTTCAAGAAACTGAAGGACAAATTTAATATTGTCGCTGTGGCAAGCCCTTCGGAAGACAGCGGAGTCAGCATACCGGGACAAGGCAAATGGAAATCTACAGCTGTAAGTTCACATTTCAACACGTTCTATTCCGACCGGTATCTCACTACCAGTCGGGTAAAAAGTATTCATAATTGGTTGGCTGGAATTCCTTACGAGCATATCATTATTCTAGCCAATACAGACACCTATGGAGGAGGTGGCATCTATAACTCATATACACTGACCACAGCCCATCATCCTGATTTTCAACCGGTTGTAGTCCATGAATTCGGCCATAGTTTTGGAGGATTAGCAGATGAATATGCATATACCGAAGCCCCAAGCCCGCAATATCCATATGAAGTGGAACCTTGGGAGCCAAATATCACCACATTAATTGATTTCGACAGTAAATGGAAAGATATGATTCCGGAAGGTACTGCCATACCTACTCCGGTAGCTACAGAAAATGCCGACTTATACACCAAGGTGGGTGTCTATGAAGGAGCAGGCTATACACAAAAAGGACTTTATCGTCCTACTACCGAATGCAGAATGAAGATAAACGAAGCACCTGCATTCTGCCCGGTATGCCAACGTGCATTAGAAAGACTAATAAACTTTTATACTGCGAAATAGGTTCATAACTTAAGACTAAACAAAGACAGATAAAATGATTGAAATTAAACAAGTAAAAACACAAGATGAGGTTAATTATACCTTTGTGGAAAAATTAATGCATACGGCATTCCCTCAAGAAGAACGCCGTGATACCGTACAGCAGAGAGAATATTCTGATAATAATCCCCGGTTCTGCAACAACATTATTTTAGAAAACGGTAACAGCATTGGTATGATCAGCTATTGGACAATGGGAGATTTTTACTATATCGAACATTTCGCTATTGATCCCAGCCTCAGAAACGGAGGTTATGGAAAACGTGTGCTGGAAATGATAAAAAAACAGTTAAAAGGTCCAATTGTATTGGAAGTAGAGGAGCCTAATGATGAAATGAGCACACGCCGTATTCACTTCTATAAACGTTTGGAATTCACTTTACATAAAAAGCCCTATATACAACCTCCCTACCGTAAGGGAGATAGCGGCCTACCAATGCTCTTAATGACCTATGGGGATATAGATATGGAAAGTGATTTTGAGAAAGTTAAAAAGACTCTTTACAAAGAAGTTTACGGACAAGAGATCTGAACATTCTTTTTCTTCAATTCCCTGAGCCACCACACAGGAGTTTGTCCTCAAAAAATCCATTGTACGTACTATTACTAGCCATAGGTAACGGATAAATTCGTCCATAACAAATAGAATGGAAAACATAAAAAAAGGAAGCTGTTAAAAACAGCTTCCTTTTTTATCTATGCTTATATAACTATTACTGACGTTGAGTAGCTGAATAGTTTATTTTCAAAGCGTAAGCTTGACGAAGTGCCTGCTTTACATCCTGTACAATACCCATCTTTGTATCTTTATCAACTTTCAAGGATACTGTCATAAATGGCTGGTCTTCTTCTTTCATATTCTCACGTTCCTGATAAATGTAGTCCTGAACTTCTGACACTTCAGCAAACTTATCATTCAACTGAATACGACTTTCAGCACCCATTTTCTTTTGGAATTCCGGCAACGGTTTACCTATATAAATAAAGGAAACCAACGACTTCTTTTCCAACTTTTCCAATTCTGTTCCTTGAGGAACCTGAAATTGAACCTTCAATGTAACCTCACGCATGGTTGTTACAATCATAAAGAAGAACAACATGGTAAAGATAAGGTCAGGCAATGAAGAGGTATTCAACTCAGGCATTCCACGTTTACCTGTTTTATTAAATTTTCCCATTACTTACCTCCATACTTTTTAGGTTCAGCTTCAGAAATCTTCTGCGGATAATATTCACGAATAGCTTTTTGTTCATCTTCGTTGCACTCATTATAAAGCTTTCCAAATTTAGCTTTACCTAGTTCATTACGAAGTTCATTATACGCAGCAACCAATTCATTTTGCACATCAATATATGCTTGATAGCTAGTTCCAACGTCATTCTGAACAGAGATTACATGATTTTCCGTAATCATACAATCACCCAGCAAAGGAATATTCTTTCTATGCTTTTCAGGCAGATTTTCATCATCATACGGATTGGCTATAAACTCTTTTGCCTTTTCTTTCAATTGCTTCACATCAATATAGTCCGTACCACACATCAGCTGGTTGTCTTTATTCAGACGGACTTGAAGGATGTTTCGTTCCTTTACAATAATATCATCATCTTTCTGATCCTTGTTTTCGGGAGGAGGCGGAAGCCGTCTCGCCAAACCACGGTCAGTATCCATTGATGTTGTTATCAGGAAGAAAATAAGCAACATAAAGGCAATATCAGCTGTTGAACTGGAGTTAATTCCAGGTACGCCTCTTTTTTTTCTTGCCATTTTACTTACTTCGTTTTAAATTATTTAATCAATGTAGATAATATTATCTTTTAAAGATACCGCTCAAGTTTACTAAAGTACCGATTGCAGCCACACCAAACAAGAAATAAATGGAGTAAATCAGCATATCAGTAATTTTCAACCAACCTGTATCAGTGTAAGCACTACCATCGGCCAAAACAACAGGAGAGTCAGAACCCATACCGTAAGAAACGACCAATACTACCACAAACAAGACCAAGCCGATCAAAGACTTTATTGCACTTTTAGGATTATCTCTCAAAGCAGCGCCAAATTGTGCTATCGCACCAATTACAGTTACTGCCACACATATTCCAAACATTGCATACATTAAGTAAATCAATGTTTCCGTATGTTCAGGTGCATTATATTCACCTACCGGATTATTGTATCCTACAAAATAGAACATTCCCAGCACGACAAGAATCAGCGCAAAGCAAATGTACATTATGTAGTAAGACACTTTATATGATAACTTAGCCATCTCCTAATTATTTTTTGTATTTCAAGTTATATTTAGTGATCATATCCAACAAAGTGATAGAAGAGTCTTCCATTTCACTTGTCAAACCTTCAATCTTAGAAAGGATGTAGTTATAGAATACCTGAAGAATCAATGCTACAACCAAACCGAAGATAGTAGTAATC
>ENA-USUJ01000644-USUJ01000644.1-human-gut-metagenome-genome-assembly--contig:-NODE-644-length-30737-cov-8.411481_pt1 | contig 30737 bp, 34 predicted proteins | sample MGYA00250061_ERZ773398 | MGnify/ENA primary metagenome ERZ773398 (study PRJEB29103, sample SAMN06111992) | human gut metagenome | biome: human gut; feature: ankylosing spondylitis patient; material... | reverse complement strand
CAATTGGTTCGCCTTTGTGCAACCTGTCACAATCGAATGGTGAGTACTTCGGATGCAACTCTTTCACTTTCCAATAAATTTCAGATTTTTCATCCTTTTTTTCTGTTCTATTTGTTTTTCTTCCGATTTTCTGGTGCGAATCCCCCTTTTTCACCCCTTAAATAGACGTGAAAATCAGGAGTTTCGCGGAACTATTTTATACTATTACCTATTAAAATACTATTATTTTTAATTAATATTATTACAAACGGTTTCTTTTCATATATTCCTCCCATAAAGAAAAAGCGTCACTTCATCAGCGACGCCTTTCGATTGTTCTAAAATATCGTTCTATTTCTAGACTTAATTCGTTTCTTTTTTGGTTCTGAGCACAATTCCTGCACCTGTCACGGTCATCAAGACGGCTGCCCCAATCAACCAGCGATACCCATTAGAATATCCCGTTTGCGGTAAGGTTTCGGTTGTTTTGGTGGTAACCGTTGTGTTGGTTTCTGTCGGAGCGGTCGTTCCCGGAACGGGTGTAACCGAAGTTCCTGGGTCTGTCACAGGAATGGAAATCGTTGTACCCGTATCTTTAGGAGCGGTTGTATTCGAGATTGGTTCAGTCGTATCCGCAACAGGTGCGGTCGATGTTGTCACAATTGGATGTGTACCAGTCACATAGGTGTACTTTGGAGCATCATCGCTGGTATCTTCGAGTTTCACTGTGCAATCCAAATCTGTACCATATTCAAATTCTTCTAAGTCAAATCCAGTTAAGCCATATACTTCCTTATCTTTCCCATAGAAGAACACATAATTTTCTGGCATATTTGTAATACGGATTGCATACCGGATATTTCCAGTGTAACTATTGTAGCTGTTAAATTCATACTTCAAATTTTCAATGTAAATTTCATCTACATCAGAAGTATTCCATTTGGCAACTACATCCCCTGTTTGGAGGCAGAAAACTTCGCAGTTCAATCCTAAAACTGGTGTTTGCCGAACGATGTCCCGAATACGAATCCGTACCGAGTAAGTACCGCTCAACGGAATCTGACTGAGCTCTGTAGAGGCTTTAGTTGTAGTTGTGGTTGTTTCTGTTTGCGTGGAAACGGTTGTGGTGGCTGGAACTATGTTTCCATTTTCATCCAGACCATTGCCATATTCGTCTGTAACCGTTGTATAGACGGAAGAACTGGTTGTTTGCATCTGTGTGTCTGTTGTGACAACTGTACCGGCAATGACCGGAGCTTCTGTTGTGACAGCAACTGCCAGCTCATCATCCAAAGATTCTTCATCGACTGCATAGCCATTCATTGGAGCCGCTGCGAAAGAAAGCACGGCAAGGGCTGCAAGGGCGGAAAACCATTTCTTTTTCATAAAATCACCTTTCTTGCAACGATTGTAGATTTCGTTGTTGTTTATATAATATAAACTAACTTTTATAAATAGTCAACCGCGCGCAAAAAAATTGCTTATCTATTATCCGCATTTTTTGCAAATCTATGCTCTTAGTCAAGCGAAAAAGCGTTGTCCACACGCCACCGTGAACAACGCTTATCCTTTTTAGATTGTCTCTTCCTTTTTCAGCACTTTGCTCAAATCGGCAATTATATTTCCGTTTTCATCGCACGCCACCATCAAATAGTATTTTCCGTTCTTCTTCACGAATACGATGTCTTGCGTGATTTCAAACTCATAATCACCGCTTGTCGAACTTTCTTTTTCGTTCATCAACGCCAATACGTTTGGAGTGAGCAACGAAGTCGGATTCGGTATCGCAATGATATCCGTAATCGCTCCGCAGCCACCGCACAAATAATGTTTAACGATATCTGTGCCCGGGACTTTCACGGCATTCCACATGTGTGCTTCGAACGTTGAATAATCACAATAGTTACAATTGACGTAGTGCCCTGTTCTAATTGTTTTGCTTGTATAAGTGCATGTCAATTTGTTATGTGCATGTGCGGCTTCCACCGCCTTCTTCGCGTTCAATCTACCGCCCGTGACACATTTTCCTGCCAATGACGGCACGGCATCCACATTGTCAAGAATAAAGCCCTTTAATTCTGCCGCGCTCAATGTCGGACATTTCGACAATATCAATGCGGCAACACCTGTAACAAACGGTGCCGCAAGTGATGTTCCGGATGAAAAAGTCACATGTAGTCGCTCTTGTTCCGCATATGTGTAGCTTTCATACGGAAATGTTGTCTCAATATTATTTCCGTCCGCAAACAAATCAACCTTTGTGCTTCCGTAATTGCTACGAGACCACTTCGTATCGTTTCTGTTGACCGCACCGACCACAATGATGTTTTCACAATCAAAATCTTGCGGATACATAGGAGTATTATCAACATTTAGATTGTCATTACCTGCACCTACAATCAATAAGCCTTTATAGTTTCTTATAGCCTCTTCCATTCTTTTTCTTTTGGGATCATCTTCGTTTCCATAAAAACCGCCACTGAAATTCAAAATCGGAATATTATGGTTTGTTGCATAAACTATAGCTTCAGTCACACAATCTGCATCTTCCAAATACATTCCTTCATTAGAATCAAAAACATTGCCATCCGCTCTCAACGAAACAAGTGAAACATTTTGACACACCCCGCTGATTCCAATGCCATTGTTGCCTTTTGCTCCGATAATACCCGCCACCATTGTGCCATGATATTGTGTATCACCGACATAATACGGATCACTCGAATAATCTGACCCACAGCCCAAAGAGGTATTGACATTTAATGTCAAGTCTGGGTGATCTTTGTAAATACCTGTGTCAATGACACCAACCTTAACGTTTGAAGATCCCGTCGTCGTATCCCAAGCATCAAACAACTCAATTTTTTCAAACACGCTTTGTTGGTGGTCTATCAGTTCATCGTTTGCCGTAGCACACCATCCTGCAGGATGGCTATTCACATCTGCTTCTGCATAAAGGACGCCTTTATCGGCACTAAGCTCATCTATATAATCTAGCACGTTTTCTCTGCTTGGATTTTTTAGAGTTAGCCATAAGCTCCTTGTATATTTTTTTGTTTCAACTCCCATGTCGTTTGCAATCACTTTATCTCTTACTATTTGCAACGAAACGGGATATCTTTCATAAACACGTTCAAACTTTTCCGCATCGAAATCTTCCAATTTGTAGTCATAAAACAGGTTGTTCAAGCTCTCCGAATTCGTAAAAGTAATACTCACCCTTCCAAAGAAAAATTCGAGTGTTGTCGTCCTATAATCTATAACATCCGTCGCAATATCATATGGATTGTTCGGATCGGGATCTGCCGTCGGTTTTCTTAAAACCTGCTGAGTATTATTATCATTTGGATTTCCATTATCATTGCATGCGACAAAAAACATACACGCAAAAACAAGTATCAAAATCGTGATTAGAACTTTCTTTGTTGACTTCATAATTTTATCACCTTTTTCTATTTATAATAATAACAATTTTTACGTATCGATTATCCCGACTTTTATGAAAAAACTTATCGCATAACGGTTTTTCAACTCGATACACTCACGAAATATAACGTACAAGTCAAAAACAAAGGAAGCATTTTTGTGAGCACATAAATAATACAATTGAAAAAGCCGTTTTATTGGTTTTGCAAAACAAAATCTAAAACGGCTTGTTTTCATTCGATTGGAATGAGGATTTCTTGGTGTTGTACGAAAGTTGACAGGTGCGTAAAGCCGATCTCTTTGAGCATTGTCATGGCTTCGTCAAAGTTTTTGCAAATGTCGCCACGATGCGCGTCCGAGCCGTAACTTATCTTTCTTCCGCCCAACTCGTAGTATCTTTCAACAATGTCTCTTTGCGGTGCCATCTCGTGATGGAAGTTGATTTCCATTGCCTTCCCGCGTTCGATTATGCCTTTAAGCACGGCGTCTATTTCGTCGGGAAAATCTTTGTATCTCAAAAACTTGTCTCTGTACGGTGCGCCGTGCGCGATATATCCGATGTGCGCCACGATATCGTATTGATAGGGTGCGTCAAGGCTTTCGAGAATAGTTTCAAGATACCTTTTGTAGACGTGTTTTTTGCTCTTGAACAAAAACGCCATCTTGAAATATACGTCGTAGCCGTCCACGCAATGCACGGAGTTTATCACAACGTCAAACGGATATTCGGCAATGGTTTCGGCATACTTTTGTTTTGCCTTATCGCTCTTGTCATAACTCGCTTCAATGCCAAAACAAAGGTTTAACGTGTTGTTTTTGTCATCGTCAAGTGCCTTTTTTGCAATTTGCCACTCTTTGTAATATGCGTCGAGATCGAGTGGCGGCCAGCTTATCGGCGCGCGATTTTTGCCGTACTCGAAATCGTAGTCGAGATGGTCTGTGGTGGCAAGATAGCAAAGACCTTGCGCTTTGGCAAGGTCTACTATACTTTGAATCGGCAATTTGCCGTCGTGTGAATTTTTGGTGTGAACGTGGGTGTCGCACTTCATATTCGCTTTCTCCGATTTTGCGGTTTTAGTATTCGAGCACCGCTTTGATACGTCTGACGCCCGCCGAAGAAGATTGTTCTTTGACGATGCGGAAGTGTCCGAGTTCGCCCGTACGTTTTGCGTGCGGACCGCCGCAGATTTCTTTTGAAATGCCGATGGTGTACACCTTCACCAAATCGCCGTAGCGGTTGTCAAACACGCCGATTGCGCCCGCTTTCTTGGCGTCTTCGACGCTCATTTCTTCAAGTTTGACTTCGCTGTCTTTTGCGATCTCGTCATTGACGATTTTTTCGACTTCGGCGATTTCGTCTTGCGTGAGCGGACGCGGGAAATTGAAGTCGAAACGAAGTCTTTCGGACGTTATATTGCTGCCGCGTTGCTGAATATTATCGTCGTGAAGCACGATTTTGAGTGCGGCGTTGAGAAGGTGCGTTGCACTGTGCAACCTTGACGTAAGTTCTCCGCCGTCTGCAAGACCGCCTTTGAATTTTTGCTCGGCACCCGCTTTTGAAAGTGCCTGATGGTCCGCAAACGCTTTGTCGTAACCTTCCCTGTCAAGCGTGAAGCCTTTCTCTTTTGCAAGTTCCGCCGTCATTTCGATCGGGAAACCGAACGTATCGTAAAGTCTAAACGCGGTCTTTCCCGGGAACACCGTCATACCTTGCGGCAAGTGTGCCACGATTTTGTCAAACTCTTTCAAGCCCTGCTCTATCGTCTTTGCGAATTTATCTTTTTCCGCTTCGAGTTCACTGATGATTCTCGGCTCGTTTTCTTTGATATACGGATACGCTTCTTCGTATTTTGCAACGTAAAGTTTTGCAAGTTCCACAAGTGCGGAATCGTCCACTCCGAGAGTTCTGCAATATCTCATCGCTCTGCGGATAAGACGGCGCAACACGTATCCTTGGTCAACGTTGGACGGAGAAATTCCTTTCACGTCGCCGAGCAGGAAGGTTGCGGTTCTCGTATGGTCTGCGATTATGCGCATCGCAACGGTCATCGTCTCGTCTTCACCGTACTTCTTGCCCGAAAGTTCTTCGAGTTTTGCGATTGCAAAACTGAACAGGTCGGTTTCGTACACCGATTTGTAGCCGTTGAGAATGCAAAGCATTCTTTCAAGTCCCATACCTTCGTCAACGTTCTTTTGTTTGAGCGGAGAGAACGTGCCGTCGGCATTCTTGAAGTATTGCATAAACACGTCGTTGCCTATCTCCACGTACTTGCCGCAATCGCATGCGGGCGAGCAATCGGGAGAGCATTTCGGCTTGCCGGTGTCGATAAACATTTCGGTATCGGGGCCGCACGGACCCGTGATACCTGCAGGTCCCCACCAATTGTGCTTTTTGTTGCAGAAGAAGATGTGATCTTCGGGGATGCCTTGCGCCTTCCAATAGGACGCACTCTCATCGTCTCTTGGGCAATCTTCGTCGCCGGCAAAGACGGTTACGGCAAATTTGTCCTTGTCAAATTCAAGCTGATTGAGAAGGAAATCGTGAGAGCACTCGATTGCGTACTCTTTGAAGTAGTCGCCGAGCGACCATCTGCCGAGCATCTCGAAGAACGTGCAGTGAGTTGCGTCACCCACTTCGTCGATGTCGCCGGTGCGCACGCAAATTTGCACGTCGGTGAGACGATTGCCTGCCGGGTGCTTCTCTCCGAGAAGATAAGGAACGAGCGGATGCATGCCCGCAGTCGTAAAAAGCACGGTGGGATCGTTTTCGGGGATAAGGGACGCAGAGCCGATGACTGCGTGTCCTTTTGACTTGTAATAGTCGAGATAGAGTTTGCGAAGTTCGTTAGAATTTAGTTGTTTCATAGTACTCCGAGATATTTTTGTTTTGTATATTTGTTGTTTTATAGTGTAGTTATATCAATGCCGTTTTCGCGAAGCGTCGAGAAAAACGCGTCGGGAAGAGCGGTTTCCTTTATGGCACGCGTGAAACAAAGCACCGCTTTGCCGTTGGTCGTTATCGCACCGAGATTTTGCGTGTTGTTCTTTGATACGTTCATAAACAACTCGTATTTGTCAACCCCCATGCTGTCGGGAGATTTAACGTTGCCGAGATTGCTGAATATTATCGTCTGACGAGACCGCATAAACAATCTGCCGAATCTTATCAAAGCCGTTTTCAAAAACAGCGGAACGATTTTCAACACCCAGTTTTTCTGCGCGCGTACCGTCGTGGAGATAAATGCGTCGAGTTTGTCCTTTGCCGTGTCGATTTTTATCTGTCTTTGCGCTTCGAGCGCACAATCTTTGACGCTCTTGCACGACGACGGGAAAATTATCACTCGTATGAAAGTGACGAAGTTTCGCATGGTTTTGGACGGATAAATCGAGCGGAGATTGACGGGCACCATAATGGCAACCGGCTTTTTGTTGCGATAGGTTTTTTCAATCGCATATGCAAGCACGCCGGTTATATACGCCGTGTACGAGACTCCGAGTTCTTTTGCCTTTGCTATAATCTCGCTCGCTTGCGCCTGTCCCGCACTCTTCTGATACGAGCCTTTGTTGAGCGTGCCTTCTATTCTGTGCGGCACTTTGCCTGCCAACGCTTTGAGATTCATCTGTCCGAGAGATATAGGCTTGTAGTTTTTCTCGAAACTGTCTTCGAGTTCTTCTTCGCAACCTACACTCTGCCAGTCTATAACCCCGTCGTCAACGACGTCGAAGCCGAGAAGTTCTCTGTATCTTTTGACGATGCTCTTCAAAAATGCGAGCGCACCGTTGCCGTCCGCAAGCGCGTGGAACATTTCAAGTTGTATACGCTTGTCGATTGCGCTCACCCTGAACCAGTATCCGTTGGTGTCGTCGGGATTTATTGGCTTGAGCACATCTTCGTTGGCAAACACTCTTGCAGGAGCGTCGTTCTGCTCGAAAAAGTGCCACGCCCAGCCCTTTTTGAGCCTGACTTTGTAGGCAGGGAAACGCTCCAAAACATCATTGAGCGCATGCTCCAACACGTCTTTTTGCACCACGTCGAACATGTCTGCCGATATGCAAAACAGGCTTTGCGCCTTTTTTGTGGACATAATCGGATAAAACTTTGCCGAATGGTCTATTGCGAAGCGTCTTTTCACACCCGTTTTCGTTTTTTCGTCTTTTCGTTGCGGCATTATGCCTTTTCAATACTCTTTCCGCAAACGAATGCGGTCCGAGTTGCCTTTTGCTTTATTTGTATCATATATTCTATTCTCTTTTAATATTATTGTCAATGAAAAGCGCAAAAGCGCAAAAGGAGATATATGCAATTTTCAACCGAAAAAACCGCAAAAACGTCCGCAATAGGCAAAAACGTGGCGGATATTTGTCACGATAAGGCTCAAAAAACACAGAAACCGTCGCACAAAATAGAACTCGACCACCTTCACTCCATGTCCGTAACGGGCGTTCTCGACGTGCCGACATTCACTGACAAAAATATCGTTGTGAAACTTGCAGACGAAACTCTTCACGTCTCCGGACAAGGTCTTTCGGTTAAAAACCTTGACGTAGAAAGCGGAAAACTGCAAATCGAAGGACGAGTGGACGCAATCAAATACGTTGCAAAATCAACACCCGGTTCGTTTGCAAAGCGCATTTTCAGATGAACGTATATCTGGGAGCAAACGCAAAAGCGCAGGCGATTTGCTTTGCACTTTGTCTTGTCGCGGGTCTCGTCGGCGGAATTTTCGCTTTGCTGTTTTTGAGAAAAGCAAATCCGCTCGAGCGTGCGCTAACCGATCTGTTTGCCTGCGCGCTTATCGGCGGTGCGTTTTATCTCACCGTCGAATTTATCATGCAAGGAGACATATCGTTGTACGGAACGGCGGCGTTTCTTATCGGAACGGCAGTTCTTCCTTTTTCCGTTTTCAAACTCAAAAAAACTCTGAAAAAGAGAAAAAGCGATAAGGAAGATAAGAAAAAGACACAAGACGCAGAGCAAGGAAAAAACACTGATTTTGTCGAATAAACGCTTATTTTCGCAACACTCTTTCTTTTGAGCGGAAACGTGCTAAAATACCCGAAGGAGAAAAAGAAGATGAGCAACGTAAAACACAAATCATGCGCTATGCGCTCTCTTGCAAAGTCCGCAAAATCGAGACTCGGGCAAGGCGCATACGACAAAGACGAAATCAACGCGCCCAAAAGCGTAACCCCGAACCAAAAAGAATTGTACGTAAAACTTCTGAAACTCAAACGCGACGGAAAAGACGTCTCAAATCCGATTGCGGAATTTGCCGACAACGAAAAACTCACGAAGTTAAGCCACGAAGAAAGACAAAGATACATACTCAATCTCTGCGCCGATTATATGCTCGCAAAACGTCTCGTCGACGAAAAACTCGAAAGAGACGAACAAGCCTGACGACAAGCGTTTTTACCACAAAAAATACGTCTTTTGAACAATAATCGATGTTTATTGTATCGTTTTGAATGTATAAACTCCATTTTTTTGCAAATAGTATTGCTTGGTTTCACGAAATAGCATTTCAACAAAAAAGCAATGAGAACCATCGAGAAATCGTCACGGTTTCATTGCGCTTTTTTGATTTCAACGATACTCGAAATCGATAAAGAGACAAGATTTCCATTTGATTTTTTTTTGCCGTGATTCAGCCCGATACGCCCGACGAACATAATACTTCGATGCGTCGATTTTGCTTGCCGATTGCCTGCCTTTACGAATTTTGTCGTAAAAAATAGACGATTGTCCAACTTCCCAAATATTTTTTTCTTTTCAATCATTGACTTTATTGCACAATAATAATATAATATCAAAAGAATAGTTTTTAAGGAGATTGAACTATGTATACAAGATGTCCCAGTTGCAGAGCGGAAATCAGTTTCGAGCCACCTGCCAATATGGAAACACTTCCCGATGGCTATAAACACCGCATCAAATGCCCGAGTTGCGGAGTGACGATCGGCGTCAAAATCAACAAGATCGATGCCGCGCCCGCCACTTTGGTTCAACAGGCACCCGCATATAATCAACAAACCAACTTCGAGCCGGTCTATTCCGAAGACGTTGCACAAGCACCGTCCAAGAAAGCGGCAAAGACAAACAAGCGGAGCGGCGTCGGCAGAAATATCACCATGATGATCATGTCACTCTTGTTCATCGCTATAAGCGTGATCGGATTCTTGATCAACCAAGGCGTGATCGGCAATCCGCTGTTTGGTCTCGGCTTGTTTGATGGTATTACTTCGTGGACGTTTATCGTCACGAAATTTGCCGCTCTGAAAGAGTCTTTTGCAATAAGCATAGCGACCGGCATCTCGAACGTTTTGCCCGCTGCGCTCTTCACTCTTGCTTGCATCAACTTCCTTGTCGCATTCATTTCCGCTTGCGGAAAGAAATACGGCAGAGCGTGGAACTTGATCTCGAGCATTCTCATCGCCGGCGTTGCAATCTTTGCAATGTTTGTTGATTTCATCGGCTATAAAGGCGGCATTGCGCAATACTTCAAAGATCTTATCTCAATCGGAGCATTCGCGTACATCATCGTTGCCGCACTCGGACTTGTCCAACTCATTCTCGGCTTGTGCTTCACAAAGTCCTTGGTGAGAAAGCCCAAACACGACTGATTGAAAACCATTTCGTAGAAAAAAAGACAAGCAAGCGCTTGTCTTTTTTTTTGATATATGTCTTTTGTGCTCAACATAAATATCAATCTTAAATATATTTTCGGGCGCAAGTGCCCCACCCAAACTGTCATTCTGTCAATGCAAAGCGGAGATATTTACATTTTTTCGATTATTGCAATCGGGTATGGGGGCCCCACCACTCGTCATGTTGAGCCTGTCGAAACATCCAGCCGTCAGGCGCATTTTCGCTACGCCCGATAAAGTTTTTATGTTTTTCATCTCTACAAAAGTTGAGCGTGTAAAACCCTAAATGCAACTTTCCCCTTTCCTCAGGTGTTTTCCCTATCACCGTTCCCCCTTAAAAGGGAAACCCACGGTGACCGCGTGGCGGGGGACAACACTCAGCACTCGCATAAATAAGTGCCGTTCACTCATTATGCCACCACGCTTTGTGCGCCAGGCAATAGCCAACAACACGGCGCAGTCGCTCGTACTTATCGTAAAGCTCGGCGTTCGATTTGCTCGCCGCCTTGCGGCTCGTGTTCCGTCTTCGAAGTTGCATATTCCGTTTATAAGTACGCTCCGAATAGATTTTCGTTTCGGGTGTGGGTGTCCCACCCAATCTAATCACCATGCCGACAATCTTGCGAAATTGTGACAGGAGTTTTTGTCCGTGATTGAGTCGTTACGCGTATAAGAATGCGATAAATAGATGAAGAACAAGGAAACACCCATCCGAAACAAAACCCAACGCACATGTAGTACGTGATTTTGGAGCGGATGGGTGTTGTAAGGAACGTAGTGACGGAATAGCGATTGTTGCGCTTTGCGTCAATCGCGTCCGAAGTTATTCACTGCCGTTACATGTATAAGAATGCGATAAATAGATGAATGACGCGAAAGCACCCTGAGAATGACAACCCTAACGTACAAAGCGTACGTGAGTTGGCAGGCTCGGGGTGCTGCCAAAGTCAGTCGCTATTTGGCGCATTCTTAGATGGTGCGCTCGCCGTTCTCATCTTCAATAACGTACAAAATATTCACTTCGTCGCCCGTTTGAGCGTCGACGTAGATATAATAGGTGCCGTCTTCGTGGCACTCGAATTCGTAGGTGAGAACTTCTTGTGTTTCACGGAGCGGAATGAGTGCAAGACGACCGTCGGAGACGTTTTGCAGTGAGATTGCGGATTTTGCGCTTTCGACGGATACGGTTGGCGTGGCAAGCGTGCGGACGCAATGATTCATGGCGTAATGCGACGCGTCAAGACCTATGGCGGTTGTGTCGCTTTCACGAATCTTGACTTTCACCAAATCGGGATACAGAATCGCACCGTCCTGCACGGGCGCGAGATTTACGACGCATTCTCCGTCTGCGGACGACGACCACACCACAAGCATATCGTCAAAACCGACTCTGCTTGCAAAATCGATTGCGGCACGCTGGCAAGTGATATTTGCTTCGGTTATGCTCACCGCTTCGTCGTATTTCGGAGCAGTGTTGTACGTCACGAGCATACCGCCCTTTCTTGCGATTTGCACGAATGAATTTCCCGCATCACTTTCAAACGTGAAGTCAAAGGTCTTTATATCCCCGTTGCTCTCGCCCTGAAAAGCGACGTTCTTTATTTGTTGCGTGCCGAAGATTTTTTCAACGATCAAACGCGCTTTATCCCGAGATATTTCTTCACCGACGAGACCTATCGGCTCTCTGCCTTCGAGTGCGGAAGAAAACGGCCCGTCGTATATCATTTCGGGATAGTCGAAACTAGGCTCTGCGAAAGTTTCGAATGCGCCGTCAAATCCGTCAAGCGCACCGCTGTCGATAAAAGTTTGTCCGTCTTTGACTTTGTCTCCTACGCTTTCAAGCGCAACGCGATATGCGTCCGCAACTTTTGAAAGTTTGAATAGCGTTTGTTTATCGTTTGCGGACAGTTTTTCTCCGCGCGATATTTTCAACGCGAGCGTATGGGAAAAATCTCCGAGTTGATTTACAAACTTTCTGGCGTTCATGACGCCGTCGCTTTGAGCCTCGAACGACGACAAATCGTCTTCGGCAAGCCCTGCGACATTCCACACTTCATAAAGCAAATTCTGCTGCATTTTCGGGGAATTCGACACTCCTATCTTGCGGAGATTGATACCCAGATCGTTCGCCCCGTCGAGAAGGTCGTAATACGCTCTGAAATACACTGCGTCCATTTGCTTTTGGTACGCTTCGTGAGTGGCAACGGTTTGTTGCGAAAAATAAAGCGCAACAGAAAGTCCGACTATCGCGCTTACGCAAATGCCGAACGCCGTTGACAAAATCGCGGTTTTCACCACGTTTGATTTTCTTTTCTTCTTGATTTCAGAGACGCTTTTTGCGTCTTTTACTTTTTCGTTTTTATTATCCTTTGAATTTTTCATAATCGCTCCTTAACAAAACGCGTGATTGCCTATCGTCAGTTTGACGGGGCGCGAGAGCATCCATTTGCTCGTCGCAGTGCGCGGATTGTAATAAAACAAACAGTTGTAGGTCGGGTCCCAGCCGTTGAGTGCGTCACGCGCGGCATTGTACGCCGATTGATTGGGCGTGAGATTTATCTGTCCGTCGGCAACGCAATCGAATGCGCCCGATTGATACACCACGCCTGCCACCGTATTAGGAAAAGACGAACTCTTAACCCTGTTGAGAACGACGGCAGCGACCGCCACTTGTCCCGTATACGGCTCTCCGCGCGCTTCTCCGTATACTACGCGCGCAAGAAGATTAAGGTCTGTCGAAGAAGAAGCCGATGACGAACTCGTGCTCAAAGTAAGTTTCAACCCCATTGCCTGCGCTGTTGCCTTGCCCACTATGCCGTCGGCAGTAAGTCCGTTTTTCTTCTGAAAACCGATGACCGCACTTTTTGTCTTTGCGCCGAATACTCCGTCCGCCGTGCCTTTGAGATACCCCCAGCGAATGAGTTTCTGCTGCATAGTCTTGACTGTATCTCCGCGAGAGCCTTGTTTCAGCACCGCGGCATCGGCAATTGCGGAATCGAAAAAGAACGCACTCAACACAATCGAAAACACGACGAAAGCACATACTAGACACAAAAGCACTTTGAACGCGATTTGTCTTTTTTTTGCATACGCATCGGTCGCGATAAACGTATTTTTTGACTTCATATTGCACTCCTTTTTTGATAGTTTTAGTTTCGATTTGTTTTTTATGCGTATAACCCGTCAAAAATCGGTCAAAGATACTCGTATGAAAAAACGCCGCATAATTGCATTCGCGATTTTAATCGTGACAATAACAACTGTCGCACTCACGCTTTGCGCCTGCGATTCAAAACAGGAGAAACTTGCAAACGAGTGTGTGAGAATACATATAAGAGCCAACTCAAATTCGCAAGACGACCAGACCGTAAAACTTGCCGTGCGCGACGAAATCACCGCATATCTCACGACAAGGCTTGCGGATTGCAAAAGCAAAAACGAAGCCGTGAAAGTGTTTGAACAAGAAGAAAACAAAATCGTCGAAATCGCAAATTCAACACTTTATAAGCACGGATTTGATTATAAAGCGTCTATTGCGTTGAAAAACGAATATTTTCCCGACAGAAAATACGACAACTTCGACTTCCCCGAAGGCAACTACGACGCACTTATCATCTATCTCGGAGAAGGCGTCGGAGACAACTGGTGGTGCGTTGCGTTTCCGCCGCTGTGCTTCGTCCCCGATACGCAGAACGGAGAAAAAATCGTATACAAATCCTGGGTGAAAGAGTGGCTTGAAAAACTGTTCGGTTGACGTTTGTCTCAAACGTCGTCCGCCTTGAATTTACCGTAGAAAATGTAATATGGGGAACAAACGACGAAGCGCACACCATAAACACAAGCGCGTATAAAAATCGGATTCTTGCCTATAATAAGAAAAAAACGACAAGGAGACGAAATGAAAATATTCAGAGAAATGGTGCGCAACACCGCAATGGGCGTGCAATCCATAGAAGATATGCTCGACTATATCGAGTGCGACAAACTCAAAAATCTCATCCTTTCTCAAAAGGAAGTGCTTGAAGACTTCTATCAAAAAGCCGCGGGCGAACTTGGAGAAAAAGAACTTGAAAACGCAAAAACAAATCCCATGCAACGCATAATGCTCAAAGCCGGTGTAAAAATGAATGCAGGAATTAACAACAAACCGACGCATCTTGCAAGCATGCTTATAGACGGCTACAACATGGGCATCGAAAGCGTGCAAAAGTGCATAAACGAACTTGCAAGAGACGGCGTTGACGTCCCCGACGTTGCGAAAGACCTTATGAAAGTCTATGACAAAAACATAAAAGCCTTGCGCGCATACCTATAATACGCACAACAAAAAACAAACCTTATTTGATATAAATCAAACAATTCTCTCCCTTATCTCCCCCTTTGCAAAAAGCGTACGCCGCGGCGTACGCTTTTTGTGTGTCACAAATTGTGATGAATATCGTGCTTGTCAGCTTGCATACACGACGTACTGATTGTCGCCTAGCTTGACAAACGCATAGCCGTGTCCGCCTTGCGCGGCATATTCGATATACACGCACATTGCGATATTGCCGTTGGCTCTGCTGTATGCAATGAGAATGTCGCGCTCCACGCTCGATTCGATGTAGAAATCGTACGTCTCGCCGCCATAGGTGAAATAGGTGTTTTTGTAGACGTTGTATTCGGTATTCGCTTTCGGAGTTGCGATTTTTGCCTGATGCGACGTTGCAACTGCCTCATCGGTGACAAGGAAATAGCTATAATTGAGATATTCCGTTCTGCCGCTTGTGCCGCCCACTTCCACGTCGCCCCACGTGGTATCCACGACGTACCATTCTCTTTCGCCGTCGTTGTCGGCGTCAACAAGCACCTTGTTCCAAGCATGTCCGTATGCCGCTTTTTCGGAATCGGGCACGGCGGCGATATTTTTGTTCGCATAGCCGCTGACCCTAATTGCTTTGATGTTCTCCATGCCGCAAAGCAACGCAAACGCCTTTGACTTGCCGTCACACACCGCTCTCTTGTCGTCAAACACGCCTTCGAGATAGAATGCGTTGTAACCGGACGTTCCGCTGCCCGTGCCGAGAGATGCGACCGCATAGTCATAGTCCACTTCGTTGACGATCCAATCGTATATTGCAGCGACTTTTTCAACGTCCGTCATATCGGCGGATATATAGTCGATAAGCACTTTTCTTGCTTTATTGTACAGAGCCTGCAATCTTTGTCCGCTCTCATCGGAAGCAAACACTGGCTTGAATCCGTTTGATACGACTCGATACAAATCGTTGGAGTTTGCAACGTTCATTGTTTCCGTCCTCTCGTCAACGGGAAGAGCCTCTCTTGTTCTCCACTTCCGAATATCTCAAAAATGCGGTTGCTTGTTTCACTGTTGCCGCAGGTTGATACGCGCCGGACGGAATGCCGAACTCGGTTGCGTCGCCAAAGGTGAATCTTCCGATTGCGCCGCGCTTGTCCATAGAATAGGAATAATATCCCGACTCGTCTCCGCCTTGCTTGATTGCAAGCGACATGACGTCCGCAAATTCGGATTGAGAGACCGCCCAGTTTGCAACGGGCATATACATCTCAAAAGCCTTGTTTTTCTGATGTTGCGATATGGCGTATCCGACAAACTCGTTCACTTCTTGCTGACAGTTCACGTATCTGTCACAATAGTTGCCGTTCCAAAAGAACTTGTCGGTGATTGCGCTTTTTATCTCGTCGGGAATCGAATCGACGTCGTAGGTCATGTAATATATCGTTATTCTTCTGCTTACAACGTTGCCGACTGTTGCAGTCACGATGTTTTTGCCTTCATTCAAGCCGACGTTTTCGATATACGTGGATTTGTCGCCTATTATGGACTTGCCCGAATACTCGAAGCTCCACTCGCAATCCGCCGCCAGATTTGCCGTGACAGGCGCAATCGACGCGCTCAATGCAAAGTGCAGATTGTCGGACGTCTTTTGCACATAGTAGGTGTCCGTGGCGATCTTTGTGAATCTTGCGTCGTCGATGTTGACCGTCACACTGTCCACAAGATCGTATTTTTCAACGAAAATCAGGCTAACTGTTGTGGATTTTGCATCCATTCCGTCTGCGCTCACCTTGCAAGTGACGTCAACTGTCTTGGGCTCGCTTATGCCCGACACGGAATAGGTGTATTCTGCGCCGTCTGCGACTTTTTTGTCGTTTACAAACCATTCGACCGTCACTTCGATATCGGGATCGAGAATGGCGGCGTTCCAACTCGCCGAAAGCTTTACGTCTTTAAGTCCGCCGATTATGTTTTGTTGGATCTTGCCGTCAACAATTTTCAAATCATCCTGACAATTTATCGTCGGAGCGTCGAGTTTTGCTTCGATTACGTTGATTTTTATGCTGTCGGAGCGCACAAGCTCGTTGACTTTTGCGTAATAAGAAAACGTTTTGCCGATGTCTTCTCTTTTGTGCGTGTAGGTGAGAATTTGCTCGTCTTTGAAAAGCGGAAGAACGGAGTCTCTGCCGTCAAGCACTTCGTGCCATTCTATAGACGGATACAAAGCTCGTTTGTTGTTCCACACAACCGCAAGCGTAAATTCTTTACCTGCCTGCACTTCGTACGCGCCGTCCGCCGTCTCTTCCAGTCCTATGCGTGCAACGACGGTCGCAGACGAAATGGTTTTTAGCGAATTGAAAAGTCCGCACGACGTCAAAAGCGCGCAAAGCAGCGCGATTGCAACCGCAACAAGCAGGATTTTGCCGATGTTTCTTGATTTTTTCATAGTGTCCCGTTGAGGCTGTAAAGCCTATTTTTATGTTTATATTTTATTATCTTTTTTATATAATGTCAATATGCTTAAATCTTGCTAGTTGTTGCCAAACTCGCGCGGTTATGCTAAAATTCAATTTATGGAGAACAATTCGATATTTTCGCTGACAACACCCATAAGCAAGCAAGACGCGCTTGCCCTTCATCCGATGGCCCTTGCGTTCGTCGGAGACGCGGTGCAGTCCCTTTACACTCGCACGAGAGTCACCGTCGGCTCAACGCAAAAGACGGGCGCGCTGCACCACGAGGTCATCAAGGTGGTCAAAGCCGTTTCGCAAGCCGCCGAAGCGGAAAAATTGCTTCCGCTTTTCGATGAAGACGAACAAGACGTTTTCCGCCGCGCGCGTAACTGCAAAGTGCAAACAAGCGCAAAGCACGCCGAGATAAGCGAGTATAGACGCGCAAGCGGTTTCGAAGCGGTGCTGGGATATCTGTATCTTGTGGGCAACACTGCTCGCCTTGAAGAATTTTTGTCTATATGCTTTGAAGACAACATTAACAAATGAGCCCTTCCGTTTCTGAAAGCGGAAAACCAACAAAAACGGCGTAAGCCACGCTCGCAAAGCGCGAGCAAAAAAGGAAGAATATGTACATCTACGGTCGCAACCCCGTCAAAGAAGCCTATCGAGCAGGCAAAACAATAGACAAACTTTTCTTGCAAAAAGGAGAGTTCGATCCCATGCTCTCTCAAGTGCACAAACTTGCAAAAGAAGCGCGCACCGTCACGAGTTACGTTGACAAAAACATGCTTGACAAACTTGCAAACGGCGGCAATCACCAAGGCGTCGTCGCGGCAGTTACAGACTTTGAATATTGTGACGTTGACGACATAATCAACCTTGCCAAGAGCAAAGAAGAGCCGCTGCTCATCGTCCTTCTTGACGGCATCACCGATCCACACAATCTCGGCGCAATCATAAGAAGCGCGGAGTGTTTCGGCGCACACGGCATAGTCATCCCCAAGCATAGAAGCGTCGGCGTCAACGACACCGTCGTGAAAGTCGCATGTGGCGCGACCGAGCATATGCTCATTGCAAAAGTCACCAACATCAACGACGTGATAAGAGACCTGAAAGAGCAGAATGTATGGGTTTATGCGACGGATTTTGACGGTAAAGCCCCGAAAGATGCAAATCTCAACGGAAATCTTGCAATTGTCATCGGCAGCGAAGGCGAAGGGATTCACCGCCTGACCAAAGAACTTTGCGACGATACGCTCACCATTCCGCAATTCGGAAACGTCAACTCTCTCAATGCATCCGTCGCCGCCGGCATAGTGCTGTACGAAGCGATAAGGCAACGCAGGAATTGATAATTAATAATGAATAGTTAATAATTAATAATTGTGGCACGGGCGCAGAAAAGTTTGTCGTTTCGTTCCCACGAGATTGCCACGCCGAACAAGTCGGCTCGCAATGACAAAGTGTGTTGTTGCGCCCGAAACGAAAACCTATTCGAAGTGTTCTTATTAACGGACTTTGCAACTTCGAAGACGGAACACGAGCCGCAACGGCGGCGAGCAAATCGAGCGTCGGACTTACGTCACACACAAGGGCTCCCACACGCCAAAAACTGCGCTTTCATCTTTCTTACTCACACACAAGTTCGCTTGTTTTTGACGTGCGGGAGCCCTTGTGTGTGAAGCACGAGAATGCGTGGCGTACTGTTGCGTAGCTGCCACGCAGGCGAAGTGGCATAATAAGAAAAATGGCGTTGGTTATGTCTCGACCGAGTGTTGTCCCCCGCTACGCGGTCACCGTGGGTTCCCTGCAAGGGGGAACGGTGATAGGGAAAACACCTGAGGAAAGGGGAAAGTTGCATTTAGAGTTTCAAACGCGCAACTTTTGTAGAGACGCGAACTAATAAAACTTATCCATAGCATACTAACATCTCAAACGATGTGGAGAAAATAAAAATCATCATGACAAAAGAGCAAGAATTACAACTCATAAAAGCCGCGCAAAACGGCGACGTTGATGCAGAAAACGCCGTCGCGGTTTCATATATGAATCTTGCAAAATCCATTGCTCGTTCTTTCGGCGTGATGGCGGATGCGGACGATCTTGCGGGCTACGGCATGCTGGGACTTATGCGCGCGATACGCACGTATGACGAAAACGGCAAGGCGAGCTTCAAGACCTATGCTTCGACGTGTATACGCAACGCAATTGTGGACGCATTGCGAAAGCCAAATCTCGACGAAATCAACATAGATGAAGTGGCTTTGCCCGAATCCATGCAAACGGCGGTGCAAGATCCCGAAGATATTTTCATCGAAAACGAGACTTCCGCGCTGCTTTTCGACGCAATATCTGCCTTGCTCACCCCCGTTGAACTTGCCGTGCTTAAACTGCATCTTGAATGTCTGAGTTATTCCGAAATCGCAAAAGAACTCGGCATAGAGCAAAAGAAAGTGGACAACACCATATATTCGGCAAAAAAGAAAATCAAGAAACTGCTAAAAGACGAATAAATAGGCAAACAAAGCAAAATCGCCCTTGCGGCGATTTTTTTAACCTTAAAGCATATATAAAAGCCGCTCGCAAAATTGCCAACGGTATTTTCCGTTTTCGTCGTGCCGAAAAACATCCGTAAAAAAAGACGCTCGCAATTGCGAGCGCTTTTTATATATTGTGCGTGGGAGAAAATCAGTTGTTTTCAACTTTTGCAAACGTCACGTTGCCGGTGAGTCCGAGTTGGAGTGAGTCGGATTCGACGTCATAGTGAGCCTTGCCGTTGAGATCTGCCTTTGCATTGTATTCACCGAGTGCAGCACCCAATTTGATGGTTGCATCGAAAGAACCGCTGATTGCAAAGTCGGATGCGTCTTCTGCACTGTTGGCAGAAACTTTTGCGATGACCGTGAAGGATGCGCCGTAGCCGAACGCCTCTGTGTTGCCGGAGACGGTGACGATTGCGCCGTACTTGTTGTCAGCTTTGCCAAGCTCGATGGACACGCTTGCATTTGCAGTTGCCGTGCCGCTTATGCCTGCGCCTGCATTCATTTCAAGAACGATCGAGCCTTTCTTGGTGGAGTATGCTTTGAGATTTGCAAATGCGCTTGCAGATGTTCCGTTGGCACCAAACGAGAAGACCATTGCGTCTTTGTCGGTGTCAAATTTTGCTTGACCGGAGAAGGAAGCGAGCGTGATGCTGATGTCTTCTTTGCCTTCTTGTTTGACAACTTTCACGACTTTTGCATCGAAAGTGTAGTCTTTCTTGCCTTCAAGCTCTGCGCCTTCTGAAAGTTTGACATAAAGAGCAAGCTCTTCGGTTACGCTTTCACCGGTTTTGTCGTTGACATAGGTGTAGGTGATGGAGAACTTTTCGGAATAGTCCTTGTCATCGCTCTCCACTTTGTTGACGGAGATGCCGTTGTCGCCAAGGAATTTGTCCACTTTGCCGACTGCGCTTTCAATGATAGGTGTGACAGCTTTGCCGATGCCGTTGATGGTTGCGCTTGCTGCCAAAGATGCCGCATCATTGCCGACGTTGAGATTGATGCCTGCTTTGAAGTCGTCATTTGCGTCTTCCGCAGCGGTGGATGCTCCGCCGAGTTGTGATGCCGCAACAGCAACAGCCGTGCCGAGAACGTCGGAGTTGCTTGCAGTTTTGTCATTCTTGTCGCATGCCACAAACGCTACAACAGAGAGCGAAAGCACAAGCACTACGCAAAGAACGGATACAATTGCTTTTTTCATAATTCATTATCTCCTTAATGGGTTTTTCGATTTTTTTACATCACCTTTCGGCGACGATAACATAATACGTCTGTCAAATAAATTAAGTCTAAATCAAACATAAAGATTTTCTAAAGATGCGAAAAACAAAAAATAAACTTCCTTAACACAGAGTTTTTCAAAAACCGTTCGTTTCACCATTTTTGCATTTTCGCTTTACTTTTATTAAAATATAATATATTATTATTGAGCATTCAAAAGAATGCATATTCCTTTCCCGCAAGGGACACATAGACCACAAGGAGGTAAAAAAAGTATGGACAAGTATGAAGTTCTCTACATCATTCGCTGTGACGTGGACGACGACAAGAAGACTCAAACCGTTGAAAAGTTTGAAAATCTCGTCGCAACTCTCGGCGGAACCGTTGACGCTTTGGACAAATGGGGCATGAGAAAGTTTGCTTACGAAATCAACAAGCAAAACGAAGGCTACTACGTTCTCATGAACGTCACCTGCACCAAAGAAGCACAATCAGAACTTGACAGATACATGCGCAACGACGAAAACGTCGTAAGACAAATGATCATCAAGAAATAATCGCAAGGAGAAAAGTATGAACAAAGTATTTTTGATCGGCAATTTGACCAAGGATCCGGAACTCGCTTCCACAAATAGCGGCATCAAATTCTGCAGATTTACACTTGCTGTGTCTCGTTCCTATTCAAAAGACGGCAAGAGAGAAACAGACTTTCTCCCCGTCGTGGTTTGGAGAGCTCAAGCCGACAACTGCGCTCGCTACCTCAAAAAAGGCAGCAAAGCGGCTATCAGCGGCAGCATTCAAACAAGAAGTTACGACACGCAAGACGGTTCTCGTCGTTATGTGACTGAAATTGCGGCTGACGAAGTGCAATTCCTTTCCACAAAATCCGATGAAAACGGCTCTGACGACGTCGATTTCGACGATCTCAAGCCCATCGACGAAGACCTTCCATTCTAATTTTTTAAGGAGTTAAGAAAATGGCTGAAGAAGTTAAAGCACCACGCGCACCCAAGAGAGTGCCCAAAAAGAAAGTGTGCACGTTCTGCGTCGACCACGTTGATGATATCGACTACAAGGACGTTGCAAAACTCAAAAGATACACCACCGAGAAAGGAAAAATCCTTCCCCGTCGTATGAGCGGTGTGTGCGCAAAGCACCAAAGAACGCTCGCAGTCGCGATCAAGAGAGCAAGAGTTATGGCTCTTCTCCCCTACAAAGCCGACTAAAATTTATCGCAAGTTTACGAAAGACACGCTTTTGCGTGTCTTTTCTTTTATTGCGCTAAATTTTAGTCTTTCTACCGCACCGAGAATTTGTGCTATCAGTTCAAGCAAGGGCAAAAACTCCTGCCACAGTTTCGCCAAATTATCGGTTTGGTGTCTGTGGCGGAACGGTATCTCAATTTTTCCAACTCTTGTACGTCTGTACATTAGGGTTGTCGCTCAAGGGGCTTTTTCTCGCTCTTTATTCAATCTGCGGCGTTTAGTAGTCTTTTATTATCAACCGCAAGTTTACGAAAGACACGCTTTTGCGTGTCTTTCTTTTATTGCAATAAATTTTAGTCTTTCTACCGCACCGAGAATTTGTGCTAGCAGTTTTGTTTGCAAATTCTTTATGTCATTTCTCAATCTGTCATGTTGAGCTTGCCGAAACATCCAGCCGTTAGGCGCATTTTCTTTTCGCTACGCTAGATTCTTCGACTACGCTCAGAATGACATGGAAAAATGAAATTATCTCCGCTTTGCATTGACAGAATGACACGGAGAATTTTGTATTTTATGATACTTTCAAATCGGGTGTGGGTGTCCCACCCTATCCAAACCACCAAGCCGAAAATCTTGCGAAATTGCGGCTATTGTTCATTGCCAATGCCTTTCTTTCACAACAAAAAAGACACGCATATGCGTGTCTCTTATTCTTGTTTGTGTTTTTGGTTTTCCTGTCAATCCAACATAGTTGGCTTGCTTGTCCCACTCCTTTTGAGTGGTGATTTTGATATTTCCGTCCTTGTCCACCGAGACCACCACGTTGCCGTTGTTGTCGGTGCGATACACGTCTATGTCGCGAGCTTTCAGCCTGTCAAGCGTGTCTTGGCGCGGATGATAGAACGTGTTGCCTGCCGCATTGCAACTGATGATTGCGTATTCAAACGAATAGTTGTCCAGGAAGTTGTCGAGCGTTGACGTTTCACTGCCGTGGTGTCCGACCTTCAAAATGTCGCAATCCACTTTGCCGGCGCGTTCCATCACAAGCGGCTCGTTGTATTTGTTACTGTCGCCCGTGAACATGATTTTTCTGTCGTTGTATTCAAGAATACCGATTGGCGAGATTGCGTTTTTGCGCTCCGCACTGTTGAGATTGGTTGTGTTGTAATACTCTTGCGTGGGACAATAGAACACAAGGCGTTATGTCGTCTCTTCGATGATAATGCTATTGGTGTTTTCATCGGGATCAACGTTGAGCACGATTTCGCAATTCGGCTCGGTGAGCGCGGCGATGAAAAACTCCGCATACGTCACCGACTCCACCGTGTCGGGATCGGTGAATCTTGACGTATCGAGCGCGTCTATTTTGTCTTGCAGCTTCTTTTTGCTCTCGGTTTTTGTTCCCGGCGCGGCAAGCACGTTGGGCATAAAGATCTTTTCCACCTGATAGCGAGCAAGCAAATCGTCCATATAATAGACGTGGTCACTATCACAGTGCGTGAGCATGAGATATTCCACAGTGCCGTCCGTGATGTATGCATCGAGATAGTCAAACGTCTTTTTCTCGTATTCTCCACTGTCATTATAGTTTGCACAGTCTATCACCATATCTTTGCCGTCCGGCAGTTGCAGATATATGCAATCGCCCTGCCCGACGTCAAGCATGTGCACCAAAAGTTCTCCGTCTCCGCGCACGAGCGGCGTAAACTTGTTTCCTCCGCCTTTGTCCTTGTCGAATATGGATACGATTTGTTGCCACGTGTCGGGGAAAGCAAAATACAATATCGCCCAACTTATTGCGACGACAAGCACGATTGCGACGATTGTGATAATCACCGCTTTCGGATTTTTCTTGTACGCCTTTTTCACCGCCTTTTCAATGGTGGAAGTTTGCGATTGCTTTGACTTCGACGACTTGGTCGAATTGGATTTTGTTGATTTTGAAGATTTCTTGTCTGCCATACTGCCATTATATAAAAGAAGCAGAAAAATGGCAATAAAGTTTTAGCCACGAACAAAAAATTTTGTTCACGATCTACAAGGGGTGAGAGTGTGAAAACTTTAAATGCAATATTACCCCTTCCCTTCGGGCTTTCCCCTACTTCTCGAACATAGTGCTTTCTCTTTTTAGCTATACATCGCTCGAAGAGGGGAAGTCGGCACTCGCATAGAAAAGTATCGTACTCTTGTTATGCCACTCGTTCGCAAGTGCAAAGAACAACACGCACTTGCTCACTTGTACAACCGTCTTGCTCGGCGCTTATCTCGGCGTTCGCCTTGCGAACGCTCACTCCGAATAAGCAAAGTCTGTTTATAAGTACGCTCCGAATAGGCTTTCGGATAAGGCTTCGCCTTCCACAATTATTCATTATTAATTATTAATTATTAATTAACAAAAAGCGCGATAAATAGATGAAGAACAAGAAAGAGCCACGCTAACGGCAACCCTAATGTACAAGTAGTACATGAGTTGACGGGAGCGTGGCTCTGACGCAGTTATTCGCTATTTAGCACGCTTTTAATATGCGCGGGCGTAATAAATAACCTTAGAAGCAGGCTTCCCACACACCGGGCAAACGTCACCGACGGGCGTTTGGTCGAAAGGCATACAACGGGAAGTTGCGGAGAATTGCTCTTTGATTTTGTCTTCACAGCAACGATCGCCGCACCACATGGCTTTGACAAACTTGTGATCGTCAAGAGTTTGTTTCATCTCGTCGAGAGTGTGGCAGACCTGAATGTGAGAGTGCAAGAAATCGTGAGATTGCTTGAACATATTTTGTTGAATATCGTCAAGAAGCGCAGGAATATCGTGTGCGAGATCGTCGATCTTCACGGCGAATTTGTCGTGCGTATCGCGACGAGCAATCATGACTTGACCGTTTTCGATGTCGCGCGGTCCGATTTCGAGACGTACGGGGACTCCTTTCATCTCCCATTCGTTGAACTTCCAGCCCGGAGATTGTTCTCTGTCGTCAAGTTCGACTCGCAGACCTTGTGCACGAAGCGTTTCGGCAACTTCGCTTGCCTTATCGAGAACGCCTTCTTTGTGCGCCGCGACGGGAACGACCACGACTTGAATGGGAGCGACTCTCGGGGGAAGTTTGAGCCCACGTTGGTCTCCATGTGCCATGATGAGCGCGCCGATAAGACGAGTGGACACGCCCCAACTGGTTTGATACGGATTCTTGAGTTGCCCGTCTTTGTCGAGATATTTGATTTCAAACGCGGATGAGAAGTTTTGTCCGAGATAGTGCGAAGTGCCCGACTGCAAGGCTTTACCGTCAAGCATCATTGCTTCCATCGTGTAGGTGTCTACTGCGCCTGCAAACTTCTCTTTTTCGGATTTTTGACCGGCGAGAACGTCGATTGCGAGCACGTTTTGCATAAACTCACGATACACTTCGAGCATGCGAAGAGTCTCTTCTCTCGCTTCTTCTTCCGTTTGGTGCAAAGTGTGACCTTCCTGCCACAGGAACTCGCTGGTGCGAAGGAACGGACGAGTGGTCTTTTCCCATCTCACGACGTTTGCCCATTGATTGATGAGAACGGGCAAGTCTCGATAACTCTTGACCCACTTTGCGTACATGGAGCAAATGATGGTTTCGGACGTCGGACGAACGACGAGCGCTTCTTCAAGCGGAGTTTTTCCGATATGCGTAACAAGTGCGACTTCGGGTGCAAAACCTTCCACGTGATCCGCTTCTTTGACGAGAAAACTATACGGAATAAACATCGGGAAATACGCGTTTTTGTGTCCCGTTGCTTTGAAGCGTGCGTTGAGTTCTTCCTGAATATGTTCCCAAATTTCGTAGCCATACGGACGAATGACCATAGTACCTTTGACAGGGCCGTAGTCGACAAGTCCCGTTTTGAGCACGACATCGGTGTACCATTGCGGAAAATCGACCGTCATATCGGCAATTTCTTTTACGAATTGATCCTTTTGTTCTTTTGCCATAAACTGCTCCCGTATATATTGATATATAATATATAACTATATTGCTTTGATATTATATACTTTTCCATGCCCGTTGTAAATAAAAATGCGACAAATATGATAGCACAATAAAAATCAAGCGAACGACAAACCGTCCGCAAAATGCGGGCGGTTTGTCAATGCGCGATAATTATCGTTCGTGCGATGATTTTTATTCTTCGTCGTCTTCAGGCTCTTCGTCTTCTTCGTCGTCTTCATCTTCGTCATCGTCGTCATCGTCGAAATCGTCGACGTCTCCGAGTTCGTCGTCGTCAAAGTCGTCGGGGCACTTCTCTTCTTCGTCGTCTTCGAACTCGTCTTCTTCGTCTTCCTGAAGTTGATTGAGAGAAAGTTCTCCATCTTCGTCGTCGTCCTGAATGGGTTCGTCGTCGTCAACGAATTCTTTCCAATCGTCGTCGTCTTCTTTTTCGCTTTGTGCGTTTGCCTGTTCTTCGCGGCAAGCAGCACAAATATCTTCGTCGGGTTCGAGATAATTGACCTTGCAGATAGGACAGATTCTCTCTTCTTCTTCGACTTCGTCGTCATCTTCCAAAAGGCTTATTTTGCTTGCCTTGCCGAGTTCGGCTTTGCAGACTTCGCAAAGTTCTTCTTCGATAGGTATCCAGTTGAGTTCACAACGCGGACATTTCTTATATTTTCCCATAACACCCTCGTTATAGATTTAGTTTTCATATATTATATTGATAACATCCGATTATGTAAACTATATTTTCAAAAATTCCGAATTTTTTTTATAAAAACTTTATGTAGTGTATTTACTTGCTTTTTCACCAATATGTAGTATAATAATTAATAAGTGAAAATAATTGTTGAAAAATCGCCAAATTGCGATTAGAATGTATATAGTTACAGCAAAAAAACGAGCAATAAACAGAATTTTTCTTTTCAAATAAACAATTTTCCGTTCATCTCGACAAAAACTTGTGAAAAGTGCGATTTTATTATCAAGACGAAAAAATTTGGATATGTTACGATTTATATAAGTTAAAAAACAGGAGGGAACTTATGAACAAAACAATTATCATTGCAGACGACAATTCTGCCCTATGCGGGAGTATACGCGAATTTATTGATTCTCAAGACGGCTACGAAGTTGTCGGCGTTGCTTCCAACGGTGTAAAAGCAATAGAACTTGTCAATGCGTATCAACCGGATTTTCTCATTCTCGACATAGTTATGCCTGAACTGGACGGCTTCGGTGTTCTGAGTGCTTTGGAAGGACGAAAGCCGACGGTCATCATGATGTCTCAACTGGCAACGGACGGTTTCGTGCAAAAAGCAATGCAACTAGGCGCAAGTTATTTCCTTGCAAAACCGTTTGACTACAACGCTCTTTTGCGAGTTATGGACGGTTTTTCAACTCCCAACCGACAGCCCCAAACGAGAAAAAACAAAAATCTTGACGAACGAATCGCAAATCTTTTTATTTCCGTGGGAATTCCCGCTCACATCAAAGGTTATCAGTTTTTGAGAGAAGCAATCAAAATGACGATTGAAACTCCCGACATCATCAATTCAATCACAAAACGTCTATATCCCGGAATTGCCGAACACTACCAAACTTCCCCGTCAAAAGTAGAACGTGCAATACGCCACGCAATCGAAGTTGCATGGAATCGCGGAAAAATCGAAAACATAAACAACGTTTTCGGCATTAAAATCTACTCCCCCAACGAAAAACCCACAAACGGTGAATTTATCGCGCTAGTAGCAGACAAACTTTTGCTTGAATGCGCCTGATTCTTCCAAAAGTGACCGAATAAATTGAATTTTGCTTGAAAAACAAACAAAGCACTCCCTATAATCGCGCTTTTGCGCGAAAATATCTCTCTTTCCCAAACGAAAAACGACGGCACTGCCGTCGTTTTTCACTTTCTTATTCATCTTGCTCGCAAAGAGCATAATACGGCTTCAACGATTCTTCGGCATCTTCCGAAAGCGAAAACTCGCTCATAACCGTCTTTTTGCTTTCTTCGTCCATTCTAGAAAGGAACACGAGTTTGTTTGTGAGTTCGGTAAGTTTTTCAACATGTTCCTTTATAAGAGTAAAACTTTATAAAATATCCGTCAACAATATTTTTTTTCTTAAAACCAAGTAAATTCAAGAACCAAGTAAGCATAATAATATAATTTAAGATATAGTCAAAATTAACTCATTCAAATTCACTCTTTTCGGAAAAGACCGAAAGCATCAGGACAATGCTCCGCAAGATATAGACTTAGCGATTTCTTCCATATGTGTATCATCCGTTCCGCAACAGCCGCCAAATATCCTAAAATCATATTCTGATTTCAATTTCATCATACCTTCAGCCAAGTCGGCAGGAGAAGAAGATTGCAGATCAGCGGAACCGTCCAGTTCACTATAAGACAATGCGGAAGTATTGGCCTGAATACCGATAAACCGTGTTCGGACAGCCTCGGTCTGGTTGAAATTGTGCGCAAGAGCTTCATAGACGATGCAGGGATGTACACAGTTTGTCATATAGCACACCGGTTTGCGAGATACATTATCGTCGATAAAGCGGATAGCATAGTCGATGGTATGCCCATCAATGAGTTTCCCGTCTTTTTGAATGGTAAAACTAATGATATAGGGGATTCCGGTATCGGACATGGCCCTCGCCATACCCGTTGCCTCGGTCAGCACAGGCATAATTCCTGCATACAGGAAATCTGCTTTCGCAAGTTTAAATAGTTGTGCCTGCCAATGATGAAAGTCGTGAGCTTCCTCAATATTTAGAGCACCGGCGCCTGTATAAGCATCTCCTTTACACCCCATCAGACCGCCAATATACATTTCAATATTTGATGTCTCCTTTATCTTACGGAGGAACCTGACATTATCCTCAATAATAGCCTCATCATATCCGGCCTGAATAACTTGCTGCTTATTGGTCCGTCTGGTTGGAGTGGTAGCCAAGAACGGTAGATTGTATTTTTCAGCAATCTCCATATAGCCCCGCCAAAGAGTTTCCAATGCCAGCCGCCCCTGTTGACTATAAATCAAATCAGCCATAGCTACACTGCCATTGATGGTGAGACCATACTCACGCTTCAATCGTTCTCCCAATGCCCCTTCCATCAGAACTGAAGAATGAGAGGCTATGCAAGTTTCAAAATCCATACAAGTCGGTTTTATATATTACTCGCAGGTATGTGATACCTGTTGCCGCAAAGTTACAGAATCTTTCCCGGCTTTAAGAATACGGATCAAATGATTTCCGGTAAAAACAGAAAACTCTTCTCTTCGAAAAATCTGAAAAACAGAAAAAAAGCATTATACTTGCAATCTAAAAACACACTAATAGCTGACTAAGATTATCATGTTATTAAATCTAACAGAAGAACAAATCATACAATTAGCCCCGGATGCAGCCTCCGTAAAAGCCGGAAAAGGGTTGGCGACAAGAGCCAAGTGGGTGTTGCTGGAACACAGTGACCGTGCTATCTGGGGGCATTGCCAGGGAAGCGGGAAAACTCCATACCAGACCGTAATCGATACAAAAAACGTAGCATTCAAATGTTCCTGTCCCAGCCGGAAGTTTCCATGCAAGCATGGATTGGGACTCTTATTTCTATATGCCGCACAAGCTGAGCAGTTCAAAGAAGCGGACGAACCGGAATGGGTGACTTCCTGGCTTTCCAAGCGGGAAGAAAAAGCCGAAAAGAAGGAACAGAAAGCCAAAAGCGACACGCCTGTAGATGAAGCTGCACAAGCCAAACGCCAGGCTATGCGCCACCAAAAGGTGCTGAACGGTATTGATGAACTGGAGATTTGGCTGAAAGACCTGCTACGCAACGGGTTAATCAATATACCGGAACGGGCTTATACTCTTTTCGACGGTATTGCCCGCCGTATGGTAGACGCCCAAGCTCCCGGACTTGCCAATCGGTTGAAAGCCATTCAGGAAATAAACTTCTACGAGGAAAGTTGGAAATACAAGTTAACCGACCAACTCGGAAAACTCTACCTCCTGATGAAGAGTTACCGGAACCTGGACCTGCAACCGGAAGAGTGGCAACAGGAAATCCGCACACAGATAGGTTATCCGCAAGCAAAAGAAGACGTGCTGGCGGGTGAAACAATTACCGACCAGTGGCTGGTACTCCATAAGAGAAGTCAGAAGATAAACGAGCTGAATAATGATATTTACTGGCTATACGGATGTCGGAGCAATCGTTTCGCCATCTATCTCAGTTTCACAGCTCCCGGAACCTTGGCGGAATTCAATCTTGTTCCCGGAAGTACCTACGACGGAAAACTCTGTTATTATAAAGGAGTAGGCAGTCTTCGCGCCTTGTTCAAAGAATGTGAATTATCCGAAGAAGCAATTACCCCGTATTTCTGTGCGAATCTGCAAGAAGCAACCGCCCGATACAGGGAAGCCCTGCAACAGAACCCATTTGCCGAAAATGTACCCGTATTAGTAGAAAATCTGCGACTGGCTGTTCAAGGGAAACAACTCTGTGTGCAGGATGCAAACAACGAACTGATGCCTGTGCAGATGCAAGACATCACCCGAACAGACATCCTGTCCGTCACGGGTGGAAAGCCGTTTGCCGCCTTCTTTCTGGCAGACGCCAATTGCTGGGAGCTAAATTCAATGTGGTATCAATCTGACTATTATATTTGGAGAGATGAACGTAACTGAACCAATCATTAATGCAGCCTTATTGGGAACCGCTGCCAAAGAATTCATTCCAAACGGTTTACCGGAAACTCTGGAAGAAAACTTCCGGCTGCTGCAAGAAAAGAGCGAAGATGCGGAAGACGCTTTCTATCAGTTTTCAGCCCTGACTTTCGCATACAGCCGTGCCGGAATGGAACCGTTACCTGCCGGAGAAGCTATCGCCATGAATGAAGCTCCGGATGACAGTCTGCCCTATTTCGACCGGAATATCGGTGACCTGCTGATTCAGATGGTCAATGAACAGAACCGGTATCTTTTATTATATGCTTAC
>ENA-USUJ01000639-USUJ01000639.1-human-gut-metagenome-genome-assembly--contig:-NODE-639-length-30822-cov-8.399057_pt1 | contig 30822 bp, 28 predicted proteins | sample MGYA00250061_ERZ773398 | MGnify/ENA primary metagenome ERZ773398 (study PRJEB29103, sample SAMN06111992) | human gut metagenome | biome: human gut; feature: ankylosing spondylitis patient; material... | reverse complement strand
CGAATTGTGCGCAAGCGCCCATCGCTGTCTTCACTATGCCTATGCGCGGCTCATTGCTCGCGTAACTTTCTATTTACTTCGTATCCTTCATAACATCTTTGTTCTTCACCAGATAATCGATCAGAGATACTACGGTGAGGATCAGTGCGATCCACATAATAATATCGGTGAGGATCTGTAACTGCGGGAAGTTGGCGATCATCAGACAGATCATAACCATCTGGAAGGTGGTCTTGAACTTGCCCCAGTAGCTTGCGGCGATGACTACACCGTTGTCGGAAGCGATCAGGCGGAAACCGCTGATGATGAACTCTCTGGCAATAATGATGATGACCACCCAGGAAGGGATGCGGTTCATCTCGATCAGTGCGATCATGGCGGAACATACTAACAGCTTATCCGCCAGCGGATCCATGAACTTTCCGAAATCTGTGATCAGATTGTATTTTCTGGCGATCTTACCGTCGATCAGATCCGTCAGACTGGCGATGATGAAGATAGCCAACGCGATCATATCCGTCACGAAGGTATTATCGCCGAACCATCCGGCCTGGCCTCCCAGCAACAGGATAATAAACGGCACGATCAGGATCACACGGAAAATAGTCAGCTTGTTAGGCAGATTCATCTTACTCATGGTATATCTCTCCTATCAGATCATATTCATTGGAATCGGTGACCAGAACCTTGACAAAATCTCCGGTCATCAGATTCGCTGAAGTATTTACAAACAGATAGCCATCCACATTAGGGGCATCTCTGTAGGTTCTTGCGACATAGGTCTCTTCGTCCGCTACCTTGCCCTCGATCATTACAGTCAGGATACGACCTACCATATCCTCCGCTTTGTCAAAAGCGATGGCCTGCTGCAGTTCCATCAGTTCATCCCTGCGAAATTCCTTGACCTCCTGCGGCACCTGATCTTCCATGGTGGCTGCGGGAGTATCTTCCTCCTGGGAATAAGGGAATACGCCCAGACGATCGAATTCCATCTCGTTAACAAAGCGATACAGTTCCTCGAAATCCTCCTGAGTCTCTCCGGGGAATCCGCTGATCAGAGTCGTTCTCAAACAGATATCGGGAATCTTCTCCCGAAGCTTACCGATGATAGCACGAAGTTCTGCCTGGTCGGTACGTCTTCCCATGCGCTTTAACACATTGTCGGAAGCATGCTGAATGGGAATATCCAGATAGTTGCAGACCTTGGGTTCTGCTGCAATAGCATCGATCAACTCATCCGTGATCTCCTCCGGATAACAGTATAAAATACGGATCCAATAGATACCGGGGATCTGTGCCAGCTCATGTAAAAGTCTGGGCAGTTCCTTTTTACCGTACAGATCCATACCGTACAGCGTGGTCTCCTGTGCTACCAGGATCAGCTCCCGTACGCCCTTGTCCGCCAACTCTGTGGCTTCTTTTAACAGACTCTCCTTGGGAACGCTGCGGTAATTGCCTCTGACCTTCGGAATAATGCAGTAGGTACAGTGTTTGTCACAGCCCTCTGCAATTTTCAGATACGCAAAATGTCCGCCTGTAGTGACAACACGGTTGGTCTCTGTCACAGGGGCGGCATTGATATCTTCATAATGATTCTGTTTCTGGCCTGCAAGGATTTCCTCCAGGGCAGCTACGATCTCATCAATAGCAGTGGTTCCGATAATGGCGTCCACCTGCGGGATCTCCTTCTGGATTTCCTCACGGTAACGCTGTGCCAGACAACCTGCTGCGATCAGTGCTTTGACCTGTCCGCTGTCCTTCAGTTCTCCCATCTGCAGTAATGTATTGATGCTTTCTTCCTTGGCATCACCGATAAAGCAGCAGGTGTTTACTACTACTACATCTGCCTCTGCTTCATCGTCCGTGAAGGTATAACCTTTTTCCTGGAGCATGCCAAGCATCTTCTCGGAATCGACAAGATTCTTGTCACAGCCCAGGGATACAAACAATATCTTCATGCGTCTTATGCTTCCTCATCATCACCAAGGATTTTAATCTTACCCTGATTCAGCTCTTCTACTGCGATAGACAGAGGCTTATCCACCTTGGCAGTTACCAGAGGCTCGTCACCTGCGATGATCTGTCTTGCTCTCTTGGCAGTTGCCATAACGATAGAATAACGGCTGTTGACTACAGGTGCTTCACCGGGTTCTACCTCGCTGTTTACTACTTTCATTAAATCGGTATAAGAGGGATGTAACATTTTATTTTGCTCCTTTCGCGAAACCTTTCAGTTCCTCTCTGATCTCTTTGATAAATTCTCTACGACGGGACGGTTCATTTTTCGCCGCTTCCACAAACTTCTGTACTTCTGCGGCACACACATCCAGATCATCGTTCACTACTATATAATCATAGGCATCCATGCCTTCTGATTCCTCATAAGCCCGGGACAGTCTCTGTGCAATGACATCTGCTGTCTCGGTTCCTCTGCCCACCAGTCTCTTCTGCAGTTCTTCTGCACTGGGAGGGGTAACAAACAGTAACAGGCTCTCCGGGAACTGCTCTTTGATCTTCATGGCTCCCTGGATCTCGATCTCTAAGATCACATCCCTGCCTGCCTGCATCTGCTCTTCCACATATGCTTTCGGTGTTCCGTAATAATTGCCGCAATACTGAGCATACTCGATAAATCCGTTTTTTGCAATATTTTCTTCAAATTGTTCTCTGGTACGGAAGAAATATTCTCTTCCGTCCTCCTCGCCTTCTCTGGGCTGTCTGGTAGTCATGGAAATGGACAACGCATAATTGTCATATTCCGATAACAGCTTTTTCACCAGTGTTCCTTTGCCGGCTCCGGAGAATCCGGAGATCACCATCAATATTCCCTTATTCTGCATCTTCTCTGTCCTCTTTTTCCTCTTCCGGCCACAGCGCCTGTGCTCTTCCCGCGATTGTCTCGGGAAGCAGTGCCGACAGAACGACCTGACTGTTCTCCATGACCAGTACCGCTTTCGTCTTCCGTCCCTGTGTGGCGTCGATTGCCTGTCCGGTCTCCTTGGCCTTCTGCACCAGTCGTTTGATAGGTGCGGCCTCCGGGCTGACGATGGCGATGATCTTATCCGTATTTACAATATTGCCAAATCCTATATGGATCAATCGGTTCATGGTATCACCTTTCGTGGCTATTCAATATTTTGTATTTGTTCACGAACCTTTTCGATCTCGGTCTTGAGCTCAATCGCACAGTTGGAGATCTCCAGATCGTTGGACTTGGACAGGATGGTGTTGGCTTCGCGGTTCATCTCCTGTGCCAGAAAATCCAGCTTTCTTCCGATACTGCCACCGGCCATCAGCGTACTCTTCGTGGTCTCGATATGGCTGCGCAGTCTCACCAGTTCCTCATCTACGCATACCTTATCTGCGAAGATCGTCACCTCGGTCAGAAGTCTTCCTTCATCTACAGTAGTATCGCCCAGCAGTTCCTTCACACGGTCTTCCAGCTTCTGACGGTACTCAGCAATAATCTGGGGAGAACGTTCCGTAATGAAATCCACCAGCTTCAGCATGCCATCCAGCTTGCTAATTAAGTCATCTCTTAAATGCTCGCCCTCGGTGATCCTGGTCTGTACAAACATCTCGCAGGCACCCTTCAGGGCTCTCTGCAGTTCTTTCCACAGTTCTTCCTCATCGATGTCCTGTTCTTCCATCACAAATACATCCGGATACTTGGACAAAGTGGACACTCGGATATCGCAGTCTAAGTCAAAATCACTGGCCATCTGCTTCAGGTATCCCAGATACTCCGCCGCCAGTTCCTTGTTGTAACGGACATTGGACGTGTTCTCGGAAAAATCCTCGTAGGTAATGAACAGATCTACTTTACCTCTGGAAATATAATTCTTCAGTTCACTGCGGATCGCAGATTCAAAGAAATTCAACTTCTTCGGCATTTTGATGTTCACATCAAGGTAGCGATGATTCACAGACTTCATCTCTACGGTAAACTTTCTGTTATTCTCGGCAGTTTCACATCTGCCAAATCCCGTCATACTCTTGATCATAGCTTCTCCTGTTGTAAGGGCGTGTAATGCCTTCCGCAATTTACGGTTTTCATTCTATTATAGAATAAATATGCCCTTTCCGTCAAGTGCAGGTGCCCTATTTACACTATTTCCACTCGTCGTAATGCTCCAGAAAATGATGCTTCACACCATCCTCTTTGTAGGCGATGATCGTACGTAAGTTTACATTCTCCACACTCTTGAAAATATTCCCCTCGATAAAAGGGTTAGTCTGTTTCAGCGAAGCGATCAGGTTCTTAATCTCCATACGCTTGGAGGGACTGCTGCCATCGGTACGGCAAGTGGTACAAGTGTCAGTGAACCGGCAGGCACACTGAATAAAATGCAGATCATTGTAATCTCTCCAGTGCTTGATGTCATCCTCCCTGATCAGGTACATAGGGCGGATCAGCTCCATGCCCTCGAAGTTCGTACTGTGAAGCTTCGGCATCATGGTCTGTACCTGTCCACCGTACAGCATTCCCATCAGGATCGTCTCGATGACGTCATCGTAATGATGTCCCAGAGCGATCTTGTTGCAGCCCAGCTCTTTCGCATGACTGTACAGATAGCCTCTGCGCATTCTCGCACACAGATAGCAGGGGGAATCCTCGATATCATACACCGCATCAAATATCTGGGATTCAAAAATGGTGATGGGAATATCCATCAGCTTCGCATTGTTCTCAATGATCTTACGGTTTGCCTCACTGTAGCCGGGATCCATCACTAAAAATACCAGTTCAAAGGGGAACTTGTTATGGCGTTTCAGCTCCTGGAACAGTTTTGCCATCAGCATGGAATCTTTACCGCCGGAAATGCATACAGCGATCTTGTCATTTTCCTGAATCATATCGTATTCGTTGATAGCTTTGGCAAACCGGGAAAACAGGACTTTGTGGAACTTTTTGCGGATGCTCTTCTCAATTTCCCTTGCCCGTTCATTTTCCTTTTCTCCGGGCTGTTCCTTCTGCATCAGGTTCAGCAGCCATCCGGTATAGCCGCCCTGTAAGCTGTAGGCCTCCATTCCCTGTTCTCTGAAATACTCTGCGGACACCTTACTGTTCTGTCCACGGCTGCAATACAAAATTACTTTTTTATCCCCTGCTGCCGCCGCCAGTTTGTCTATAAGTTCACATTCGGGGATTGCAATGGCTCCGGGAATCATTCCATAGTTTACTGCTTCATCCCCTCTGGTATCCACCAGGATGTATCGGTCAAGGTCCCGGGACTGTAGTTCTTCCCATGTGATCTCAATGGGCCGTATTGTCTCTTTTTCTTCCATTTTTATATTCCTTTACTCTGCCCGAACAGGCAGTCTATTGTTTTTCCTCTCTCAGTCTGCTACACTGTTATTAAAAATATGGTAACTGAATCGTTACATTACATCCATAGAAAGGCACACAAATGATTCCTTATACTACTTTAGATTCCATTATAGCTCAAATGCCCGAACGCACCGGGCACACTCTGTTAGATGAAGACCAGGGGTGTGTAAAAGGGTGTCGTATGGGCGTATCCCTCTATCGCAACACAGAATATCACATGCCACAAAAGCATGACGATCAGGAAGGCTTCTTCGTATTGGCCGGAAAAGGATATGCTCTCATCGATGGCGAAGAAATCCCTCTGCTGCCCGGTACCGCCTTTATGGTACCGGCTCACACGGATCATGTGATCAGACGGGATCCCTCCTGTGACTGCTGTAAGGTTCTATGGTTCCATGCCGCAGTAGAATGATCCTCAGTCCCCACATACCGCCAGAAGCTCCGTCAGCTGCGCCTGAAGCTCTGTCAGGCTGTCACACTTTTTGTCTACCAGCGCAAGAATCTCTTCTGTGGGCGGCAGCTGGTCCGGCACCATCACAGTATATAAGCCTGCCGCATAGGCGGATCGGATACCGTTGAAGGAATCTTCCACCGCCAGTGCCTGTCCGGGTGCAACCCCAAGCTCCTCGCATGCCTTCAGATAAATATCGGGTGCAGGCTTGCCATGCTCCACCATGTCGCCGCAGATAATTTTCTGAAAATAAGATGTGATACCCGCTCTGTCCAGATTCTCCATAACTGCGGTCCTGCGTGTAGAGGATGCCAATGCTGTTGGAATGCGGTTCTCCTTCAGATATTCCAGGATCTCATGCACGCCCGGCTTCTCGGGAAGGCCTTCCCGTTCTTCCTTTTCCTTAAATCTCCGGCTGCAATCCTCATGCAATTCTTCAAAAGACACATCGATGCCCTGCTCTGCTTTCGCTGCCTCGAACACTTCCTTCGTGCCCTGCAGTGTCCTTCCGATACAGGCTTTGGAAATCTCGTCCACATTTTTAAGGCCCCTGGGCTCCGCCGCTTCTCTCCAGCACTCCATATACATCCTCTCGGTATCAAAGAGGACACCGTCCATATCAAATATCACTGCGGTTATTGTTGTCTTCATAATTCTCCTCACATCCAGAGCACCATCGGATTGTTGCCCATACCGATGATCCCCATCATTTTGCGCGTAAATAGTAATCGATGATATCTGTCTCTTCCATGGAAATATAAGTTCCGTACATGGCTATGTTGCAGCACAATACCCTGCTTCCCGCAGGGAAGATCATCTCATATCCTTTGGACGAAGCCAGCCCCGGATATCTGTCATCCGCTCTTCCGTAGGAAAAATAAGCAGCGGAATTACCTATCTTCAAAGGTTTCGGTGCCCCAATCCCTCCGGCGATCAGAGCCTCGTCCTTTTTCCATTCAAAAAAGCTCCAGTTCTTTTTTTCTCCGAATTGCCTTGGTTCTCTGCTTCGTTCCGTCAGCAGAATCTTACCCTGTGTATTTAAAAATGTCAATGCTCCCGTCTTTTTATCCACATGGATCTGGGCATATCCCGCTGTAATTTCCACCAGGGAAGGATTCTCCCGCACCGTGCATCTGAGGTCTCCTACTGCCGTCACCGCCGCTTTCGGGAATTCACGACACTGCCCTTTGGCAAAACAAATCCGGAACAGATCCACCGCAAGGGGTGTGATCCGCAAGGTTCCGTAACTACTCAAAAGATCCACATAGCCCTTGCCCTTCATGACCATGCGCACAGCGCAGTCGATCCTGGAATGTCCGGCGGGCATCAGTGTTTTGGCATCCGGCATATCGCCGTACTCGCCGTTATTTTCTACCATCCGCGGCTCCTGTCTGCCGGTTGCTCTGCCAGCATTGCCGTTTCCTGCCCCATATACTTTCGCAGGTGACGGCTGTCCCGTCCGCCTCGATTCAGGCCCCCCTGACTGTCCTGCTTTCTTCGGTGTGGCGCCGTCTGTTGTCCCCTGACTGTTTCTTGTCACGATGATCTTCTTTGGGCCGTAACGCTCTCTGGCCACACGTTCCTTTTCCGCTTCCTGTGCCCTCTGTCTGTAGATCTCTTCTTTTGTCTTCTCCGACTCTGCCTGTTTTACCACCGTTTTCACCGGCTTCTTCTGGGCATCTGCGGCAAGGCGCATTCTCTGCTTCTGCTCTGGGGATACCGGATCTGCGATCAGTCCGGTGAGTTTCCCCCGGTACAGCACCGTCAGTTCATGCAGGGCTCGGGTGGCTGCCACGTACAGCTGCTTCACATACCCGTCTTCCACCGGGTAATCTTCCTCCGAAGCGTTGAAGATCAGTACTGCATCGAATTCCAGACCTTTGGTGTATTTTAACGGAAGCACCATGACGCCCTCGCCGATCTCCCATTTTCCCGCATCTCCGGTATTCAGGTCCACGCTGCCCTGTAAGGCTGCTGTTACTTTTTCCGCCTCCGCTTCGTCAATGCAGACTACGGCAATGGTATCCAGCCCCTTGCTCTGCCATGCTTTGATGATCTGCTCCGCCTGTGTCACCTGCTCTGTAAAATCCACACATTTTTTCACCGTGACTGGTTCCCCATGACGTATAATGGGCTCCACCGGATAGACCGGAAAGCTTCCGTGATACAGAATGTCCGTGGCAAACTCCGAGATTTCCACTGTGTTACGGTAGCTTTTCTGCAAAATGCCGAAATAATCAAACTCTCCAGGCAGCATCAATTTCCGCAGTTCCGTCCAGTCGTTGAGACCGTAGCGGTCGGAAATATTCTGGGCCACATCTCCCATGATCGTATAGGTACATTTGCTCAGACAATATTTTAAAGACGCATAGGCCATCATGCCGAAATCCTGGGCTTCATCAATCACCACATGCCCCGCCTCCCGGATCACCGTGTCCTCCTTGAGGCGCTTGTAGAGGTAGGCCATGGCCGCCAGATCATAGACATCGTAGCCACCTTCCGGCACCTCGACCGTGAAATCTTTCTCCTGCTCTTCCTTCAGGAACTGTTCGTAGAGTTCCGCCACAGAGCCCTTCCATTCCCTTTTTCCGAAATAGGTCTCATAATAATGCTTGAGCTTCTGCTTTTCCGGCTGGGTATAGGAATAATATTTTCCGCTCAGCTCATTTTCCAGCCGTGCCATCAGATAATCCGTCAGTCTGCTGATTTTGTCCGCCCGGGACAGATCCTTTGTCTCTTTCAATAAGCGTGCAATGGTGGCCCGGTCCAGCAGCACTTTGCCAGTCTTTTCGATCACCACGTCCTCTCTGGGTATCGCGCGGTATTCGTAACGCAGGCAGAAATTCTCCAGCTCCTTAAACCAGACAAGAGTTCCCTTCACCGCCGGGGTCACACCTTTTACCACCGGCTTGATCTGCCAGGACTTGTCCCAGTCCTCGTACAAAAGCCTTACGAACAACTGCTCCATGGTCATCTGGGAGACACCGTAAACATTCAGTTCCGGCAGCACTCCCGTTATATAGTTTAAGAGCACCTGATTGCTTCCCACAATATAAAAATCTTCCGGTGCAAACTCCTGCTCGTAGTTGTACAGGATGTAGGAAATACGGTGCATGGCCACTGTGGTCTTGCCGGAGCCCGCCGCTCCCTGTACAATCATGTTGTGCTGGGGCTTTTTGCGGATGACTTCGTTCTGCTCCTGCTGGATTGTGGCAATGATCTCGCCCAGCACCGCCTTTTTGTTCCGCGCCAGATATTTTGTCAGCAGTTCATCGTTGGCCACCACATCCGAATCGTAGAAGTCCTTCAGCTCATCATTTTCGATCTCATAGGTGCGCTTCCGCGACAGGGTGATGTCGTATTTTCCCTCCCCCTTTACGGAATAAGAGACATCCCCCAGAGCGGCATCGTAATATACGCTGGCAATGGGTGCTCTCCAGTCGATGACCTCCGGTTCTGCCGGGTTATCCGCAATGACACTTCTGCCGATATAGTAGACCTCGTCTTTTTTCAGTTTTTTGTCCCGGAAATCGATTCTGCCAAAGTAGGGCTTTTTCCTCGCCTGTTCCGCCCGGCGCAGATCCTGATTCACGAACTTGAAGCGGGCATCCGCATTGTGCCACAGGGTCTGGGCTTCCTTGTCGTTCTCGTCGAATTCCTCCTGCATGGCATGCAGTTCTTCCGCCAGAGCCTGTACACTCTGCCTGTTGGCATCCACCTTGCGCTGTGCGATCTCTAACGTATGCTGTAATCTTTTTTCCTCATCCTGCCTCGTAATGCCGGGTAAACTGCTCATATTCTCTCCTGTTCAAAACCATAAAAAAGAAAAAGCAAAGGAAGCCTGTCGAAGACTTCCTTTGTATGTATTCTAAATCACATTTTACCAGTCAGAGCCCCAGTCATCGTATCCTGAGTCCCAACTGTCATTGGAATCCCATCCGGAATCCCAGCTGTCATCATCCCAGTCACTGTCATAACTGCTGTCATCATAGGTACTGTAGTAAGAAGAATCCTGAAAATTATCATATTCCGCATCGCTGTCATAGCTGTAGGAATCATAGTAACTCTCGTAATCGCTTTCCATCCAGGATTCATCCGGTGCATAGCGCCAGGAATCATTCTCCCATTCGTACCAGTTCCCATGATAATAGTAATAGTTCTGATCCTCATAGGTGTAATAGCCGTTATCCGGTCTGTTGTCAATCTGCCAGATAGAATAGGCGCCTGTAAAAATCGCCACCAGAGACAATGCTGCCATGATCAGGCAGAAAATTGTCAGAACCGTTTTTTCTATCTTTTTGCTCCGGGCTCTTTTCTTATTATAGGCGGTGTAATCTTTGGTTGGGCGGCTGGCAGGTGCCGCAGCTTTCGGCTGCTGGTGTGCTTTCTGCACTGCCACTCTTTCCTTCATCTTCTGGTAAAGTTCGTTGACCGCATAGGCTTCATCGGTTCCCTTGTAACGTACTGCCCGGGTACCGTCCTCTTTATTCTTATAGACTACGAAGGTGCCATCGGTCTCATCCTTGTAAATACCGAAGGCTTTCGCGCCCTTGTAATCCTCTCCGATAAAGGTCCGCATGTCCTCCAGCGGAAGGTTCATCTCCTTTGCCCAGGCTTTCAGTTCCTCGATTGTCTGTGGTACACCGTTGGCATGGCGGTTGTAATTGTTGTTGACACCGCCACAGTTCGGGCAGACCTGATCAAAATCGTTGATCCAGCTGCCACACCAGTCGCATTTTATCTTCATGTTCCCCTCCTGAAAATACACGTTGCAATAGTTTCTGTTTTATTGTACCACGTTCTGCACCTGCTGCCAACCTAGGATATTGCCAAAAGAATGCGGCTCTCCCTGAGGGTCTTGCTCTGGTCGTAATCATACTCTATGGTCTGGATACTGACATCCGGAAAACGGGCATGCAGCCGCTGCAAAATTCCCCGCTCGCAGACATGGCTGACCAGACATCCGAAGGGATGCAGGATCAGCACACTGCCACAGCCTTTTTCCACATATTGTATCACCTCTGCGGCAATCAGCCAACCGTCACCGGTATTGCAACCCTCCGCCAGAATCCCCTGCACTTTCTCCTTCAGTTCCGGGAACGGCAGATCCGTCTGGAACCGGTCTGTCTCCCCGATCACCGTAAGCAGATGTTTTTGTGCCTCACACAACCGGTGGAGCACAAAGGCACAGGCTTTCGCCATGATGGGATTGCGCTGGTACTTTTCTGCCTTATACCGCTCTGTATCCACCAAATACAGACAGTAGTTGATGAAACCACCACTGTAAGGCTCCATTCCCTGCCGGAGCAGAAAACTTTCGATATCGTCATTTCCCAGTTTCGAATATTTCATATAGATCTCACCGGTGATGCCAACTCTCTTTTTCTTCCCGGGTTTCACCGGTACCTTCGAAAATACTTCGCAGGCATACCGGTAATTCTTCTCTCTGGTGTGCCGTCCGTTCCTGTGTCTCCGAATGCTCTCGCACAGTTTCTTTTCCACCTGACTGCGGATGCGGTCCGTCTCTCCCGGATTCTGTTCGTAGGGCTTCACCTGCTGGTACAGGCACATGATCAGATCGCCATAGCATCCGGCAGCAATCCCACCGGACAACAGTGACGGAGTAATGCGAAAGCCTGTATGTTTTTCTTCTCCCATGAGGTTCAGGGAGATTACGGGAATCTGGGCATACTCCAGCTGTCCCTGCTCTACCATGCGGTACAGCACTCTCTGGAGCAGATTGTAGATATTTCCGGCCCTGCAGGCACCGCCCGCCTGGGGCTCCATGAAGGTGATCTCCTCCGGATCCCGTTCCCCGCTTTCCAGATATTCCAGGAACTGTGCAAGGATCAATACCGTCGGATAGCAATAGTCGCTACTGATATAGCGAAGTGCCAGAGTGCGGTCCTTCACCGGGTTCTTTAAAGTCTCGAAGGAATACCCCTCCGCCCGGAATGCCGCCTCCAAAAATACATTCGTGTACTCCAGCATCTCGCACAGCAGGATCGTACGGGTCTTCTTGTCATGACGTGTGAAATTTTTACATACTCTGTGCAGTTCCTCCATACGTTTTCCTCATCTGACCGGGTTAGTTTGTGTCCGAACATAAATTTACTATTTTATATTGTAAGCTGAATCGTTGGCCCGTGCAAGTGTACATCTGATTTATTCTGGTTGTCTACCATCGTCTGTAAACTTTCAGGCACACAAAAAAAGTGGAAACCTTGTATTTTCAAGGTTTCCACGCTTTTCAAAAGAGCTGCTGACGGGAATCGGACCCGTGACCTCCGCACTACCAATGCGACGCTCTACCGACTGAGCCACAGCAGCATCACGTGACTGCTAACGCAATCACCGTGTTACATTCTATCAAAGGTATCTCACTTTGTCAATAGAATTATTTTAAATTATATATTTTTTTTGCACAATTCATTCATTATGCTTTCGGTGACCAGTCTGCGCATCTCTTCTGGGGGCATATCATTACCGATATGGTGGCACTGGTACATCAGATAGGAAATCATCCGAGCTAACAGTGCGTTGGTAATATAAGACAGCGGAATGTCCTCCCGCAGTTCTCCTTTCGCCCGTGCACTGTCTATGATCTGGCGGACCAAAAGATCCACCGGCCCGTTTTCCTTCTGTTCCGCTATCCGTTGTCGCAGAAGATTTCCCTCCTTGGAATGATCCGTCAGCAGATGCAGAAACGCCATGATGGCATCCACACACTGGGAATGTTCTTCCACCAACAAAAGCATTCTGTGGATCTGGGTCTCCAGATCCGGACAGGTCTGAATCTGATGGGAAGCCTGCTCCGTTACTGTACGGATTTCATACAACAGGGCACAGACAATGATCTCTTCCTTGGAATCAAAATATTCATAAGCAGTTCCCTTGCCAATGCCCGCCAGCCCGGTGATCATGGACACGCTCATTTCCGAGATATCCTTATCCTCCCGCAAAAGTGTGCTGACTGCCCGGTACATGGCGGTCACCTTGGGAGGCACCTGGTTCGGTGCCTCCAATCCGGTTATTTTACTCATTTTCCGCATCCCCCGTTTTTCCAGATCTTTGAGATTTTGCCAGCTTCTTAGCCGCTCTTCTCTCCTGTCTGCTCCGCTTATCGAAGATCAGATAGAAGGTCGGGATCAGGATCAGGGTCAGGATCGTGGAAGCCGTCAGACCGCCGATGATAACCAGTGCCATTCCCTGCATCATGACACCGTTATCGCCCAGTCCCAGTCCCATGGGGATCATGGACAGGATCGTTGTCAATGTCGTCATCAGAATAGGACGCAGACGGGTACTTCCGGAAGCCACCAGCGCATCCTCAGTGGACATTCCCTCTTCCCGCAGCATATTTGCGGAATCCACGAACAGAATACCGTTATTTACCACAATACCCATCAACATCAGAAATCCCATCAGGGATACCATACTAATGGTACTTTGCGTAATGAACAACAGCAGGAAGGATCCGATCAGTGCAAAAGGAATACACATCATGACCATGAAGGAGAATCTGGGGGATTCAAACTGCATTGCCATCACCAGGAATACCAGGAATGTAGCTACCAGAATTGCCTGCAACAATGCCTGGAACTCATCGTTCATCATTCCAGTCATCATACTGTCTGCCGGGGTTACAGAATCCGGGAATACCGTGTGATCCACCAGATCGTTGATAGCATTCTGGGCATCAAATATCTTCTCGGAGGTCATAGTGGACGTCACGCTGACCTGATACAGACCGTCCTGCTTCATGATGGTCTCCTGACTCTGTGCATAATTGATCTCTGCAATATCTCTTAACGGTACCACGGTGCCAAAAGAAGTATCCAGTCCCAGATCCATCAGCAGGTTCAGATCATCATAGCTTCCTTCCGGATATTCCAGCCATACCGCATACTCCGAACCATCATTGGTGATCGTCAACGGATTCATACCGCTTAATACGTTATGTATGGTCATGCCGACCTGAATGGGTGTCAGCCCGTACTGCATTGCCTTCAGAGGATCTACCACTACCTTGGCCAGCGTCGTAGAGTTTGCCAGAGAGTTTTCTGTCTTAACGACACCATCGATCTTCTCGATTTCTGCCTGCAGATCTTCTGCCGCCTGCGCCAGTTCTGCCCTGTCACTGCCCTGTAAATCGACCTCATAGCTGCTGGTACTCATCATGGCGCTCATACTGCTGCCGGAGGATGCCACCGTAACATCCATATCCGTCATTCCGGCTGCGATCTCATTCCATTTATCTACTACCTGTGCTGTGGTCAGGGTTCTCTTCTTGATCAGATCTGCGGTAAGGGTCGCACTGGAGCCGCTGATGGATACGGAATAAGATTCCACATCCGGCTCTTCCTCAGCGATCTGTTCCCACAATTTCAGCGCTTCATCCTCTTTTTCCAGAGTAGTACCGGAACGGAAGTTCACCGTAACCGCCACGACGCCTTCATCCGCTGCAGGAATCAGCTCCATGTCCAGCGTTCCTGCCAGCAGAACCGTGCCGATCATCAGAGCCACAGCCACACCAACGACGGTCCTTCTGCGCTTCATCAGCTTCCGCAGGATCTTCTGATACCATGTGGTAAATTTCTTCAACAGCTTATCGATGGGCAGATTTTCTTTTTCCTTCGGTTTAAATACTGTGTAGAACAACGGTACCAGCATCATAGCTGCGATCAGGGATGCCAGCATGGCAAATACAATGGTGAATCCCAGCTGCTCAAACATCTGTCCGGACAGGCCCTTCATAGTGGCCAGCGGCAGATATACCACGATGGTGGTAATGGTGGAAGCGATAATAGAAGCCGTCACTTCCTTCGTTCCCTCTAAGGCTGCCTGTTTCAGATCCGGCGTACTCTTCTGTCTTCTGAAACTACTCTCGATCACGACGATGGAAGAGTCTACCATCATACCGATGGCAATGACCAGAGAGCCCAGTGTTACGATGTTCATGGAGAATCCCATCATACTCATAAGGATCAGGGTCAGGAACAGGGAAATAGGCATGGAGGCTCCGACGATCAGGCTGGCTTTGAAATCACCGAAGAACAGGAACAGCACCGCCATGGTCAATACGACACCTAATAACAGGGTCTCTGCCACACTGGTCAGAGCGCTGATAATGGAGGAGCTGGCATCATAGGTGACCTCAAATTCAATGGCCGGATTCTCCGCCTGGATCTGCTGTAATTTTTCCTTCACATCCCGGCAGGCATTTACCGTACCGGCACTACTCTTGTTCTTAATGCCGATGCTGACATTGTCCTGTCCGTTGTAACGGCTGATACTGGAAGCATCCTTGGATGCTGTGGTAACATTTGCAATATCCTGTAAGGTAATGACCTGTCCTTTGGTGGTCATCAGGGGTACTTCCCGCAGCTTCTGTACCGTATTGTACTCCATGGACGTCGCCACGCTGAGGTCCTGACTGCCCTGGGTCACGCTGCCTGCAGGATAAGTAAAGTCTACGGTTCCCATCATCTGTGCCACACTGGACATGGTCAGACCGTACTGCTTCATCAGGGTCTCATTGAGTTCTACTTTGATATAATCCTCGGAACCACCGGTGACGGATACCTGTGCCACGCTGGACAGAGATTCCAGTTCCGGTACCACGGATTCATTGACTACTTTTAACAGGTCCACATCACCCTTTTCCACCGCAGAGAGCGTCATGACATCCATACTGTTCATGTTCATTTCGATGATAGTAGGCTGATCCACGTCATCCGGCAGACTCAACTTTGCAGTCTCCATGGCGGCACGCAGATCGTTGTGACATTCATCAATATCCACACCGTATTCATAGGTAAACAACACCATGCAATAATTTTCAAAGGAATAAGAATTCACGGAATCCACACCGCTCAGAGTGGAACCGGAATCTTCAATAACGGATGCCACCAGTTCATCCACGCTCTCCGGGTCTGCACCGGGATAAGTAGCCATGACGATGAGCATAGGCATCTCAATGTCGGGAGTCAGTTCCATCTTGAATCCGAAAATGGAGCTGATGCCGAATACTGCCAGTGCCAGGAGCACCAGGAAACAGGATACCGGTCTTTTCAGAGCAAGCTTTGTCAAATTCATTCTGCTGCCTCCCCCTACTCTTCTGCCTTCACCGGTGCGGTGACTTCCACACCGTTCATAAGCTTGGGAGACCAGCTGGTGATGACGGTATCTCCGGGCTGTACCCCTTCAATGACAGAAATCTGTGTATCATCAAACAGATCCGTGGTCACATAGGTCTTCACGGCCTTGCCATCCACACTTAAATATACATAAGAGCCGGTATTATCATAGTACACGGCATCATAAGGAATCAGTACCGCACTGTCGTTCGTATGATAGGTATCGGTCGTCAGTTTCACGGATACACCGCTGGGCAATGCACTGCCATCGGCATTTACCGCTGCTTTGATCTGGAACAGACCGGTCTGCTGGTTCACTGCCACTCCAATCTCGGTAATGTTACCGGTATAGCTGGCATTTCCTCGCTCCACAGTCACTTCCTGTCCCATAGTCAGTGTATTTTTCACAGCTTCGCTGACCTGAAAAGTCACAGTCATCATATTTTCATTGGCAATGGTGTACGCAGGATTGCTGCTTCCGGCAATGCCGTTGACTTCCACTCCCTTGCTCTGAATCGTACCGGAGATGGGAGCCTTGACAGTGTAGTAGGATAATGCCAGTTCCGCACTTTCCACGCCCACATTTGCCAGCTGTTCACTGGTGGACAGCTGCTTCTTCGTATCCTCCAGTGCCTGTCCCTGGGACAATGCCTGGGAACGATCCACAATATTCATGCTGCTCTTTGCTGCATTGTATGCGGATTCCGCCTGCTGGACTCCAGCCACCAGAGAATTTCTGCTGGACTCCAGCTGTTTCTTCGTTCCTTTCAGTGTCTCGATCTGCGTCTTCATCTGCACAACACTTGCCGCATTTCCGCCGCTCACACTGGATGACGCTGCTTTTATGGCATTCTCCAACTGTGTAATATTTGTATTGCATGCGTCGATCTGATCTGAAAGATCATCATAGTTCTGGTCATAGGCATTTTTCGCCTGGACATACGCAATCTGTGCCTGATCATACCCGGACTGTGCCTGCACTCTGCTGCTATCCATCTGGATATTGGCGGATTCCTGCTGGGTGGTCAGGGCACTGTCTGCCTGCTGCCTTACATTGGCCGCACTGAGCTGTGCCTGTTCTAACTGCAGTTTTGCTGCAGAGTCATCGATTTTGAACAAAACATCCCCGGCATTGACCTGATCTCCCACCTCAAAATAAGTATCCGTCACTGTACCGGAAGCAAAGGGAATGACATAGACCATCTCCTGGGGAGAAACCGTTCCCACAAAGCTGTTCTGCAAGGTCAGTTTTCCGGTCTGGGCCTGCTTCATATCCACGACTACCGCAGAAGTCTCCACAGCATCCTGTGCCCCATTGCTGCCGCAGCCTCCGAGCAACAGACTGCCTCCCATCAACAACGCCATTCCGACGCTGCAATTTCTTTTCCATGTATTGTGCATGATCTTTTCGCCTTTCTGAAATATGTGTAACTATTCAGAGCCAATGGGCGAAAGTAACCACCATGAGCAAATAACATGCAGGCATGTTATTCAGTACAGCCTCGCAGAGGCGGTTTTGCGAATGTGGTTCTGAATAGTTATGAATATGTATTTGCTTTATTAACCGACCGGCTGGTCGGTCAGCATTTGCAGTATACTCCTATGCCGGGTTTTAAGTCAATATTCCAACTCTGCAGATTCTATTAAAAAACTATAAAAAGAATCATGATCGCAAGATTCTCCACCTGCGGCGGGTCGCTTTTGCGGCATAATACCGTTCCGCTGCAGTGCGATCCCTGCGGAGCGTTTATTATTGCATAGGAACAATTCCCTATGCAATAATAAACACATTCCTGAAAAATTTTTTCAAGAATGTGTTCTCTTCTCTCATTATTTTGCATCACACCAGTCTCCGGATTTTGCTCTTCAGACGCTGTAAGGCATTGTCCGTAGACTTTTCGTCTCTTCCCAGCACCTTGGCGATCTGGGTATAGCTCATTCCCGTCAGGTACAAATCCAGCACCTGTTTTTCAAAGCTGCTGAGTTCTGTCTCAATAGCTCTCTCCAGATCTTCCACCCGCTCCTTGTCCAGGAACAGTTCCTCCGGACTCATCTGGGTTCTGGCCGCCAGAGCCTCAATAAGATTTTTCTCCTCATTGTCCGTGCCTTCGCTGCTTCGCTCATACAGAGATACATAGCTGTTGAGCGGTGAGTGCTTCAGGCGCTTGGAAGCCTGCACTGCCGTGTACATCTGTCTGCTGATACACAGATCTGCAAAGGTATAAAAGCTGGCATCTCTGCCGCAGTCATAATCCCGCACTGCCTTGAACAGCCCGATCATCCCTTCCTGGATCAGATCTTCGCTGTCTCCGCCCAGAATATACATGGATTTTGCCTTGCTTCGCACCAGATTTTTATACTTGTCGCAGATGTAATCCATCACCTGTCTGTCACCTTCCCGCAGCTGGTCGATGAGTTCTTCATCCGTCATCTCTTCATATTTGAAATGCTCTGCCATGCTTTCCCCTTTTTCCACTCCTATATTATGCCTGTAATCTCTGACGCACGATCTCATAAGCCAGTACGCCCGCTGCCACGGAAGCATTTAAGGAATCAATGTCTCCCTTCATGGGAATGGACGCTATCATGTCACATTTTTCCTTCACCAGGCGGCCTACGCCCTCGCCTTCGTTGCCGATGACCAGGCCGATGGGACCCTTCAGATCCAGATCATACATGGTGGTGCCGCCCATATCCGCGCATACGAACCACAGACCTTCTTTTTTCAGATCCTCGATCGTCTTTGCCAGATTGGTGACCTTGGCTACCGGAGTATAATTCAGTGCTCCGGCGGAAGTTCTGGCTACCGTTGCTGTCAGTCCTGCGGCACGGTTTTTCGGAATGATAACACCGTGTGCCCCTGCCAGGTTGGCAGTACGGATGATGGCTCCCAGATTATGCGGATCCTCGATATTATCCAGCAGGAAGATAAATGGCGGCTCGCCCTTTTTTCTGGCAGCTTCCAGAATATCCTCCACCTCCGCATACTCATAAGCAGCGGCATACGCGATGACCCCCTGGTGTTTTCCGGTCTCGGATAACTGATCCAGGCGCTCCTTGGTCACATGTTTTACTAATGTATCATGTTTTTTTGCTTCTCGTTTGATGGTCATCATCGGTCCGTCCTGACAGCCGTCCAAGATAAACAGCTTGTCTATGGGTTTGCCCGAACGATAGGCCTCGATCACGGCATTTCTGCCTTCTATGGTAAATTCCTGATATCCCATGTTTGTCCTTTCTTTTCCTAAATTTCCAACCCCGCCAGACGAATGCCGTCCTTGATCAAAGTCAGCATCCGGTCTGTCTGTCCGGTCAGATACAGATAGCCCATCAATGCTTCAAAACCGGTAGCTCTGCGGTAATCTGCCACGGAAGCGTTTTTCGCGGTGGTGTATGATTTGGCGTTGCGTCCTCTGCGGTACACCGCTTCCTCTTCCTCCGTCAGTTCCGGAAGCAGTGCCTCGATCATGGCAGACTGCGCCGGTGCCTTTACATAACGTGTCGTCTTTTTATGCAGATCATTGGCGGAACGGTTAGCTCTCTCCACCACCACGCTGCGGATCACCAGCTCATAAATCCCGTCTCCGATATAGGCCAGTGTCAGCGGAGAATACGCCCGGACATCCTGTCCTTCGCAGGCAAATGCTTCCTTTATTTTCGTAAGAAGGGTTATGCTCTCTTCCATTTTACACCCTCTCTGGTATCTTCCAGCACAATGCCTTTGGCTAACAGCTCGTCACGGATCTCGTCGGCTCTTGCGAAATTCTTCGCCTTTCTGGCTGCCTGACGCTCTTCAATCAGTGCCTCGATATCGCTGTCCAACATTTCCGCTTTCTTGTCTACGATCAGTCCACAGATATCGGACAGAGTCACGATTTCCTGTTTCAGAGCCTCCAGAAATGCCTTGCTGCTATCTGCTTTCGCATTGGAGTTGACGAATTTTACCAGCTCGAAGATAGCTGCCAGCGCATCCGCAGTGTTGAAATCATCGTCCATAGCTTCATCGAATTTGGTCTCAAAGCCCTGTGCCTCGGTAACTAACTGCTTTTCTTCTTCGGACATTTCGGCATCTGCTGCCTTTTCCAGCAGGAACTTCAGGTTATCCACGCTGGTAACGATTCTCTCGTAGCCGTTCTTTGCTGCTTCCATCAGATCGGCACTGAAATTCAGCGGGCTTCTGTAATGTGCGGACAGCATGAAGAAACGAAGTACCTGCAGATCATATTTTTCGGAGATCTCACGAACAGTAAAGAAGTTGCCCAGAGACTTGGACATCTTGCGGTTGTCAATGTTCAGGAAGGCATTGTGCATCCAGTATCTTGCAAAAGGCTTGTCATTGGCTGCCTCGGACTGTGCGATCTCATTCTCGTGATGAGGGAAGATCAGATCTTCGCCACCGGCATGAATATCTATCTCCTCACCCAGATAACGCTTACTCATAACAGAGCACTCGATGTGCCAGCCGGGACGGCCCTGACACCAGCAGGAATCCCAGTAAGGCTCGCCTTCTTTCTTCGGCTTCCACAATACGAAATCCAGGGGATCTTCCTTCTGATCTTCACCGGAGACTAACAGGGAACGGTTACCGCCCTGCAGATCGTCCAGGTTCTTGTGAGACAACTTGCCGTAGTCCTTGAAGCTTCTGGTCCGGAAATATACCGTACCATCCGCTGCGGGATACGCATGCCCCTTGTCGATCAGAGTCTGGATCATATCCAGCATGCCGCCGATCTCCTCGGTAGCCTTAGGGTTCTTGGTAGCGGGCTTGATATTCATTCCCTCCATGTCTTTTTTGCACTCTGCGATATAGCGCTCGGAGATCACGCTGGGCTCCACACCCTCTTCATTGGCCTTCTTGATGATCTTGTCATCCACGTCTGTGAAGTTGGATACATAGTTTACTTCGTAACCCTTGTATTCCATGTAACGGCGCACCGTATCAAATACGATCATGGGGCGGGCATTGCCGATGTGGATCAGGTTGTATACGGTAGGTCCGCAGACATACATTTTTACCTTTCCCGGCTCCAGGGGCTTAAATTCTTCTTTTCTCTTGCTTAAAGTGTTGTAGATTTGAATACTCATGATTTATCCTTTCCTGTCTTAACTGTATTATCAGTTTTCGCTTCTTCGCTCATTACCACCAGCCTGCGTAGCTGTTTCAGTTCATCTTCCATCTCCAGCACGCGGTTGGTCAGTTCGGAGTTCTCACGCTGCAATACCGTGATATCTTCCCGCACCGGATCGGGGAGATCTGTCTGGTTCATGGTCTCCTGGGGGAGGCTTGCGTTGTTACGCTTTACTACGCGTCCCGGTACACCCACGACCGTGGATCCGGGGGGCACTTCACTTAAGACCACGCTTCCGGCACCAATCTTCGAATTATCTCCGATGGTAAAGGAACCCAGTACTTTCGCACCCGCACTGATCATGACGTTGTTGCCGATGGTCGGATGACGCTTGCCGTGTTCCTTGCCGGTACCTCCCAGGGTCACACCCTGATACAGGGTCACATTGTCGCCGATAATGGTAGTCTCACCAATGATGACACCGTTGCCGTGATCAATGAAAAATCCCTTGCCGATCTGCGCGCCGGGATGGATCTCAATGCCCGTCTTACGTACACCACGCTGGGAAATATATCTGGCCCAGAAATAATGCCCGCTCACATATAGCTTGTGAGCCAGTCGGTAATGGATCATGACCTTGAAACTGGGATACAAAAGTACCTCCATGGAAGAATGGATCGCCGGGTCACGCTCCCTGATAATACGGACTTCTTCTTTTAAATTTTTGATGATGCCCATGTTCTCACCTCGAAATATACTTCGACTATTCAGACATCTTTTGCAAATTGATATTTGAATCGTCTCAAAAAAATACCGCAGACAAACTCTTCTCTTAGAGACGAATTTATCCGCGGTTCCACTCTACTTAAGGGACGATGCCCTTCACTCTTACGCCTATGGCGTCACGCACATAACGGGTGCTCACCGGATCCGGATACTTTTGTTAACGTTCCCCGGATCAGCTCACAGGCGCACTTCCTTTTCCTCGGACGAAAGCCGCTCCCAGCTTCTAACGGCTTCTCTCTGGCGTCCTACCTAAAAGTACTTTTCCTGCTCCATGCCTTTACTGAATATACGATCATTCCTACTAAATAAGATATGCAAAAATACGGGTTTTGTCAACCCCGGAGTTTTCTACATCACTGCTTTTTCCAACGTTTCCCTCACATATTCATTCAATGACATCTGGCATGCAGTTGCATGGATCACAAGCTGCTTATGAGTCTCAGGCGCGATCCGGATATTAAAGCTTCCTTTGTATGCTTTTTCCGGAGCTTTCCCCTGTCCTTCACACAGTTGCAGATAATCATCTACCGCCCCATGAAAATCCTCTACCAGACTCCTGGCATCGGTTCCCTCATAAGAGATCAGGGAACGAATCCCCATTACCTTTCCGAAAAAAATCCCATCCTCCTCGGAAAATTCTACGCTGCCGACATACCCTTTATATTCCATCGTATTTTTCAAATCAATCCCTCCTGTTCCAACAGATCACGTAATTGTCTGACCTGGTATGCTTTCAATTCCTTTTGCGGATGCGGCTTATGTAGTAATATACTCCCATGCTCCTCACTGGTAAACATCACTCTGGAACCGCTGGTTTTCCCCTTATTGGATTTCGTAAATTCCAGATAATCCAATAAAACTTCCGCATCATGAAAGGTAAATGTCTTCGGTCTGCTTTTTAACTGTTCAATTAGTTTTTCCTTTTGTCCCATTTGTACCCCTTGTTAATTATATTATATTTTTTCTGCTTGTTTTTTGCAACTGTTTTTAGTTGCAAGAATGAAGTTAAAAGCATATTTTCTACCTAATTTCAATGGATTGGAAAATTTCTCCGACATTGGATTCTAATAGAAAACAGATCTGATAATAGAAAAAGGCCCTATGCCATTTATATTAGCATAGAACCTTTGTAATCACAATAGTATTTTATTCTTCCAAAAGCACCCACTGCCCCTCCGGTGCCGCAGCTGTTTTCTCCGTCAGCTCTTATAATCCTCGATCATAGCTTCGATCTCAGCGATCTGCGCTGCGCTGAGCTTCTTACTCTGGATAAATGCTGCAATCATCTTCGGCAGCGAACCGCCATAAGCCTTCTCCACGAAAGCCTCCCCCTGGGCTCTGTGGTATTCCTCCTTATTCAATACGGAAGATACGATGGCATTCTCATTTTTGAAAATACCGTTCTCACAAAGCTTTTTAATAAACGTATAGGTAGTGGATTTCTTCCAGCCGAACTTCTCCGCGCACTGTTTTACCAGTTCTCCGGAACCGATGGGTTCCTCCTCCCAGATCAGCTCAGCAAATCTGTATTCTGTCTCCGTCATCTGATACATTCCCATTCCTCCTTGTATCCTTCTTAATCCAGCCCTTGCCAATTATGCAACCCTATTGGCTTTTTTGCACTCATCACATTATAAAAGGTCGATAGTATACAGACCTTGTTCTAATCAAAGTCTATATCCTATCGACCCATTTGTCAAGTTCTTATTTTCCGAAATTATCAGCTCTTCGGGCATCCTCCGCAGCTTCCACATCCACCCTGCATCGCCTGTGCCGTAAGATCAAACGGCGTAGTCACCAGACAGATTGCCTGAGAGGAGATTCCCCCTCCGCTGCCGGTGAATCCAAGTCCTTCCTCCGTGGTAGCCTTCACATTGACCTGTCCCACATCGATCAGCAGAGCTTTCGCGATATTTTCCCGCATGGTATCGATATGCGGGCGCATCTTCGGTGCCTGTGCAATGATCGTCGCATCGATATTTTCGATAAACACATGATTCTCTTCCAGCAGTTCTCCCACTTTTTCCAACAATTTTATAGAAGAAATGCCCTTGTACGCGGGATCCGTATCCGGAAAATGCTTTCCGATATCTCCCAGTGCCGCTGCTCCCAACAGTGCATCCATGATGGCATGGAGCAGGACATCCGCATCCGAATGTCCCAGGAGCCCCTTTTCATAAGGTATTTTCACGCCACCGATGATCAGGTCTCTTCCCTCCACCAGACGATGTACATCATATCCCATTCCGATTCTCATACTTACAACCTTTCCGCAGACGCTATCTGTTTTCAAAAACCACCGGTCCCATCGTCTTACCAAATTTTCCAACCGGACAATTCCCAGGTCTCTATGCCCGGATCCGGACGGTGCCGGGTGTCAATATCGTCTGCAATATTCTATAATTCTGTCCTTATTTTCTCGCCACAGCACAGTCCATCAGATCCTCCGTACTGTCAAATACATAGACCGTATAACTGTCGTCCTCATACACCTTTTTGCCCTGTTTCAGCGCAGGCGCCGATGCATATTCCGCGCATTCCTCCGACGCCAGAAGGAGGAATGTCTCCCCGGTATGATACCCTTCCTCATAATATTTCATGGGAGAAGACCACTTGAAATATTCCAGATGTTCGGGATCTCCGATGTTGCCGATCTCCACTTCGCCATTGGTAAGCTCTGTAATGATATTGGCATTATTATAAGTAGCAAAGCCAAAATCATACCCGTTTTCCGCAAGGAACTGCGCCACGGGACGCTTCGTTTCGTTCTTGTCCACCGTCAGGAAAGACATCACCGTTTTGCCCGTTCCAAGGATCAGACAGATTGTAAGCAACGCCGTCACCGCCAGACGGTCAAATGGCATTTTCTCCTCTTCCAGATAAAAGCACAATACCGGCAGTGCAAAAATAAAAATCGTAATATAATACCGCGGCACCATGGTGCTGGTGGTGAAAATAAACACAAACAGATTTAGGACAAAGCTGACTTTCAGGAAAAGTGTGATCAGGCTGCGAAATCCTGTACTCTGCTTTATCTTTCCGTTCTTCACCGTAACATATCCGTAGATGCCCAGCATTACGAAGGCCGCCATGGTCACAATACCACGCAGGGATAAAAAGCCCTTGTCGGGAATATAACCAAAAAGCATTAACAGACAGCCTACTGCATTCTGGATCCGGTCAAACAGCACCCCGTGGTACAGAGCGATGAAATTCGTGGCACCGTAAGTCTGGAACACATATTTATGGCTGATCCATACCACATTAATGCCGTAGCCCGCTACTGCGAAAAACGCTCCCACTACACTGTAGAGAAAATATTTCATCCGGGTCGTAGGCAGCAAGGCACGAAAACGCTCCTTTGTCATCTCTCCCCGGAAACCCTGGAACTTCTCTCCACTCAACAGATAGAAAAAGGAAGTCAGTACCAGCGGGCACTGTAATGCCAGCAGGTAACGTACGCCGGACATTCCACATACAATAGCCAGTAGTACATAGAAGATCCACAGGCTGACCTTGCGTTTTGTACTGTATTCTCCACTGCACAGCCGCAGATACATACCGAAGAACCACAACACCAGAATCACATGGGACATGTAGGTATTGCCCATTTGCATGTGTGTCATCATGGTCTCGGAAAAGGGCAGAAGCAACAGACAGGAGCTTAACACCGTAAGCCCTCTGGATACCTTTAACGGCTTCATAAAATAATAATAGGAAGCCAGCATCAGCCCGTAAAACACCAGATTCGTGATCGTGCGGATCACATGCCAGTTGTTGCAGATCCGGAACAGCGGTCCCATGATCAGCTGTGTATACAGCACACGGAACTCCGTGGAATAATACCAGTTTGTCGTGGAAAAAATGTGATTCTCTTCGGAAAGGATCCGGGAAAAGATCATCTCCGCCGCCATATCGGAATCCAGCCAGTGATCCTGGCTGATGATATTCAAACCAAGCAGGAGCAAAAGCGTCGCTCCCAGCAAAATATATGGTATCTGTTTTTTCAGTGTTTTCATACCGCAGACCTTTCTGTTAGTGCCTATGCATTCTTCCCTAACTATACACGATTTGCCGCGAAAGCACAACTGCGGCTTTTGCGGCAAATACATAAAATTCCTCATCTACTTAAGTTTTTTTCTCTTGGGGAAGCTGTTGCCGATGCCCGGCTCTTCCCGCTTCTTTCTCTTTTTTACTTCTCTTTCCGCTCTGTCCCCGGAGTATTTACGGTCCGCTGCCTTTTTGTCACGGCCGCCCCATTTTCTTCCGTCCTCGCGGTTCTCGTCTCTGCGGCGTCTTCTGTCCTCGCCGGAACCGGTGCTGCCATCATCGCTGCGGTCTCTGTCACTGCGGCCGAATCTTCTGTGGTCCCCGTCTTCGCGGCTGTACCTCCGTCTGCCGTCTCCTCTGCCGAAACGTCCCTTCTCTCCGAACCGTCCGCGGCGCTGTACATAATCATCTGCGGCGATCTCCTCGCCCTTGTCGCCGACCTGATATTTCAGCATGGCTGCCGCCAGATCCAGTGCATCGCAGCCTTCCTCTTCCATTTTCCGCTGTAAAAAGCTCTTCATCAGTTCAACGTCTTCGTGCTCATGCAGTTCCCACGCCTTGTTCAGATATTTATCCGCTTTCGCTTTCAGAACCTTTGCTGCGCCGGGAAGCTTTTTCTCGGTAATGGTGGTATGACAGACTCTCTCGATCTCGCGGATCTTACCGATCTCCCTACTGTTGGCAAAGGTAAAGGATCTGCCCTTTCTTCCGGCACGCCCGGTTCTGCCGATACGGTGCACGTAATACTCAATATCCTGTGGAATGTCATAGTTGATGACCGCTTCCACATCATCCACATCAATCCCTCTGGCTGCCACATCGGTAGCGATCAGGATGCTGGCGCCGCCGTTACGGAAACGGTTCATCGCCACATCACGCTGCGCCTGGGACAGGTCGCCGTGCAGTCCTTCCGCCTGAAATCCCTGCTGCTTCAGCAGATCCGCCAGCTCGTCCACCTTCTTCTTTGTGTTACAGAAGATCAGTGTCAGCTTCGGCTGATAGTACTCTAACAGTCTTACACAGGCTGCATCCTTGTCCTGATTTTTCACACGGTAGAATTTCTGGGATACCAACGGAATCGTCAGTTCTTTTGCCGCTACTTTTACTATTTTTGCATCCTTCTGGAACCGGTCCGTGATCTCCAGGATCGGCTTCGGCATGGTAGCGGAAAATAGTGCCGTCTGGTGCTCTCCGGGAATCTGTCCCAAGATCAGCTCCATATCCTCACGGAAGCCCATGTTCAGCATCTCATCTGCCTCATCCAATACCACCATGTTCACCAGATCCAGTTTGATGGTATGTCTGCGCATGTGATCCATGACGCGTCCCGGAGTGCCTACGATGATCTGCACACCCCGCAGACCCGCGATCTGGCGGCTGATGTCCTGTCCGCCGTATACGGGAAGCACTTTGATCCCGTGCATATATTTTGCGATTTTACGCAGTTCTTCCGCTGCCTGAATTGCCAGTTCTCTGGTCGGGCACAGGATGATCGTCTGTAATTTTTTCACGTCCGGATTGATATGCTGAATAGCAGGGATACCGAATGCTGCGGTTTTGCCGGTACCGGTCTGTGCCTGTCCGATGATGTCCTCGCCCTGTAATAAATAAGGAATCGCCTGCTCCTGGATCGGAGACAGCTTCTCGAATCCCATCTCACGGATAGCGCGCACAATGCGGTTATCCAATAACGGCTCGATGGAGGCGATACCGTCCTGCTCCTGCTCATTTTCCTGCTGCACGCTTGTCTCGTCCTGCAAAATTTCCTGTTCCTTTACTGCTTCTTCATTTTCCAAAAAATAACTCACTGAATGCTCCTTTTAATTAACTCCACACAACAATTCAGAACCGCATTCGCAAAATCGTCTCTTTGAGACTTTCCTTTTGCGAATGTCTGGGTTCTCACCAAAGTCATTTTCAAAAATGCCCTTTGAAATGCAAGCATTTCACGTGCATTTATGAAAATAACCTTGGTTCTGAATTGTTGCACAAAAAAAGAAATCATTGCGATGCGCTTCTGATTTCTTCCATCAAATCTCAACAACATTTCGTAGTATAGCATGGAAGGATTGAAAAAACAAGTAATTTCCTTTACTATAGAATAAAAACATGAACTTTCTGAAAGGCATGGAGATTTTTATGATACAGACATTACACATTGTACCCGAATATAACGAAGACCTGATCTATCCCGCCATCTGTAAAAGCATGGAGGCTTTAAACATTGCGGCAGACCTGCGTCCGGAGATGAAGATCGTCATCAAGCCGAACATGGTCATGGCAAAGTCCCCCGATTTTCCGGCTACCACGCATCCGTTGGTGGTAAAAGCCGTGATCCGCTGGCTACGGGAACAGGGCATGCAGCATATCACCATCGCCGAGAGTTCCGGCGGTCTCTACAATGCCGAAGCCATGAAGCATGTCTACCATGTCTGTGGCATGGATGCGCTTAGTCCGGAAGCCGAACTGAATATGGATTTTTCCGCGCAGACCGTCAACTGTCCCTCCGGATTCAAGAACCACAGTTTTCACCTGATCACGCCCATCGTGGAAGCAGATTACATTATCAATATCTGTAAATTGAAAACCCACGCCATGACCGGTTATTCCGGCGGCATCAAGAATCTCTTCGGTACGATTCCCGGTCTGGAAAAGCCGCAGATGCACTATCGCTGGCCCGAGATTGAAGATTTCTCCAACATGCTCTTAGAGCTGGCGCAGACTGTAGCACCGCAGCTTACCGTCATTGATGCCATCGATGCCATGGAAGGCAACGGTCCCACCGGCGGTACCTCCCATCCGCTGCACATGCTGTTGGCTGCCAGAGATTTCTACACCCAGGACTGCTTTGCCGCCGGACTCATGGGGCTGGATCCCATGGAAATCGTCATGCTGCGACAAGCCGTGGAAAAAGGACTGGCGCATCCAAAAGAACTGGAGCTTGTCGGCGACTCGGTTCCCGAAGGGTTGTCTCCCTTCCGGAAGCCGGATACCATCAAGCTGGATTTCACGAACGGAGTCCCACGATTTTTACGAAAACCGTTTACCTTCGTTGCATCCAGACTGTTAAAGTCCTATCCCCAGCTCAATGCGGAGAAATGCGTGGGCTGCGGAAAATGTGCGGAAAGCTGCCCGGCTCATGTAATTAAGATTGAAAACCGCAAGGCAAAGTTCCGTAGAAAAGGCTGCATTTCCTGCTTCTGTTGCCAGGAAATGTGCCCCATGAAAGCAATTTCGGTTAAAAAGGCATTATAAGGATTCCAGTGCTTCCAGCCATTGTTTTTCTTTTTCAGTCAGGTATTCTGCGGGGGATATCTTGTGATCCTCCGTAGAATAGAACAGATTCGGTTCATAATCGATATCTGCGACATACACAACATAGGTCGAATCATTGACCCATGTATTTAAATTGCTGAAAAATTCTGAAATATCCTCTTTGGAACTGCTCTCTCCCATTTCTATTTTCGCTGATTCCACTTCGTATTTTGCATTACGATCTTCAAAGAAGACCTCATATTGGTAAGTAAGTGTATCCATTCCGCTCCAGAAATTTGTCTGGATCAGATAGTCTTTTCCCTCTACTGTCGTAACAAACATCTGCCCATTTCCCACATGTGTAGGAGAAAACTCTCTGTTTATGAAAGCGTAGATTTCAGAAAAATCACCCTCCCCTTCTTCTGCCAAATAATGCTGTTCGGCTGATACATAGAACTGTCCGAATGCAGTTCTTCCATCCATTACATCTTGTAGCGTAGCACCTTCCGGAACGGTAAGAAGAATCGTGTTCTTCTGTCCGTCATGGGTAATATCTGCCGAAAACTGTGCCAACACCTCACTATACGCTATCGGCTTCCCACATTCTGCATTCTCATATGGTGCCTGTACACCTATTTTACCTATGGAATACTCATATCCTTTCGAAAAAATGAGCGGTGCAGAAACACCGGGCGTTGGTCCATACTCTACCGCACAGCCCTGGAAAAATAATGGCAGAGTACCATGAATCCAGAACTCCCCTTCCTTATATTCTATATAGACATGCGAACCAAAGTCGGTGTTCTCAAATCTGCCCCCACACTCTTCTTCCTCTGTCTGCAGACAAACCTGCCAAGCCGGTTCCTCATTTTTTTCATTCCCCGTGTATATACTAAGCATCCGGTATTTGGCATCGTACTTGTAGGTAATCCTTCCGTCGATATTTTCTGCGATGTCATCAGAGGACAGATAGAATACCGGTTGTTCATTTCCTTCTTCTATGACGGCAAGTCCCATCAGATATATCCCGGTGCCTCTCCCATCGCAAAAGGTAACTGCGTACTCTTCCTTCTGGTCTCCGTCCACATCCATCTTATACGCTCCAACGATCTCCAGAGGCGTCAGGGGATGACCGTCAAGTTGAAACGGAATCTCTTGTTCTCCGTCCACAATGACATAGTTATCTTGCTCCCGGTCTAAACATACAGAAACGTTGCTTTGCTCTTCCAGCCAGTACTCCGTGCGGTCTGTGTCTTCCGGCTCCATCACAGCCTCTTCCTGTGCGGCTGTGTCTTCTGTTGTACTTTCTGCAACTGTTGCTTCCCGGTATTCAATAGATACCGTGGATTCTGTGGCCCCTGTTTCTTTCGAAGTATCTTTCTGCCCACAGGAAGTAAGCAGCATAGTACTAAAAAGCAGTAGCGCAATTAATTTCTTCTTTTTCATATTTCCCCCGTCTACATTATGTGTTAAGTTCATGAATTCATGATTCAATTCGCCGTTCGTCAATCACACAAGCGTGTTGACTCTCTTGCGTTCATTATATCATAAGCTCACGAATTCGTGCTTTCGCACTTCACATCCCGCTTCGCGTGATTATTCGTTCGCTAATGAGCCCAGAAAACCAAATGTCTGCTTCGCAGCCGCTTGGTTTTCCTTGAGGCTCATTATATCATCAGCCCTGTCTTTTCCTTGCTCTTCTCGATCCTGTGGTTCAATTTACGGAATGGCGGTTCCAGT
>ENA-USUJ01000628-USUJ01000628.1-human-gut-metagenome-genome-assembly--contig:-NODE-628-length-31139-cov-9.063840_pt1 | contig 31139 bp, 28 predicted proteins | sample MGYA00250061_ERZ773398 | MGnify/ENA primary metagenome ERZ773398 (study PRJEB29103, sample SAMN06111992) | human gut metagenome | biome: human gut; feature: ankylosing spondylitis patient; material... | reverse complement strand
TGTGGAAACTATGAAAAATGAATGTCGTTTCCTGATTGCCTACTATTATTGGATGATGCTGGAAGCCTATGGTGGTAATAATATTTTAAAGAATAAAAGATATATAGTTGTTAAAGTGAATATGGAAAATACTAACTCTTTAAAGACTAGTGTGGATGTGGAAAAAATAAGATTAGTTCTTGATGATAAAATATATAATCCAGTTTATAGTAAGGGAGATTTCTTAGTTGATTTAGGAGAAAATTTTACTAAAAATACAGTTTTGTTAGCAGGACATAGTCATGAGTATATAGTTGTTTTTGAAATACCTAGTAATTTAACTTTTAATAATGCTAAATTTAGATTACTTCAAGATGTTAGTATTATTAATGGAGAGATAGCTAGTAAGTATAAAGAAGTTAATTTGGATGTTAAAGAGTTATTTCTTGATAAAGAAGTTAATGTTTATAAGATGAATGATGTTATTAGTTTAAAAAATACTACTTTAAAGAATAGTGAAGTAAGTGTAATTTCTTATGAGATTAATGATAGTTTTGTAGAAAATTATAAGTATACAGTTAATGGTAAAACTTATGATGGTAAAAAAATTATTAAACCTGATGTAATGGCTAAAAATGATAGGACTATTTTGAAACTTACTTTGGATAAGAAGATAGATGAGAGTTTGTATATTAATAAATATCTTAAAACTAATAGTGATTTTATAAAGTATTTTGGAAATATTAGTTATAATATAGATGGATATGTTAAAAATCCTGTTATTAATGTTATTTCACTTGATATTAATACTAATAATGTTTATATAGAAGTACCTAGAGAAATTACTAATAGTTCTTCTATAGATTTGATATTAATAGTAAGAAATAATCAATTTTTGATAAATTTGTATTAATTATATTGAATAAAAATTACTAACTTAATTAGGTGGTAATTTTTATTTTGTGTTTATTAATAAATCTATATATTTTTTATATTAATTATGTCTAAATGTACATGAATTATATCAATTTGTATAAAAAAGTGTAATTTTCTCTTTAAAAAACACATATTGTTTGATATAATATAGTTACTTTGTGTTGGATCCGTAGCCAAGAGGCTAAGGCATCGGACTGCAACTCCGCGAGCGCCGGTTCGACTCCGGCCGGATCCTCCAATTAGTATATAAGTCCAATATTGGACTTTTTTGTTTGTATTAATTAATAAATGTATAGTATTTCTGTTATTTCTTTGGTACAATTATTATGAAGGGTAGTGAAATATGACATTAGTAATTATGGCTGCTGGTATTGGTAGTAGATTTGGTGGATTAAAGCAAATTGAACCAGTTGGACCAAATGGGGAATTTATTATTGATTATTCAATTTATGATGCTATAAGAAGTGGATTTAATAAAGTTGTATTTATTATTAAAAAAGAAAATTATGATATTTTTAAAGAAACAATTGGTAAAAGAATTGAAGAAAAGATTAAAGTGGAATATGTTTTTCAAAGTAATGAAAATGTACCAATAAGTATTCCTAAAGAAAGAACTAAACCTTTAGGAACTGCACATGCAATATTGTGTTGTAAAAATGTTGTTAAGGAAAATTTTGCTATTATTAATGCGGATGATTTTTACGGATATGATTCATTTAAACAATTAAGTGAGTTTCTAAAAAATACTAAAAATGATTTTGGAATAGTAAGTTATAAACTAGGAGCAACTTTATCAAGTAATGGTAGTGTTAAAAGAGGAGTATGTTATATAAGTGATGGATACTTAAATGAAATAGTTGAAAGTAAAATAGAGTTTGCTGATGGAGTGTATGAAGCAAGTAGTTTATTTACTTGTGAAGAAGTAAAGGTAAATGATAGTACTCCAGTGTCTATGAATATGTTTGGATTTACTCCTAGAATATTTGATTTAATTGAAAGTAATTTTAAAGAGTTTTTAGAGACTAATGATATTATGACACTTGAATATTTAATACCAGTAGAAGTAAGTAGGTATTTAAGTAAAGATTTGGTTAAAGTGAAAGTACTTGAAACTACTAGTAAATGGTTTGGAATTACTTATAAAGAAGATAAAGAGTTATTGGTTAGTAAAATTAATGAGTTGATTAAAAAAGGAGAGTATCCTAGAAATTTATGGTAAGTAATAAATTTTTTATGTTAGCTTTTAAGTCATTTATTTTTGTTTTGAGATTTTTATCTTTTAAATAATTTATACTTTTAATTAAAAAATATTTGACAATGGAAAGTGAGTGTAGTATTATTATTTTGTTGAATAGTCAACAGAGGTGTGATATGTGTGAAGAGGATAAATTATTTTTAATATTTGGTTCTATTAAGAAGAAGATATATAAATTAATTAATTCTAGAATAAAAGAATATAATGTAAATGTTACTGAAGTTATTTATCTACTTATTATTAATGAACATCCTTTAATTAGTTTTAAAGATTTAACTAAAATGGCTGACTTTGATAAAGGAATGACTACTAAAGTTTTGATTAGTTTAAAATGTAAGAAATTAGTTAATAATAGTATTAAAGGTATTTCTTTAACTAAGAGTGGTGTTATTCTTTCTAAAAAATTAATTAATGAATTTAATATTTTGAAGAAAGAAATATTAGGAAATGTTAATAATGAAGTATTGAGTGGTTTTTATAATAGATTAGTAAAATTTAATGATATGTTGGAAGGAGATAAAAAATGTTAGAGTTAAAAAATATTAAAAAAAGTTATAAGACTGGTGAATTTGTACAACATGCTCTTAAAGGTGTTAGCCTTACTTTTGATAGGAATGAGTTTGTTTGTATATTAGGTGCAAGTGGAAGTGGTAAAACTACACTTCTTAATATTATTGGAGGACTTGATAGATATGACTCAGGAGATTTAATTATTAATAATATGAGTACTAAAAAATTTAATGATAATTTATGGGATGCTTATAGAAATAATTGTGTTGGTTTTATATTTCAAAGTTATAATTTGATTGGACATTTGTCTGTATTAGAAAATGTAGAAATGAGTCTAACTTTAAGTGGAGTAAAAAATAAAAAAGAAAAAGCACTTAATGCACTAGATAGGGTGGGACTTAAAGATCATGCTTATAAGAAACCTAATCAACTTAGTGGTGGGCAAATGCAAAGAGTTGCTATTGCTAGAGCAATAGTAAATGATCCGGAAGTAATATTAGCTGATGAACCTACTGGAGCGTTGGATACTAAAACTAGTAAACAAATAATGGAACTTATTAAAGAGATTTCTAAAGAAAAATTAGTTATTATGGTAACACATAATCCAGATTTAGCTAAAAAGTATGCAACCAGAATTATTGAAGTAAAAGATGGAGAAGTTATAAGTGATAGTTTACCTAAAGAAAAGTATAAAGATAAAAATAATATAGAGATTAAGAAAACTAAGATGAGCTTTTTAACAGCTTTAAAGTTAAGTTTTAATAATATTAGGACTAAGAAAGGTAGAACATTTTTAACTGCTTTTGCTTCTAGTATTGGTATTATTGGAATAAGCATTATACTTAGTTTAAGTAATGGATTTGATAAACAAGTTGATATATATCAAAAGAATACTCTTAGTAATTTTCCTATAACAATAAGTAAGAGTACTATGAGTATGGATGAAAAACAAATGGAAGAAATGATGGGAAGTATGATGCCAGGTAAAGGAGATTATCCTAAAGATAAAGTAATTTATTCTTTTGATATTAATTCTTATAATATGTTACATACTAATAATATAACTAAGGAATATATTGAATATATAGAAAAGTTAGATGATTCTTTAATTAGTGGTATTAGTTTTACAAGAGCAACAAATCTGAATCTACTTGTTAAAAATGGAGAAGATGTTAAAAGTGTAAGCTCTAATGAATTAAATATGGGTGTTATTCCTAAAGAACTTGATAAAGAAGATTTTATGATGGAAGCATTTGATTTATTAGATGGGGAGTATCCTAAAAATATTACTGATATAGTACTTGTAGTTGATTCTAAAAATAGGGTGGATACTAAGATATTAAAAGCTTTAGGACTTAGTGATAAAGAAAAAATTGATTTTAAAGAAGTTTTAGGTAAAGAAATTAAGTTGGTTTTTAATAATCAGTATTATACTAAATATATGAATATGTTTATTCCTAATACTAACTTAGATGATGTTTATTATAATAAAGAAAATCTTACTTTAAAAGTAGTTGGTATTGTAAGAAATAAAGAAGATAATTATTTAGGACAGATAGCAACAAGTATGAATAGTTTAGGAAATATTACTGATACTAGTAGTATGATGAGTAGTAATAATATCGGTTCTATTTTGTATAAGAATGATTTAGTAGAAAAAGTTATTAGTGTTAATAGTAGTAGTGATATTGTTTTAAGTCAAACTAAAAGTGATAATAGTGTTTTTACTGGAGAAAAGTTAGATAGTGATAGTAAAGATAATATGTTACTATATTTAGGTAGTAAGGATGAACCATTTATGATAAATATTTATCCTAAAGATTTTGAGAGCAAAGATAAAATTATAGAATATTTGGATAAATATAATATTGATAAAAATGATGAGGATAAAATTGTTTATAATGATTTAGCTAGTACATTTATTAGTTTTGGTTCTAAAATAATGGATGCGATTACTGTAGTGTTGATTGCTTTTAGTGCTGTTAGTTTAGTTGTTAGTTCTATTATGATAGGTATTATTACTTATATAAGTGTTTTAGAGAGAACTAAGGAAATTGGTGTTTTAAGGAGCTTAGGTGCTAGAAAGAAAGATGTTAGTAGAGTATTTAATGCTGAAACTTTTATTGTTGGTGTGCTAAGTGGTTTAATTGGTGTATTAATTGCAAGATTATTGATAATTCCTGTTAATATTATTTTAAAAGATTTAACTGGTTTGAGTAATGTTGCAATATTGGATCCATTACATGCTTTACTTTTAATAGTTATTAGTACAGCTTTAACACTTATAGGTGGTGCTATACCTGCAAATATGGCTAGTAAAAAGGATCCAGTAATAGCTCTTAGAACAGAGTAATTAATTAAAAATGAGGTATTTATATGTATAAGACATTTATTTTAATAGCATTATTTTTAATATATTCATTTATTGGGTGGATAGTTGAAGTGAGTGCTTTTCTAATTCAAGATCATAAATTTGTTAATAGAGGTTTCTTAATTGGACCAGTAGTACCTATTTATGGTACTGGTGGTATATTAATAACTATTCTTTTAACAAAGTACCAGAGTGATCCAATTGTACTTTTCTGTATGGCTGTTATAGTTTGTTCAATACTTGAATATTTGACTAGTTATATTATGGAAAAAATATTTAAAACTAGATGGTGGGATTATTCTAATAAAAAGTTTAATATTAATGGGAGAATATGTTTATCTAATTTAATAGTATTTGGTATTATGGGGTTAGTTATGGTTTATTTAATTAATCCATTCTTAATAAATATTTTAAATAAGATAGATCCTATATTATTAAAATGTGTTGTTTCAATTTTGATGGTATTATTTATTATTGATTTCTTTGTTTCGTTTAGTGTTACTAGTAAAATTAAAAATGTTGGTAAAGTAGTATTTAAAGATAGTACTGAAGAAATTAATGCTAAAGTTAAGGAAATTCTTCTTAGTAAGGGTAAACTTACTAGAAGAGTTATAAAAGCGTTTCCTAACTTTGATATTAGATTTAAACAAAAGAAAAACTAGATTTGTGTCTAGTTCACCCCCCTGAAGAGCCGAGAAATCGGCTCACTTTTTGTTTGTTTTAAAGGATTTGAAGCCTATTAAATATTTTTAGGTACTAAGCTAGGTACGCAAATTTAAAAAAATACTAATTTTTTATATAAATTATTAGTATTTTATTTTTATAATAGTATTGACATTTGTACTAACAAAATATAAAATAATAGTGTAAAAGTCAAAAGGAGAATGTATATGGAAAAGATGACTATAAAGGAGTTTAAGGATCAAAGTAATATTGAGATAATACAAGAGTTAATGAAAGTTAATAATGGATATATTACATCTAAACAATTAACCGAATTAGGCATTCATAGAATGTATCTTAATATTATGGTAGATAGAGGTATTATAGAAAAACTTGATAATGGAATATATCTTGATGTTAATAAATTTCCAGATTCTTATTATGTACTTAATTTGAATTTACCAGGTATTATATATTCTCATATGACTGCATTATATTTTCATGGACTATCTATAAAAGCACCTGATAATAAATATAATGTAACTGTTAAGAAAAATTATAATAGTATTAAATTGAAAAATCATAATGTGTTTTATGTTTCTGATGATATCTATGAACTAGGATTAACGGAAGTGAAAACACCATTTGGAAATATTGTTAGAGTATATGATATTGAAAGATGTATATGTGATATTATAAGGTCTAAAAAGAGAATGGATAATGAACATATTAAATATAGCATAAGAGGATATATTAAGAGAAAGGATAAGGATCTTGTTAAACTTTCTAAATATGCTGATAAAATGGGCATCAAAAAAGAAGTAATGGATTTATTGGAGTGGTTTATGAATAAAATAATAGTTAATAAAATTAAATGTAAAAAGTGTGGAGATATAATTGAATCAACATATAGACATGATTTTAAATTTTGCAAATGTGGTGCAGTTGCAGTTGATGGTGGAAAAGATTATTTAAGAAGAATAGGATATGAAGATGATTATGAAGAATTATCTGAAGTAGAAAAGGAGAATAGAAAAGATGAATGATAAATACGTATTTGAAACTGAAAGTTCTAGAGAAATGGAAATAGTAGCTTCTAGACATAAAATACTATCAGTTTTAGATGATATAAAGAACTGGCGTAGAGAATTATATAAAGGATATGATAATAATGTAAGGATTCTATGTAATGGCAAATTATATACTCGCACAGAGTTTGAAGAAACAAGAGATGAATTACCAAAAGATGAACATGGACTGATAAAAGATGCTAAGCATGTTTATTTAAATAATGATTTAATAGATAAAATAGATGATTTACTTTCAGAAATTAATTATTTATTAGATTACTAAATTCTATTTATGTATTGACAAAATAAATAATAATTAGTAAAATAACTTTTATTATTTACTTTTTTGTGAAAAAAATACAAAAATAATAAAAATAAGTATACTTTTTTGTAATTTGGGTATATAATATTAATAGGAGGAGATAAAAATGCTTATAGAATTTAGTGTTAAAAACTTTTTATCATTTAAAGATAAAGTTACATTATCAATGGAAAAGGGTAATGGTGATGAAAAATTAGAAAATGTATTTACTAAAAATGGTGTTGATCTATTAAGAACAACTGCTATTTATGGAGCTAACGCATCTGGTAAAACAAATATTTTAAAAGCTTTTACTTGTGCAATATTAATGATTAGAAATTCTAATTTTATGAATACCACTAATAAATGGTTTTTAATAAAACCTTTCTTATTTGATAAAAAAACTAGTAAGGAACCTAGTGAATTTGAATTTATTTTTATTGCTAACGATGTTAAATATAGATACTTCTTTAGTGCAGATGCAAATAAGATATATGATGAAATTTTAGATGCATATTACACACAGAAACCAACAAATATATTTACAAGAACAAATACAAATGATTATGAATTTAATAATGATAAATCTAAACTAGAATCAATAGCTGCAAAGAATACTGAAAATAAACTATTTTTAACTACAGCGACAACTTGGAATTATGATAAAACAAAAGATGCATTTTTATGGTTTAGTGAAAAAATTGATACATATGATTCTTTCGATAAAATATCGGATCAGGACTTAATTGAATATAGTAAAAATGATGGAGAGTTAAAAGAATTTGCTTTAAAAATATTAAAAGAAGCAGATATATTTATTAAAGATATTCATGTTGATTATGAAGAAAAAGAAATGGATAATGCAATGATGGATATGTTAATTCCACCACTTGCTAGAACTAATGGAACATTTAAAATGTCTAATGTTAGAATAGAATTAGAACATGAAATAATTGATAAGGATAAAAATAAACATATTTATAGTTTAAATTTTAATGATGAATCATCAGGAACAAGAACTCTATTTGCATTAGCACCATTTTTAAAAAGAGCATTTGAAAGTACAAAAACAATTGTAGTTGATGAACTAGAAAAAAGTATGCATCCAGCATTAGTAGAATTTATTGTAAAATTATTTAATGATAAATCTATTAATAAAGCAAATAGTCAGTTGATATTTATAACTCATGCAACAAATTTATTAACTATAGAATTATTAAGAAGAGATCAGATATGGTTTACAGAAAAAAATCCAGATACTGGTGTTTCAGAATTATATCCACTTGATTCGTTTTCAGTTAGAAAAGATGAAAATATTCAGAAAGGTTATATAAATGGTAGATATGGAGCAGTTCCATTTATAAAAGATATTGATTCATGGCCAGAAGATATGTAGCACCTAAAAAAAATAAAAGACCGATAATCATTATTGGTTCTGAAGGTGAAGGTAGAAATACAGAAAAGTGTTATTTTGGAAACTTTTCAAATAATGGTTTAAGAATTAAATTTTCTACTGGAGGAAGTACTGATCCAAAAGGAATGGTTGATGATTTAATAAACTATATGCATAATATAGATGCTAAATCAGAAGATTATATAAGAACATTCCTAGTACTAGATACAGATTTAAGTGAAAAACGAATAAGTGAAATAAAAGAAATAGAACAGAAATGCAAAGATAATAATATTGAAATCATAACTTCAGCCCCAACATTTGAAATATGGTTTTTAATGCATTTTAGAAACAACAAATTAAGATTTCAAACAAGTAAAGATGTAAAAAGGGAATTAGAAAAAATTAATGGTACATATTCAGAAACTATGGATATGTATAACAAAATTAAAAATCAAACAGATGATGCAAGAAGTACTGCACAATCTATTGAACAACAAATTATTAAAGATGGTGATGATTTATTAAAATCAAATCCACATTCTAGTGTTTATAAAATATTAGATGCAATAGATGAATTTAATAATTTGAAAGATTAGAATAATTCTCTAGATATAACAAATATAGATATGTGTGTTATAATGTAGTAAAGAAAGCGCTAGTACAGGCTTGATTAACAAGTTTTTGTATTGACGTTTTTTAGTAGTAAGGAAGTGATAGTTAATGGAAAAGTTTTATAGAGGTTCATTATGGAGAAAATGGGATTTACACGTGCATTCAATAAAGTCCGTTTTTAATAATCAATTTGAAAAAACTGGAATTGAAACCGATGATGAAGAAAAATATGTTTATGAATTATTTACTAGAGCAATCAAAAATGATGTTCATGCAATTGGAATTACAGATTATTTTTCAATAGAAGGTTATTCCATGATTAATAAGTATATAAATGATGATGAGAAATTAAAAAAGATTTTTAAATCAGAGATTGAATTAGATGATGATTATTTGAATAAGATACATAATATAGTAATTTTTCCTAATATAGAATTACGTTTAGAAGAAATGGTTGTATATAAAAATAATAGTCAAGATAAAATAGAAATTCATGTTATGTTTGATAATGAAGTTGAAATTGATAGTATTGAAAATAATTTTTTTTCATTATTAACAATTCCAACAGAAATAACAATTGATGGATCAAATAATGTCTCATTAACAAGAAGAAATCTTGAAAAACTTGGAAAAAAAATAAAAGAGGAGCAACCTGAATTTTCCTCAAAAAGTGATTATGAAGTAGGATGTACTGTTGCATATGTTAAATTTGATGATTTAAAAAAATTGTTAGATACTAATTTTAAAAATAAATATATTTTAATATTAGCTGAAGATAATATTACAGATATTAAATGGAATGATCAAGGACATTTAGTACGAAAGAATATATATACTCAATCAAATGGCTTATTCAGTTCAAACACAAATTCAATTAAGTGGGGATTATCAGATAAAACTAAAAAAGAATTTTCGACATATAAACCTTGCTTTTGGGGATCTGATGCTCATGATTATAATAAAATGTTTTTGCCAGATATGGATAGATTTTGTTGGATAAAGGCAGATTTAACATTTCAAGGACTTAAACAAGTGTTAATATGTCCAGAAGATAGAATATATATTGGTCCAATTGCAATTCCATATGATAACTATTTAAAAAATAAACAAAACATTATTAGCGATGTTTCTATTCATAAAAGATCAGATGCAAAAAATAATCTAACATGGTTTGATAGTGATATTGAAATTAATCCATATATGACTACGATAATAGGTAATAAAGGTAGTGGTAAAAGTGCATTATCTGACATTATTTCACTTGTTTCATGTAGCAAAAATATAGAATATGCATCATTTATTGAAGCAAAAAGATTTAAACTTAAACCAGAAAACTATGCTGGCGATTATACTGCAAGTGTTAAATGGGTTGATAAAAAGAGTAATAGTATAGATAGACTTTCTGACAATTTATTAGAATCATCGGTGGAATTAGTTCAATTTCTTCCACAAAGATATATAGAAAATGTGTGTAGCGGCATTGGACAAGAATTTAATAATGAAATTGAAAGAACAATTTTTTCATATATGGATATAGCTGAAAAAGAAGGATGTACTAACTTATCTCAATTAATAACAAATAAGACTACAGCTAATTATTCATTATATCAAAATCTGAAAAATGAACTTGAAAAGATTAATATAGATATTATAAGTCTTGAAAGTAAGAAGAAAAAAATTCATAGAGAAACAATTGAAGAAAAAATAAAAAGTCTGAATTTAACACTTGAACGACATAATCAATCAAAACCAGAAATTGTTGAAAAGCCAAAAGATGGTGATGATAAGTATGCAAAATATATATCTACGATTGATGATATTAAAAATAAAATAAAGCAACAATATGATACGAATATTTTAGAATTAAAAAATATTAATTCTAAAATAACAGATATAGATAGTTTTAATACAATTAAAACTGTTGTTGTAAATGAAATTGATGAATTAAATAGTAAATATGATGAATTGGCAAATAAGATAGGAATTGAAAATAAAAAATTTCTTTCTTACAAAATTTGCGAAGATGATATTAATGAAAAATTAAATAGTTTAACAAAAAGAAAAATTGAATTAGATCAGTTAGTATCTCGAACTGATGTCGAACTCGGAAAAATTGTATTGGAAGAATCCTTTGATATAGAAAAAGAAAATTTAAATGATTTTATTACATCATCTAAGTCTTTATTCTCTCAAATGTATTTATTAGATTTAATTAAAAATAAAATTGTTAATGATACATCTTTAGCAACACAAAAATACCAAAAATATCTAAAAGACTTAGAAATATGGGATAAAACGCGAAAACAAATTATTGGAGAAGAAGATGGATATCCTGATGGTTCTTTAAAATATTATAATGAACAAAAAGAATATTTACAAAAAGGATTAGAGTCTGATTTAAAAGATTTAATCTTAAAAAGGAAAGAAATAATAGAAAAAATATATGATTATCATAATAGTAATTGCGAAGTTTTAAAGAAAATATATTTACCAATTGAAGAAAGATTAAAGAATGTATTAGAACTAATGGAGGAAAAAATTAGTTTTAGTGTACAAGTAGTTGTTGATCCTAATTTAAATGATAAAATACTAAATCAAATTGATCAAAGATATAATGGCTTCTTTAGTTCAAAGCAATCTGGTGCTTTAAATCTAAATAGTTTAATTGAAGAAACAAAATTTAATGAAAAGAAAAGTGTAATAACATTTATAGAAGACATTTATAGTAAAGTTACAAATGATTATGATTCTATTGATGGACTATTACGTGATAAAGTTTTAGAATTTTATAATTATATTGGATCAATGGATTATTTGAAAAGCCAATATACATTAAAACTTGGTGGAAAAGATTTAAAACAATTATCCCCTGGTGAAAGAGGAATTGTATTGTTGATATTCTATTTATCATTGTCAAAATCTAATATTCCTTTAATAATTGATCAACCTGAGGATAATTTAGACAATCAATCGGTATATAGTAAATTAGTGCCATGTATAAAGAGTGCAAAGAAAAATAGACAAATCATTATTGTTACACATAACCCTAATATTGCTATAGCTTGTGATTCAGAACAAATAATTTATTGTGAAATAAATAAAAAAACGAATGCTATTTCTTATTTATCAGGAAGTATAGAAAACAATGTTATAAGAAAAAAAGTTGTAGATATTTTAGAGGGAACTATGCCTGCATTTGATCTTAGAAGACAAAAATATAATTAAAAAATGACCAAGTCCATTATAGGACTAGGTCATCTTTTTTTTATTACCTAAATCTTCATCGTAATCGTAATAATCATCTTCATCATAATCAATAATTGTTTCTTTAGGTTCAAGTAATTCTTTTTGTTTATTTTCTAATAATTTAGTATTTTGAACTTCTATAATTTGAACTATGTTCTCAAGTCTATTTTGGTACATATGAGAGTAGGTGTTAAGTGTTTCATCAATTTTAGAATGCCCTAAATATTTAGCGACTAATGTTATGTTAGCGCCACTATCAATTAATAAAGAAGCACAACTATGTCTTAAGTCATGTTTAACTCCCACTTTCAAAACATTTTTAGTTTTTCTATCTCTTAATGTAGTTTCAGGTAGTGTATCAATATTACAAAATACATACCAGTTATCATTGAAATTATAGTACGAACTACAATCATCATATAAATCCTTATAGTATTCTAATAAAATAATAAAAATAGGTATAGTTCTATAAATAGACATTGTTTTAGGACTGGATATTGTATATGGTTTACCAGTTATAGTATCTGGTGTCTTAGTTATGTTTTTATTAACAGATAAACAACTTTTTTTAAAGTTGATATCTTTCCATGTTAATCTTCTTAGTTCACTATTTCTAAGTCCACAATAAAATAATGTTTGAAATGCACATATAAATTTTACATCATTTTCAACAGATAGGAATTTTTGAAATTTTTCTGGTGTATAAAATGATATTTCTTTTTTTCTTTCATTTGGATTAGTAAAATTAGTTATCTTATTATAAACTTTAGCAAAGTGTAAATGGTAAAATAAAATGTAGGGAAACCGACATTTAAATTTACCGATTTTCCACATTTTAGGTACACAAATTTAAAGCAAGTTAATATTTTTGACACTAATTTAGCAGTTTTATTGTTAATAACTATGATATAATATTTTTAGTAAAAATGAATGGATGAACTAATGATGAATACTCAAGAAAAAATTAATATAGATAACAGTTGGAAAATGATTGCTAAAAAAATTGTTGAAATGAATTGTAATTATAATGACTATGAAAAAGATGTGCTTAAATTTTTATTAGACATGTATCATGAGTACAATAAAAGTGTGATAATAATAAATGACCATCGGTCACAAATGTCAGAAAACTTGTTAAAACAAAATTCATAATTGTTTTTTATATGATAAAAAATTGACAAATTGGAATTTTTATGTTCCAGAATGGAAAATGTATGTTATAATGGTATCAAGAAGATATCAGGAGGTATACTTGTGGAGAATCGTAGAAAAAGTAATATTGCTATAGGTAAGAACATGGCTGATATGCGCAGTAAGTTTAGTTTAACGCAAAAAGATATATCTCAAGTAGTAGGTGTTAATGTTTCTACTTATAAGCATTATGAATTAGGTGATAGATTTGCACCTTTAGCAGTTATTAGAGATTTAGCAAATTTTTATAAAATTTCAACTGATTATTTTTTTGAGAATATGCCAGAATTATCAATAAAAGAAGAATTAGAAATAAGTAGACGTGCTTTTGAAGTTTCTCAAAATAAATCTCAAATGATAGGTGATATAAAAAATTTTGCTGAAGGTATGGCTAAACCAGAAGAAAAAGCTCAAGGAAGAGCAAGATTAAGAGTTAAACAGTATAGATTAGATAATAAAAAATCACAACAAGATGTAGCAGATTATTTAGGTATAGATATTTCTACTTATAATAAATATGAAAAAGGTAGTAGAAAACTTAATAACAAAGTAGTTAGAAAGATAGCTGAATATTACAATATTAAAGTCAGCGATATATTAGATTAATGTCATAGTGTCAAAGGAGGAATTATGAGATACATTGGAAATAAAACAAAAATCGTTGATCAAATTGAAAGCTTAATTAAAGAATTAAAAATTAATAAGGAAAATTATACTTTTTTTGATGCTTTTAGTGGTACAGGAACTGTTGGAAATTATTTTAAGGATAAATTCAAAATAATTGCAAATGATAATTTGTATTCTTCATATGTTATTACACAAGCAAAATTAAACACACCAGATTTAAAATTTTCTAAATTAAATGTTAATCCTTTTGAGCTTTTTAATGATGAAAGTAAGAAAAATAAAGGTTTTATATATAACAATTATTCTTTGGGTGGATCTGAAAGAATGTATTTTAGTGAAGATAATGCAGGAAGAATAGATTTCATAAGATTGAAAATAGAAGAATGGTATAAAAATAATAAAATTGATAATAGAGAATATTATTATTTAATAGCATGTTTATTAGAATCTGTTTCTAAAGTTGCCAATGTTGCTGGAGTTTATGGAGCATATTTAAAAAAATGGGATCCGAGAGCTGTCAAGACAATGAAATTTATTCCAGTTGAAATGGAAAAAAGTAAGGGGAAATTTGATAATGAAGTATACAATCAAAGAATAGAAGAATTGATTAATGATGTTAGTGGTGATATTTTGTATTTAGATCCACCTTATACAAAAAATCAGTATTCTGTTCAATATCACTTACTTGAAACAATAGCTTTATATGATAATCCTGAAATAAAAGGCGTAACTGGTGCAAGAGATACATCTGGTCTTTCTAGTAATTTTTCTAAAAGCGGTAATGTTCATGTTGAATTTGAAAAAATAATTGCGCGTGCAAATTTTAAACATATAATTATGAGTTATAGTTCAGATGGAATAATGTCAAAAGAATATATTGAAAGTGTATTGAAGAGACATGGTAAACCTGAGACGTTAAAATTTAAAAAAATCGAATATAGAAGATATTTAAATAGTAGAGCACACGACACTCAACACTATGAATATTTATTCTATGTTGAAAAAAAGGAAAAATATGATGTAAATTATGCTTCACCACTTAATTATATAGGTGGAAAAGCTGATATGATAGAATTTTTTAAACAAAATGCTCCTAAAAATATTGAAAGATTTATTGATATTTTTGGTGGCGGATTTAATGTTGGAATTAATTTTGAATGTGAACAATTAATATATAATGACTGTAATTTTAAAGTAAGAGAATTATTAGAAACTTATAAAAATGAGGATACTGCTGAAATATATAAGTATATTGAAAGAATGATAAAAAAATATAAATTAGAGCATGGAAAGAAAGAATCATACTTAAGCATACGTGAATTATATAATAATACACCAATCGAAAAAAGAGATCCTAAATTATTATATTTATTAGTTCTATATGGTTTTCAGCAACAAATAAGATTTAATTCTTCATATGATTATAATAATCCAGTTGGACAGTCAGGTTTTAATGATAAGTTAGCGGAAAAATTGATATCTTACTGTAGAAATTTAAAAGAAAAAAATGTTTCATTTTATTCTAGAAATTTTAGTGAGATGGATGAATTTACTAATAAAAATACATTTATTTATGCTGATCCTCCGTATTTAATAACTCTTGGAAGTTATAATGATGGTAAAAGAGGTTTTAATGGATGGAATGAAAAAGATGAAATAGAATTATTGCACTTTTTGGAAAAAATGGATAAAAAAGGTGTAAAATTTATGCTTTCTAATGTGAAAGAACATAAAAATAGAAAAAATGAATTATTAATTAATTGGATTAATAAAAACAATTATAAAGTTATTGAGTATAACGGTAAGGCTAGAAAGAATAGAAACGAAATAATTGTTGTAAATTATGAGGTGATAAAATGATTAAAGTTAAATTTCCAAAAAATAATAGGAGGATGAATGAAGTATTTAATACGATTGATGAAAGTAAATTTAATCACGAATTATTGAAAGAAATACTTAGCAAATCTTTTAATAAAAATATTGATAGCTATGAACTTGAATTTCATGGAAATGCTGATGCACAAGGAAATTATAAAAGACAATCTGGCCAATATTTTAGAGTAGAAACTGATGAAGTTGTTAAATATATTTTGATTACTGCAAAATCGTGTAAAGATACTAGGAACGGATATATTGCTGCGAAAATGCCGTTATGTATAAGAGCATGGTTTTATGATAATACGAAAAAAGAAAAATATCTTGAAGTTTTTTTAACGGATACTGAAACAAAATCAAGTGTTAATAATTATCATACTTTTATATATAGAGTGTCTAAAACTTTTGGCGTAAAACTATTAGGCGAAGAAAAACTTCCATACTTAAAATATGATGCAAAGTCTAAAAAACATGAATATAGAAAAAAGAAAATATTGTTAGATCAACCAATTAATAATGTTCATGACATTAAAATAGCTAGAGATAATTTTCAAAAAAGAAATATTGGTAATAAATCTTCTTATATACTTGAAGCCGATGATTATATAATTATTTATGCTAAGGTAGATGCTAATAGTGAGTTTGAGATGGTTTATTTAGCTTCCATAATTAATTCACTTGCTAAAAATGAAGGAAAGCAAACATATTTATATCAAGTAGAAGAAATTTATTCTCAATCCTTTGGAAAAGATAATATTAAATTTTTGAAAGATCAAGGAGTAAATGTAATTGAGGATTTACAGAAATATGAAGATAATCCTGATATTGTTTTGGATGAATCAAAGACAAGTAGAAATCAAGCAGAATTTTATAGAAATTTATTAAAAAAGTATAATAATGGTTCTGATTACAAATGCTGTTATTTTTGTGGTGACGATTTTCAGGATACCTTAATTGCATCTCATATTCAAAGAGTTACAGATATAAATAATTTGGATAACCCATTTTCAGAAAAAAGAGAAAAAGCAGTAGATGCTGATAATGGTTTTTGGTTATGCCCAGTACATGACAAATATTTGGAAAATGGATATATATATTTTGTAGAAGATAAACTACATCTAAAAGATAATTTAACAGAAAAGCAAAAAGAAAAAATTATAGAAACATTTTATTTACCAAAAATTACAGATTCATTATATTTTGGTGAAAATGAGTTTGAAATAATAGAAATTAAAGATAAGGAATCATTTGATGTTAGAATTCATCCAAATCATTATAATGATAATATGCATAAATATTTAGAAGAACATAGAAAAAGAGTTTCAAATAGTGAAATAAAAGATGATGAAATATAATCTAAAGTTAGAGTAATCTAGCTTTTTTTGTAGTATAATATAGAATTGAAAGATGGTGATTAATTTGGTTACTGAAGAAGATGTGAAAAAAATTCAATCAGAATTAACAGATGATCAAATAAGACAACTATTATATTTATTGCAAAAAGATAAGCTTGTTGAGTTAAAAGAACTAGCACGTAAAAAATGTAAGACTAAATTTGTTATGGTAATGAGAAAATATATTAATAAGTTTTTTAAAGAATTAGATAATGATAAACAATTAAAAAGACCAGAAACAATAAATTTATTAAATCAAACTAGAAAAACACTGAAAAATGTTCATAAATTTATTAATAGTAAAGAAGTAGTTGATGCTAATTCATTATTAAGATCTGCATTTGAAAACTTAATAATGGGTATGATGATTAATGAAAATGAAAACACTTATAAAGAATTTATTAATTTATCAATTGATGATAAAACTAGACAATATACTAAACCTCAAAAATTAAGAAATGATTTTAGAAAAGTCTTACGTAAATTAGATGGAGACTTATTTATGAAAATGAGTAATAGAAATTTAAAAGACATGCTTGATGAGTTTTATGACAAAATGTGTTTATTTACTCATAGTACTATAGTGGTTAATGCTATGATTGAAATTGAAAAAGATGATGATTTAGATATATATGTTATTGCTTTAAAACAAAATGTCTATTTTGTAGAAATGTTATTATATTTATGTTTAAAATATCTATGTAATTACAAGAAAGATCCAATTGATAGTACATATGTTGTATTAGGCTGGTATGTTTTAATTAGTGATGTCCCTAAAGAAAAAGTTACACCAGAAAAGATGGAAAGATTGAATAAATTATTATATGCGGATTTTAATAGAGAATATTTAGAAAAGAACAAAGAAAATGTTGATTTTTTAACTGAAGAAGTAAAAAAACTACAAGAAGATATACAAAAAAATCCTACTGGATTTGTAGAACTTTTAGTATTATTAGTTAAGTGATTTTTATGTACACTTATAGGTGCACAGCCCTATAAATTCTATTAAATTTAAGTAAATTTATATAGACTCAAAAGTACACAAACCTTTATAAAATAAGGGCTTTAATGTTTCGTAAAACTAGTCAAATTAGAACCAAGTCGGCACCTGAAGAGAGCGAACGCTCTCATTTTTATTTATAATAAATTACATAAATTGTGATTTCTATTTTTAAGTAGTAGACTTTTTCAAAAAAGTTTACTATAATTTTAATAGGTGTTAATTATGAAAATAAGTTATGTATTTAAAAAATTAAAAAATATGAAAAAAAATATAATGAATATTCTGATATTCTTACTAATTATAGGGGTGATAGATTAAAATTTTTACTTAACGAAGAAACATTTAATTCATTTTTAGAAAAAATCGGTTTTAACAAGGATACATTCATTCAATATAATTTTGGAGTTGATTATGATTTTTTAACTGATATAATTCAAATATCAAAAAATAGTGAAAATTTAGAAACTTTTTGTTCATTTATTAATGATATGAGTAAATACTATGATGATAATGTTTTTGATAAATCTAAAATGTTAATTACTTTATTAAAAAATTATAATAGATATCCAGAATTATGTGAAAATATAGAGAAAAATAATATTGATTTGAGTGATGTTCAATTTTCTCAATTATCAAAATTATTTAAAAATAAAATAGAAATAAACAATATTAATATTAGTAAAATATCAGATCTAGAAAAAATTGATGAAATATTAATGGATAAATTTCAAAAAAATTATGATAATTCTCATGATATTTCAGAAAAAATAGACAATTTATGTAAAATAATATTTGGATATAGTAATCAAGAAATAGAAGAAATGTTACAAAAGTATGGAAATACTGCTAGATTAAAACAACTTATGTTTGATAATAGATATGATGAAAAAATTAAGTCAAAGATAGAATTATATTTAGGATATACTGCAGCTTTTGAAATGTTATTAAATGAAAAAAATATAGAAAATTTAGATTATTTATTTGAAAATATTAAAAAAAATAGTGATGTTATATTTGAAATCAACAGTCTTTTTGAAGATTATCAAGAAGAAATGAGAAAATTATATGCATATGAAACAAATGAAAATTTAACAAAAAAGGATTATATAGACGATGCGTACCTTGAAACAATGATTGACAAAGAAAAAAGCGAAAAATATGGTGTAAATGTATATGATTATTCAAATAAAAATTATATTTTACTTGCTCATGTTATGAGTGGTAGTGAAAGTGTTGATCAAATTGTTAATGGATTATCAAAAAATGGTGATTCAATACAGAATTATATTTGTCTATCAGCTATTAGTTATATAAAACAAAACTATTATTATGGCGGTGGAAAAAATATTATTTTTGGTTATGATACTTTACCTATTGAAAATTTTATTGTTAGTAGTCCAAATAATATGGGATCGAATCGTGCAATAAAACGAAATGATATTTCAACTCCAAATATTAAAACTAAACAATATGGTGTAAGAGATACAAGTAATACAAATGGTAATTCTGAATATTTATGTTTACGTGAGAGGTTAAAACCATGTTGTATAATATTACCTAATGGAAGAGAGGCAACAGATGAAGAAATATCTATCGCAAAAGAATATGGTTTATATTTTGTAAAAACTCAGGAAAAAGATGTCAGTTTAAAGAGTTCTCCAGAAGAGATAAAATATAAATCAAAAACAACAATCGAAAAGGAAAAATATGACGAAATGTCATCCAAAATAAGTCAATTACAAAAATTAATGAGTAAAAAATCACCTAGAAAAATAGCAATTTTTACTGATTCACATGGTTTGTATGAACCAACACTTGAAGCGCTTGAGGATGCAAGAAAAGATGGTGTTACAGAAATATATTCATTAGGTGATAATATAGGCACAGGTTCTAATCTAGGTGAGGTCATTGATTTGTTAGAAGAATATAATGTAAAATCATTAAAAGGAAATCATGAGATATACGCATTAGATGGAATAGATTCGATGTCAGGTCATTTGAGCAGTGATGCAATGAAAGAAGAAGCTAAAAAAAATAGTGATTGGACAAAAAGTAAACTAACTAGTGAACAAATAGAAGAAATTAGAAAATGTCCTGAGGAATTAGAAATAGAAATTGGTGGAAAAAAAGTGTTATTATGTCATCATACAAAAGATTATAATACAGGAAAAGAAAAATATGATACTGATAAGTATGATGATGTTTTTCAAGGACATGAACATTTTGAAAGTGGTAATAAAAATATTCATACAGTTAGAGCAGTAGGTATGGGATATTCACCTAATGATTCAAAAGGTATAGCAAGTTATATTGAACTTGTAGAAAAACCTGATGGAAATGGTTATGATATTATAAAAAGAACAGTTAATTATTCATTAGAAAGATCAAAAAGAGAAATTGATGAATCTGATGCACCAAGTGAAGATAAGGAAAAGATATCTAATTGGATACGTTAATATAAAGGAGGGTTTAAAATGGAAAGTGATAAAGAAAAATTACAAAAATTGTGCGATCTTTTAAAGAAGATTGATCCCGAAGAAAAAGTTTTTAAACAAGAAACACTATTGAATAATAATAACAAAGAATATAAAAAAGAATTAAATAATAGTGAACAAAATATATACGAAAAAGAACATGATAAGAAATATAGTTCTAAATAATATACTTGAAGAAAAAAATAATATATAGTAAAATATAACTATATTGAAAGGAAAAAATGAAAATGGATGAAATTATTTTAGAAGCAAATGAAAAAATGGAAAAAACTATTGAAAATCTTTTAGAAAGATTTAAAACAATAAGAGCAGGTAGAGCAAATCCTGCAATATTAGATGGTGTAAAGGTAGAATATTATGGTACACCAACACCACTTAATCAATTAGCAACCGTATCTGTACCAGAAGCAAGAAGACTTCAAATTAAACCATTTGATAAATCTTGTCTTGCTAATATTGAAAAGGCTATATTTGAAGCTGATTTAGGATTAACTCCTAATAACACTGGAGAGCTTATATTTATTGCTATTCCAGAACTTACTGAAGATAGAAGAAGAGAATTTGTTAAACAAGCAAAAACTCTTGCTGAAGAGGCTAAAATAGCACTTAGAAATATTAGACAAGATGCTAATAATGCAATTAAAAAAGATGAAGAAATAAATGAAGATATGGAAAAGTCTTTAATGAATGAAGTACAAGATCTAATTAATGATTTTAATAAAAAAGTAGATGAAAAATTAAAAGAAAAAGAAGAAGAATTAATGACAATATAATTCTTCTTTAGGAGAATTTATGAAAGAAAAAATTAAAATTGTAGTAGTAACAGTAGTACTTTTATTTATATTTATAGGAATATTTTTTATAGGGAAGAAAATATCTTTAAATAGTTACTTAAATAATACGAATAAATATTCTAGTAAAATAAATTATTCTAGTAGTTATATTCTTAATATTGAAAGCACCACATCGAAATCCAAAATGGAATATAGTATTGCTAGAACTAGTGGAATAAAAAATATCATTATAAATAAATATGATGATGAAGAACTTACAAGCAGTATTAATAAATATTTAGTTACAAAGAATAATAAAACAGAATGTTATTCTAAAGATGGTGATGAGTATAAAGCTTCATGTTCAAATAAAGAAGACTTTAAACTTGATTATAACAAATTAAAGAACTCTATTATAAAGATTAAAAAAGCTGATAGTGAGGTTATAAATGGCATCAGTTACAAAAAATATACAGTTTTAATGAAAAAGAGTGACGCATATAATCTTATTTATGAAAAAAATATTATGAATGAAAAAGATTTACCTGGAAATGTAGATGTTAAAATATATGTAGATAAGTCAAAATCGTTTGTTTATAAAATTGATTATGTTATTGATAATTTAAGTAATGATAAAGCAAATAATATAAAATATTATGTTGAGATAACTAATTATGACATAAACAACAATAATGTAATTAAATTACCTTTTTAAAAAAAAGTGCATTTTATAGGCACTTTTTTTATTTTTTATCATAAATTAAAGTAGAGGAGTGATAAGAATGTCTAATTATAAAGAAATTGTAACTAAGGCAGTAATAGGTAAAGGTAAAAAATATTTCAAAAATAAGTATAGTGTTAAAAGTGAAGTTGTTCCAAGTACAATATTAGGGTGCTGGATAATTAATCATAAATTTAAAGGATATGTACAAGGTGATGATGTAGTAGTTGATGGTTCATTTGATATAAATATATGGTATTCATATGATAACGATACAAAAACAAATGTTATTAATGAAACAATTAAATATAATGAGCTTATTAATGTTAAGACAAAACTTGATGTAGACTTTAATGATTCAGAAATTATTGTTAGAGTACTTAAACAACCAAGTTGTGGTAATGTACAAATAAATGGTAATACTATAGATTTTGATATAGAAAAAGAACTTGGTATAGAAGTTGTTGGTGATACAAAAGTTAAAATAATGGTTGAAGATGATGAAGATAAATGGGAAGTATTTGATGACAATGTAACTGATGAAACACTAGAAGAAATAGATAATGAAGTAAATGAGGATTTTTTAGAGTAGTTGTCAACAAAAATAGTTGACACTACTTCTTTTTTTTAGTATAATTGATTTACAGTGAGTGGAAAAGGAGGAGTTTAACATGGCAGTTAAGATTAGATTAAAAAGAATGGGAGCTAAAAAAAGACCATTCTACAGAGTTGTAATCGCTGATTCAAGAAGCCCAAGAGATGGTAAAACAATCGATGAAATTGGTTACTATAATCCAATTGATGGTGAAATCAAAATTAAAGAAGAAGATGCTTTAAAATGGTTAAGAAATGGTGCTATCGCAACTGATACAGCTAAAAATGTATTATCTAAAGCAGGAATTATGACTAAATTCCATGAAGAAAAGAGCGGTAAATAATAATGACTTTAGTAGAATTAACAGAAATGATTGTTAAAAGTCTTGTTAGTGATCCAGATTCTATTTCAGTAAAAGAATTTCCTAGTGATGATGAAATAATTATAGAAGTAGTTGTCAAAGAGGAAGATATGGGTTCTGTAATAGGAAGAGAAGGAAAGATTGCTAACTCTATTAGAACTGTAGTTCAAGCAAGTTCTTATTTAAAAGATAATAAAAGAGTAAAGATTAATATCAGTTCTTTTTAAAGATATTAGTCTTTTTTTTATTTTAAATAATATATTTTAATGTTATAATAATTTAGAAGGATAGTGATAACATGGGAAAATATAAAGTAATAGATGGTAATGAAGCATGTGCACATATATCTTATATGTTTACAGAAATAGCGGGTATATATCCAATAACACCTGCATCACCAATGAGTGAATATATAGATAAATGGAGTACTGAAGGAAGACTTAATTTATTTAATAATAAAGTTAAATTAATAGAAATGCAAAGCGAAGCAGGGGCAATAGCGCTTGTACATGGTTCTCTTCAAACAGGTTCACTTGCAAGCACATATACTGCAAGTCAAGGACTTCTTTTAATGATACCTTAAATATATACAATAGCAAATGAAACGCTTCCCTGTATAATAAATGTAGCATCAAGAACTGTCGCAACCCATGATTTAAGTATATTTGGAGATCATTCTGATATATATGCATCAAGAAGTACAGGATTTTGCTTTTTAGCGTCTTCTTCCGTAGAAGATACAATATATATGACACTTGCATCTTACTTAAGTACATTAAAAGGAAAACTACCTTTTGTTAATTTCTTTGATGGCTTTAGAACAAGTCATGAACTAAATAAAGTATATGTTCCAGATATGTCTGAGATAAAAGGTCTTGTACCATTTAAAACTATAGATAACTTTAGAAAAGAAAGTATGATATCAAAAAAACAAATAAAAGGTACAACACAAAATGATGATGTATATTTTCAAAATTTAGAAGCAAGAAATAAATATTATGATAGGATGCCTGATGTAGTAAATGAATGCATGGAAAAAATAAATAAAAAATTTAAAACAGATTATAAACCATTTAATTATTATGGTGATGAAAATGCAGAAAAAGTAATAGTTGCGATGGGTTCTGTGTGTGATGCATTAAAAGAACTTGTAGATGTACTTAATGCTAAGGGAGAAAAAGTAGGTGTATTAATAGTTCATTTATTTAGACCATTCTCTAAAAAATATTTCTTAGAAGCATTACCTAAAAAGGTACGTAAAATAGCGGTATTAGATAGAGCAAAAGAAGCAGGAGCAGTTGGTGAACCACTATATGAAGATGTAGTAAATATATTTAATGATGTAAAAAATAAGCCATTTATAATAGGTGGAAGATATGGAATATCTAGTAAAGATACTAATTTAGAAGATCTATATGCAGTATTTAAAAACTTAGATAGTAATGAGCCTATTAACTCATTTACAATAGGAATAGTAGATGATGTTACAGGTAAAAGTTTAAAGCCATGTAAAATAAAAAGTGATAAGAAAAATATTGAAATGCTTATATATGGATATGGTTCAGATGGTATGATTTCAGCATCTAAAGATATTATTAAAACAGTTGGAACAGAAACTGAAGCTTTTGTACAAGGATATTTTGAATATGATTCTAAAAAGAGTGGTGGAATTACCGTATCACACTTAAGAATAGGAAAAGAAAAAATAAATATGCCATATTATATAACAAATCCACATATTGTAGTATGTACTAAAGATGTGTACTTAGAAAAGTATGATATGTTATCTAAAATAAGAAAAAATGGTATATTCATATTAGTAACAGATAAAACTGAACAAGAAATAAAGAATACTTTATCAAATAAAATAAAATATGAACTTGCAAAAAAGAATGTTAAATTTTATATAATTGATGCATATAAGATTGCTAAAGAAAATAATATTCCAAATAAAATAAGTATGATAATGGAAAATGCTATTGTATATATAACTAAAGTACTTCCACATGCTGAATTTACAAGTGACCAAAAAGAAAGTATTAAACTTCATTTTGCTAAAAAAGGTGATGAAATAGTAAATAATAATATTAATGCTATAAAAGATATTGAAAATAAAATTGTTAAAGTAGAAGTAGATGAACTTTGGAAAAATCTAAGTTATTCAGAAGAAAAATATACTGGAATTATAGATAATATTATTCATTTAAAAGGTAATGATTTAACAGTAAAAGACTTTGAAAAACACGAAAGTGGAGTATTTCCTGTTAATACATCAAATTTAGAAAAAAGAAATATAGCGCAAGTTTTACCAAGATGGGTAAAAGAAAATTGTATAGAGTGTAATCAATGTTCTATAGTTTGTCCACATGGAGTAATAAGACCAAAATTAATGACAGAAGATGAAATTAAGAAAAATAAAAATGTAGTAGTTATACCATGTATGGGTAATGATGAATATAAATATGCACTTGAAATTAGTTATGAAAATTGTACAGGATGTGGTTTATGTGCAAATACATGTCCTGGTAAACTTGGTGCAAAAGCATTAATTATGACAGACCATAAAGAAGTAGAAAGAATAAATAATGAAATAAAAAATATAACTAATAAAAAATTATATTTAGAATCTACTATAAAAGGAGTAGCATTTAATGAACCATTATTTAAATATTCAGGTGCATGTGCAGGATGCGGTGAAACACCTTACTTAAAATTATTAACACAAATATATAAAGATGGACTTATAATCGCAAATGCAACTGGATGTTCATCAATATATGGTGGAAGTCTTCCAACAAATCCATATAATGCGTCTTGGTCAAATTCATTATTTGAAGATAATGCAGAATATGGATTAGGTATGAGAATAACTATGGATCTTGCTAAAGAAAAGATTACTAATATAATGAAAGAAAAATTAAAAGGTAGACTTGGAATAAAAAATATAGAAATGTTTAATAAATGGTTAGTAAATAAAGACAATTATAATATTACTAAAGAAATAATGGAAAATATTAACTATGATGAAGTAAAAGAACTTGAACCATTAAAAGGATATATTATGTCAAAAGATGTTTGGATAGTAGGTGGAGATGGTTGGAGTTATGATATAGGATTTGGTGGAATAGACCATATTATGGCATCAGGAGAAGATGTAAATATATTAGTACTTGATACAGAAGTATATTCGAATACTGGTGGCCAAGCAAGTAAATCAACTGAAAAAGGTGCAGTTGCTAAATTTGCTAATGATGGTAAAAAAACATCTAAAAAAGATCTAGCAAGAATGATGATGGGATATCCTAATGTATATGTTGCTCAAATAAGTTTAGGAGCAAATATGAATCAAGCAATAAAAGCATTAAGAGATGCTGGAAGTCATAAAGGACCATCACTAGTAATTGCATATTCACCTTGTATTAATCATGGTATTAAAAAAGGAATGGGTAATTCTATTGAAGAAGAAAGATTAGCAGTAAAATCAGGTTATTTCCCAATATTTAGATATGATGGGGAAAAAGAAGAATTTACATTAGATTTTAAATCACCAGACTTTGATTTATATGATAACTTCTTAGATGGAGAAAATAGATATACAATGATTAAAACTGTTAGTCCAAAACTTGCTAAAGAATTATTAACAGAAAATAAAAAAGAAGCAATTAAAAGATTTGAATATTATAAAAATTTAAGTAATTAAGAGGAGGAACAAATGAGAGAAGTTAAACCAAATACAACATGGAGACATTTTAAAGGAGCAACAGCACATGTTATAACAGTTGCTAAACACTCTGAAACAGGTGAAGAATTAGTTATATATGAATGTACAAATAGTGAAAATACTAATCATAAAAATGGAATATATGCTAGACCACTTGATATGTTTTTAAGTGAAGTAGATCATGATAAATATCCAGATGTAAAACAAAAATATAGATTTGAATTACAAGAAATAAAAAGTGTAGTTAAAAAATAATAACTACACTTTTTTTATTTTAAGTCAAAAAAAGAGCCGTCCCCCCTGAAGGGCAGCTCTATAAAAAAGAATAAAAAGGGGTTGGCTAGTGTGATACTAGCACCAATTCGCCATTTGGGAATTGGTAGCATATATATTACTTATAAATGGGTAATTTGTCAAGTACTTTTTAAAAAATATGTTATAATATTTTTAAAGGATGTGAATAGTTTTGGCTGAGTTAACAAATATAAAAGGTATTGGACCTAAAACAGTAAGTACATTAAATAAACTTGGAATAAATAATGTTAATGATTTAATAAATGATTATCCATATAGATATGAAATATTAAAACAAACTTCCTTATATGAAGAAAAAGTAGTAGTATCTGGAATTATAGAAACTATTCCAACTATTAGTTACTTTAAAAATATGAATAGATTATCATTTAAGTTTAATACAAGTAATAATTTAGTAAATGTTGTAATATTTAATAGAGCATTTTTAAAACCTAATTTATTAATTGGAAAATATATAACTGTAATAGGTAAATATGATACCAAAAGTAATACAATAAATGCAGCGGATATAAAGTTATTTGATTTAGGTGATAGAACATTAATAGAGCCTATTTATCACTTAGTAAAAGGCATAAATAATAAGTCATTAAATAAATATATAAATGAAGCATTAAATGAATGTAATATTGTAGATTACATACCAGAAGAAATAATAAATAAGTATAATTTTATGGAGAAAAAAGAAGCACTTAGAATAATTCATAATCCAAAAAAAGGATTAAAGGATGCGATAAATAGATGTAAATATGAAGAACTATTTATATTTATGATGAAAATAAATGCACTAAAAAGAAAAAACAATAATTTAAATATTGGTTATGAAAAAGATATTGATATGACTAAAATTAATGAATTTATAAATGGATTACCATTTGAATTAACTGTTCATCAAAAAGAAGCATTAAATGATATATTTAAGGATTTAAAAAGTAATAAAAGAATGAATAGATTATTAGAAGGTGATGTTGGTTCAGGTAAGACAATAGTAGCATTAATAAGTATGTATGCACTATATTTAAGTGGATATCAAAGTGCACTTATGGTTCCAACTGAAGTACTAGCTAATCAACATTATGAAAATTTTAAAAATCTATTAGAAGGATATAATATAGAAATTGCGCTTCTAACAGGAAGTACTAAAAAAAGTGAAAAAAATAAAATATATGATAGATTAAAATCAGGTAATATTAATATGGTGATAGGAACGCATGCTATAATAGAAGATGATATAAAATATAATAATTTAGGATTAGTAATAACAGATGAACAACATAGATTTGGAGTTAATCAGAGAAATAACTTAAGAAACAAAGGTAATATGCCTGATGTACTTTATATGAGTGCAACTCCAATACCAAGAACATATGCTCTTACTATATATGGAGATATGGACATATCTATAATAAATACAATGCCTAGTGGAAGAAAAAAGATAATAACTAAAGTATTTGATAATAGTGATATAAAAAAAGTACTTGTAAAAATAAAACAAGAATTAGATTTAGGTCATCAAATATATATAGTATCTCCATTAATAGAAGATTCAGAAGAAGAAATGGAAGATACTAAGAAACTAGAAAAGAAGTTTAAATTAGCATTTAAAAACTATAATATAGGTGTTATGCATGGTAAACTTTCTCCTAAAGAGAAAAATAAAGTTATGGATGACTTTGTAAATAAAAAAATAGATATATTAATAAGTACTACTGTAATAGAAGTTGGAGTAGATGTTAAAAATGCGACTATGATAGTTATATTTGATGCATATAAATTTGGACTTGCAACACTTCATCAATTAAGAGGTAGAGTAGGAAGAAATAGTGAACAATCATACTGCGTTTTAATGACTAATAGAGAGACTGAAAGACTTAATATAATGGAAAATGTAAGTGATGGATTTACACTTGCTGAAGAAGATTTAAAACTAAGAGGATCAGGTGATTTATTTGGTATAAAACAAAGTGGTGATATGAGTTTTAAACTAGCAAATATTCAAAAAGATTATGAACTTTTGATAAAAGCTAAAACTGATTCTGAAAAAGTATTAGATAATATTGATAAATATGAGGTTTTAAAAAATATGTTAAAAGAAAGTATAAATATGGATTAAAGATATTGACTTTTAAATTAAAATATTTTATTATTAATATAGCGTAACAATATGTTACGTAACACACACTTTTACGGATATGTGTGAAAGTGTAACCAAAACCCCCTGAAGAGCCCATTTTGGGCTCATTTTTGTTTTGATTTTAATAATTTTATAGTATAATATAATTAAATTAAGGAGGAAAGAAAAATGGAAATAAGTAAAATTAAAAAAACATTAATTGAACAAAAAAATATGAATTTATCTGGTAATCTTTATCATAAGACACAACTTGATTTTACTTATAACACTAATCATATTGAAGGATCTACAATAACTCCTGATGAAACTGCAAGTATATATGATACAGGGACAATTTTAACAAGCAAAGATAAAGTTATTGTTTTAAAGGATGCCACTGAAACAAAAAATCATTTTACTTTATTCAAATATATGTTAGATACTATTGATGATAAATTATCTGAAGATATGATTAAAAAATTCCACTTTATTTTAAAAGATGGAACTCTAACTGATAGTGAAAAAGAATGGTTTAATGTAGGTGAATACAAAAAGAAGAAAAATTTTGTTGGTAATATTACAATATCACTTCCAAGTGACGTAGCAAGTGATATGAAAAAATTATTAGATTGGTATGATAAAATCGATAAAAAGACAATAGAAGATATTATTGAATTTCATGTTAGATTTGAAAAAATTCATCCTTTTCAAGATGGAAATGGTCGTGTTGGTAGAATGATAATGTTTAGGGAATGTCTATATAATGATATAATGCCTTTCTTTATTGAAGATGGAAATAAAGATTTTTATATAAGAGGAATCAAAGAATATCAAACAAATAATGAAAAAGGTTATTTAATTGATACTTGTTTAAACAGTCAAGATAATTATGAAAGAATGGCTAATTACTTTTTAGAGGATAATGAATAATATATGAAACAAGATATAAGTAAAATAAATAGAAGTATAAAAATTTATCCTATTTTCGCATCATTTACAGGAGATTTAATATTTTTTGTACCAATTGATACACTTTTTTTAACATTGGTAAAAGGATTAAGTGCAAGTCAAATAACAGCAATGACAATGGTTTCATTAATAGTATGTATAATTCTTCAAAAGGTAATATTATCTATTGTGAAAAAAATAGGTAATGTAAATTCATTAAGATTGGGTTCGACTATGTTATTAATTGCATCATTAATATTAACCTTTGGAAAATCGTTTGTTGCTATGTTATTTTATAAAACTATACATGAATTAGCGGTTATGTTTTTAAATATGGATGAAATTATCCTAAAGAATAATTTAAAAGCATTAGACAGAAAAGATGATTATTTTAAAATCAGAAATAAATCTAAAATCATCTATGCAATTATAACTTTATTTACTGCATTAGTTGCTGGTCAAATGTTTAATATAAATAATTATTTACCAATGTATTTATCAATAATAATATATATAGTTGTATTAGGAACTTCATTTTTATATTATGAAGCAAAATGTAATGATGAACTAGAGATTAATAAAGGCAAGAAAAAATTCTTTGTAGTTTTCAACTTTAGCCTTAGAAGCGTTGTAAACAACGAAGTCAGGTTCGAATGATTCCAATTCTTCTT
>ENA-USUJ01000621-USUJ01000621.1-human-gut-metagenome-genome-assembly--contig:-NODE-621-length-31333-cov-25.575665_pt1 | contig 31333 bp, 33 predicted proteins | sample MGYA00250061_ERZ773398 | MGnify/ENA primary metagenome ERZ773398 (study PRJEB29103, sample SAMN06111992) | human gut metagenome | biome: human gut; feature: ankylosing spondylitis patient; material... | reverse complement strand
AGGATTTTGACCGTATGCGCATTGTTCGGATCAAAGAAATTGTTGATCGCACTTGCAATACCATTCACCTGTGAGAAGGTTCCGATTCCGAACAGACCTACGCAGACACCGAAAAATGCAAACATTTTTGCAAGCCATTTCCACTTTGCGCCCATACCCTGCTCAATATAATGGAAAGGTCCACCAAGGCTGTGTCCGTCCTCCGCTACCACACGATACTTGACCGCAAGCAGACCTTCGGAATACTTGGTTGCCATACCAAGAAACGCTGCTACGATCATCCAGAATAATGCTCCCGGACCACCGGCACATACAGCGGTCGCAACACCGACGATATTACCGGTACCGATCGTTGCACTAAGTGCTGTACATAATGCACCGAAACTTGAGATCTCACCCTCTCCGCCTTCCTCGTTTTTGACCATCCACTTTAACGCAAGCGGAAGCTTACGGAACTGTAAGACGCCGAGACGAACCGTCAGAAGCAGACCGCCGGTCAAAATCAGCACCATAAGCGGTACACCCCAGACAAAATTATCAACTGCACCTAGGAAATCATTGATTGCACTCCACATTGTTCAATCCTACCTCTCTTCTTAAGAATATTAATTTCAGCATTTCAAAACTCCCGGATAAGATAGAATACGAAATAGAACTCCAGATTATGAACAAAATAGAGTGGATAACATATGTCCACTAAGAGATTTCCGTGCACAAACACGAAAATGAAGATATTTATATGTATTCAGATATCTTCTCTGTCCTGTTGCCTGAGAGATTCATACATCAAAGTATGTTGCACCTTCGGCCCCCGTTCTTTACGGGTGTCTCCAGAGAGTCGATCCATTTACAGTTGCACCGGTCCGACCGGCACCTGAGAGTTTTACTCCTTCGGTAGACTTTCGTCGTTTTCCTGCAAACTTCGTCTCGAAATTGCTCTATAGAGTATAGTAGCGTGTAAAATTCCTTCCGTCAACTGTTTTGTTTCACACTTTACCAAAGCAGTGTATTATTTTTTCTTATATTATTTATAAATCTGTTCGCTCTATTTACATCTTTTGTGCGCCAACACAGCGTTTGCGCACATACAGATAACAGATCACCTGCATCACGATCGTAATGATCCACGAACCCGGATACGATATAAACAGGAAGAACAGGCTGCGATTGTGTGGGAAAAAGCCATAAATCCACAAAATTCTTGTTCCTACTGTTCCGATTACCGACAGCACCATCGGCACCGCCGAATATCCCATTCCCCGCAGTGATCCCGGAAACAGATCCATAATTCCGCAAAGGAAGTAAGGAATCGTTGTGATCGAAAGAATTTCCATTCCACATGAGATAACGTCCGCTTCACTCGTGTAAATATGTAAGATCTGCGGTCCGAACAGATACACGACGCACCCCAGCGTTCCCGATACTGCTACCGTCAGAATCAGACAATCGATCAGCACACGATCCATTCGCTTATACTTGCCAACACCGTAATTCTGGCTTGTGAAACTCATGCACGCCTGCGTGACCGCATTAACTGACATATACAAGAATCCAAGCAGATTGTTTGCCGCCGTATAGCCAGCCATCGCAGTCGATCCAAACGAGTTGACGGAAGACTGCAATAACACATTGGAAAAATTGATAACCGTACTCTGAATGCCGGCAGGAATTCCAACCTGAAAGATCTGTTTTAAGTAAACGCTTTTGATGGCAAGCTTCTCAAAACGAAGCTGGTAGCTGCTATCCGTCTTGTACAGACAACGAAGCACAAGCACGCACGACATCAGCTGCGACATCACGGTTCCGATCGCAACACCGGCCACGCCAAGCCGGAACACAATAACAAGAATCATATTAAGGATTGCATTGGTCACTCCGGATATGATCAAGAAGATCAGCGGGCGCTTCGTATCGCCAACCGCGCGCAGGATTGCCGCGCCGTAATTATACAGCATAAAGAATGGCATTCCCAGGAAATAGATGCGCATATACAAAGCCGACAGATCAATAACATCCGCCGGTGTATCCATCAACTGTAGTGCACCTTTTGCGAAAATCAGCCCAATGACCGCCATCGCCACTCCACTGATCAAAGCCAGCAGGATCGACGTATGTACCGTCTCCGACATCTCTTTATCGCGCCCCGCCGCATAGAAACGGGCGGCGAGTACATTCGCGCCGAGTGAGATTCCGATAAATAAATTTGTAAATACATTGATGAGTGCAGTGGTCGATCCGACCGCTGCAAGCGCCTGCTGCCCACTGAAATGTCCGACAACGATGAGATCCACCGCATTGAACATCAGCTGCAGGATTCCTGATACCATAAGTGGCAGTGCAAAAGAAATCAATTTGTCCATAATGGTTCCGTTGCACATATCAATTTCATATTTGTTTCTCTTCAATTTCTACACGTCCATTCTGATTTTTTAATAGAACATCTGATTTGTTCCGATTTTCCGCAAGAAACGGATGCACATAGTTGGAGCGCCTTGATGCAGGCGCTCCGGATTAACAACTCTTAGATATGATAGAAGTGATACTTCGTCTCTGAGTGATACTCTGTATCCGCAGGTACAACCGGGGATGGGAAGTTCTTCTCGTTGACCGCATTCGGGTAAAACTGGGATTCCAGACAGAATCCATGACGATTGCCATAAGTAACTCCGCCTTTTCCGGTCTGTGTTCCGATAAAGTTGCCTGCATAAAGCTGTACGCCGCAGCACTCCGTATAAGCATCCATCGCAATACCGCTCGCATCACACTGGGCCTTCGCCATCTGACGCATCGTACCTGCCTTATCGGAGAGCACATAGTTGTGATCATATCCGCCAGTAAAATGAAGCTGCTCAAAATCCGCATTGATATCCTGTCCGATTGGCTTCATCGTCGTGAAATCCATCGGAGTTCCTGCAACCGGAGCAATCTCTCCGGTCGGGATGGAATGCGAATCCTCATCCGGTGTATAGGCATCCGCAAAAAGCTGCAGCTTCTGATCAAGCATCACACCACTGTCGTGTCCTGCCAGATTGAAATAACTGTGGTTCGTAAAATTCATTACCGTATCTGCATCTGCCTTTGCATGATATGTGATATGTACGGTATCTTCATCGTCAAGTGTATACGTTACCGTAACATGCATGTTTCCCGGGAATCCCTGCTCTTCCTGCGGGCTGTAATGGTAGAACGTAACATAATTATCGCCACTCTCCTTCATCTCCCACATCAGATGATTGAATCCGTTTTTACCACTGTGCAGACTGTTGTTATTCTCGTTAGCCTCGATCACCCATTCCTTGCCATCAATCGTAAAGCGCGCATCCTTGATACGGTTTCCGTTTCTGCCGATCGTTGCACCGAAGCAGCTCGTTCCCTTCTCATAAGAGGCTGCATCATCATAACCAAGCACCATATCCTTCATGACACCGTCTTTATCTGCAAAAAGCACCGATACCAGTGTTGCTCCGAAATCGGTAACCTTCACTACCGTATGATTTTTATTTTCTAAAATATATAATGTTGCTTTCTTTCCACTTTGTATACTGCCAAATGCTTCTGTTTTCATGAACTTTTACCCCCTGAGCAAAAATAGACTTAAAATATCACCACGATATTCCAAGTCTATTTTATACCAAAAGATGCGTTTCTTCCATCCTTATTTTTAAATTTTACATTGGATCCGTCGAGCAGCCGATTCCAAGTCCGTCCGGGCCGATATGACATGCCAGTCCGCAGGACAGTTCATCACACCGTACCTCCATTCCCGGGAAGCTCTCCTTAATCTGTTTCACCCAGTCCTCCGTCACTTCTGCAATGCAGCTGGAAGCCGCTAACAGATGTACTTTTCCCGCATCATATGCCTTCTTGAAGTTCGTCTCAAGCTCCGTCTTCATCGCCTCGATCATCGCCTTGCGCGCATTCTTGATACCGCGGCACTTCTGATAGATATCCAGCGTTCCGGTTCCAAACTTCATCACGGGCTTGATGTTGAGCACATTCGCGATCGTTGCAACGCCCGCCTTTATACGGCCGCCCTTCTTCAGATACTCGAGTGTACTTAAACCGATATATATGATCATCTGCTCCTTCATCTCCTCGAGTCTCGCCTTAATCTGCTCCGCACGATATCCAGCCTCAACCATCCGGATTGCATCGAGCACAGACTGATGCATCGGTGTAGAGCAGCGTCCGTTGTCCACCACAAACACCCTGCCTTCATACGGCTCATCCTGCGCCAACGCCTGCGCGGTCATGCATGATCCGCTGAGGCCACTGCTGATCGGGATATAAACAATCTCGTCATATTCTTTCAGCATTTCGTCCCACATCTCCATCACATCCTGCGGCGACGGCTGCGAGGTTGCCACATCAATGCCCTCTCTGAGTTTCTCATAGAACGCACTTCTCGTCATGCTGACGCCCTCATAGTACGTCGTTCCATTCATAATAAAAGGCATCGGAAGCACATGGATCTTCTTCTCACGTGCCTCCTGCTCCAAAATTCCACTGTGGCTGTCTGTCATAATTCCTGTTTTACTCAAAATTGTCTCCTTCTTGGGCAGCTTATTACCTGCGCCCCATTCCATAATTACCTGGAAGTTACTTTCTTCTCGAATCAGCTGCTGCCAGCTTCGATTCCTTATATCTAGTTTTTCTTGTATCTGCTATAATATTCAGCCACAACCAGTTCTGATGGTTTTGCAAAAATTTCATAGTCGCTGTGGCTCACACGGCACATCCTCGTCAAAGAAATTGATGTGCGCTTTCCTTTTCGTTATCTATTTTATTACTATACCATGTTTTCAGTAATACCGATAGGAAAAGATTGTCAAAATCGAAAAAACATTGTGCAAAGAAAACCGTTACGGATGAATTCTTCTCTTCGTCAGTTGCCAGCCTGTCTCTATCTGTTTGGTCTCTATTGAATTTATTCCATTCACAATTCTTAAGTGGAAGTTGTTAAACTTCTATTCATCGTTACAACAGTCGCGAATCATCGCAAGAATCTCAGGTATCTACATGCGTAAAAAAGTAGAAATTCAAGCTTTCTCATCGTGACGAGGCGCCTTTTGCCGCGGGATTGTGGATTTGCGCCGTATGTAATGCGTCAGGAATTCAAACAGCTTACGGTTTGTCTCGGCGTTCTTCTCCTCCGCTTCCATGTACTCCGGCAGCGGAATTCCCTGCTGGCATTCGCCGCAGATATCAATGCCCAGAATGTTTCCGGTTTCCAGAAATGCTCTCAGCAGATGCTCCAGCAAAGAGAGTGACATCCGTCCCTGATTCCAGTTCGTCTCGCAATACCGTTCGTCCAAAACGTCCTTATCAATGGAGATATAAAACGGTACATCCATCCGGATCCGTTCCACTTTCTCGTGTCCTTCGTCTGCGCGAAGCTCCTCCGCCGAGAAAGCGATCAGTTTCTCCTTCAGGCGCTTCTTCTGCTTCGCTGTAAATTCTTTGTCATTATAAATTGCCTGAATATCCGCTTTCTTTGGTCCGATCAAAATCAGTTGCTGCAGCTGCGGATTGTCCAGCAATACACTTCTTGCCCAATCGCCGCAACTGATCATCCCCTCGATCATCGGGGACTGCATATCCGTGTGATGGTCGAACAGGATCAGAGAAAATGGTTCGTCGATGCGGTCAGTCATAATTTTGGTCACATAATGATAATTGCCGGAATCCAGAAAATGGATACCTCTGGTTCCATACGGATCTATTCTCCGGTGGATCTCTGCTGCCGCAGCATCGGAACAATACAGATCACACTCGTGAATGTCCGAGCAGTGGATCCAGTGAAGCTTATCATTGCGTGGGATATTCTCGTCACAGTATACGTGAGAGAAATCCAAGATCAGGTGGTTGCTCTGTGTTTGTGTCAAATCGTTCACCTTCTATCTTTATTTGCCTGTGCACTTATTATACCACGTCCCTCAAATTAGGATTATGTAAAATTCCTCATCTTATAATTCGATTGTCTGCCGCAACTGTTCCTGCGGCATCACCGTCTTCTCCTTGTTGTTCCAATATTGTGCTGCTTTCTCAAATTCTTCGTGTGTCACGAAAATCGCCTCCTGCTTATTTATGCATTTACTTACATATGAAACAAGTCTGCATGTGAACCAGTATCAACCAATGTCAAAGTAAGTACATCATTCTCCATCAAATATATCAATAACCAATTCGGTTGAATATGGCATTCTCTAAATCCCTGATACTGTCCTTTCAACTCATGGTCACAATATTTTGCTTCTAATGAAACATTATTTTGTAATGCAGTAACCACTTCATCTAATAGTTTTAAATTTAATCCTCGTTTTTTAGCAAGTTTCAGACTTTTCTTAAATTTTCCAGTAAGTATTAACTTATATTTCATTAATCAATATCCTCTAGGGCATCAGAAAAACTATCATATCTCTTTGTCTTAGGATCTCTACTAATCCTTTTTGCTTCTTCCATAGCATCTAATACTTCCGGTTTATACTGTGGCAATTCCACTGTAAACGGAAGACCTCCTCGTAGCACACACTGCCTTAAAAAAATATTCATTGCTCCAGACATATCCATTCCTAACTGCGCAAAAAGTTCGCTAGCCTGTTTTTTCAAATTTTCATCTATCCTTACCTGTGTAGGTACTGTTGCCATAATTCTACCTCCTAAAAACTATTCTATATATATTATAGGATTTTGATTTACATTGTCAATCTTTTGTATTATTTTAAGCAACTTATAGATAAATTATTCAATTTTAAACAACATCAAATAACTCCAATATTAATATCAACAATAATATTGTCATTTTCCAATATATCAATTACAATATCCTTTGGTTACCAATATTTTTGCATAAAGAAGGATCCTTATTATGAATTTTCACCCGGAACGTTTACTACAATTAAGAACTTCACTTAATATAAATAAAGCAGAAGCAGCCCGCCGCCTTAATATATCAGCCATGGCTTACGGTCGATACGAAAAAGGCGAACGGGAGCCTTCCTATCAGACCGTATGCTATATCGCCCAGACCTTTAACTGTAATGTTGACTTTCTTTATGGTACTTCTGATAAAATGGAAGCCGATTATATTATGATATCTTCAAACGAGACGCCTGAATTATATGCACTTGCCAAAATGATCAAAGAACAAAATGATTTGGGCGGTCGATTGCTTGCATATGCCCATAAACTCCTTAAATAATTCGCCTTTGCTTTATTACGTCAGTTTTAATTTATTTTTTATAATATCCATCGTAACCTTATTACATAGCTTTCCAGCATATTCCCCTGCCTTCATTAATATTTCTATCTCTTCTTTTACACAGTCTTCATACACCGTCTTAGGAAGATTCCTCGCCACTTCTTTCATATACTTTAATTCAAGTTTTTCCGGCAGTATTCCATCATCAATCAATTTATGATAACATTTCAAGACTCTTGCATCTGTCACGATCATACGGATATATTCCTCCGCCTCAGCCTTCTCCTTCAGCTTATTAGGATCCTCTGTTTTTTTCTTATGATTTCTGTTTTGAATTTCCTTAAAAGTAGGATTAACATATTTCAAGATATGTGGACCACGGTTCTCCTTAAGCGCTGTCTGATTTTTTATCACAATACCTTCCTGTTGTATTCCATACGCTGGATTGTTGGAAAAGCTGATACAATGGTTCCAATCAATAAATTTTCCATAATACAATTCATGCGGATAGTAGAATCCATGATCATGGGCAAATTTTTTTACAAATTCCTGTTCCAGCCAGCTCTGGGTCTTGGAATCATATACACTAAATAAATACCATTTATTATAGTTTTCTTCGTCATAGATCACCGTATGACTTACCAACCATTCTCCGAAAAATATGTGATTCGGATATTCTGCAAATATGCTGCTGTCTAATCCCTGCACATAGGAATAGAACCCTCTTAACTGATTGCTAAAATCCAATTCGTTCCTGCTACTAAAACATCTTAATTTCTGCAAGTGCTTATCATAAAAAATACTTGCATTGGCACCATCTATTTTCTCTGTAATGCTGATGATGTCACCTTTTAAAAAGGCCTGTGTATTCTTCTCTAACGTTAAATTATCATCTATAACTACATCTTCTGTTCTAAGTCTTTGTATCTCAATGTAATGTTTCATAATGTCTTCTCTCTTTCACAGCTAACCATTGGTTATCTCTATAATGCATTAACCGTTGGTTATCGTCAAGCAAAAAAAATCAATGAAAAGAAACTTCCTTCTCATTGATTTTATTACCTTGCAAAATAATTTTTTACATGCGTCCTATATTACAATCCCATTGCAGTGGTCTATCTCATGCTGGATAATCTGTGCTGTCCAGCCGGAATATTTTCCATGCTGTTTCTTAAAATTCTGATCCAGATAATCCACTTCAATCTCCTGATATCTGGTGCATGGACGCACCCCATCCAGCGACAGACATCCCTCCTCCGTCTGATATGCACCGTCTTTATTCGTGATCACCGGATTAATCATCGGGAACTGTATCGGCCCCACTGCCACCACAATAATGTTCTTCTGAACCCCTATCATATTTGCAGCCATCCCAACACAGTGATCTAAATTCGCTTTCAAAGTATCTAGCAAATCCGTCACGACCTGCCGATCCGCTTCTGTTGCCTCCACTGATTTCTGTGCAAGAAAAAGCGGATCACGTACTATTTTCCTTACCATTTTTCATCCTTTCCAGACATCTTTTATCTGCTCAATATTCTTTCGTTATCGCCTCATCGATTCCATACATAGCTTTAAAATTCTCCAGATCTGCCCGACTTCTGATCAGCATAACCTCTTCGATCTTACCCGTGTGGATATCCTTAAAACCGGCAACCTGTTCCCCATTGCATATGCTCGCCTTGATTACCGGTCTCTTATTTTCCTTATCGTAGGACTTGACGATACTTTTCTTCTTAAAAAGCCCCATTCTGATCACCTTCTTTTGATTGCTTCACCACTGCGCCACTTGCATTCTCACCTTGTGCAAAAATTGCACAAGGTGAATTCAGCGGTTACAACTGGTCATACTTTGCCGCACTGCCTTTTGCTTTCTCGATCGGATACTTTGCTTCATTCATTGTCATCTTCATATTTACAATCTCGTCTACATCAAGACCTAACTTGTCCAGCAAATTCTGACTATAAACGATAACATCAGCCAGTTCCTCTTTCACATGCTGCAGATCATATTCATCATCGGCCCATTGAAAACACTCCAATAATTCTGCTGCCTCGATCACAATTGACTTCGCGAGATTCGCAGGAGCATGAAACTGATCCCAGTCTCTGTCTTCCGTAAATTTTCGAATTCTGTCTATTGTCTCTTGTTTCATAATTATTCTCCCTTACGTCAAATACATCTGTTGTCATTCAATCAGTTCCATTTCATCTTCCATTCTTACAAATCCGTATCTCTCATACAAAGATCGTCCCATATCGGTTGCCTCTAATGCAATCTGTGATATGCCCTGCTTCCTCGCATCTTTTATCAATAAATCCAATGTATGATATGCAATTCCCTGTCTACGATATTCCGGATTCGTATACATATTCATGATATAAGCCTTTTTACCTGTCGGGTTATGATATGTCGGCATGACTTGAAAAAACTGACACCACCTGCACCGATAAACGTTCCGTTATCATATACCAAATATGCAACATGCTCTCCCGTTTTCAATGCACGCTTATAATATGCATATGACTCCTTCTCCACCAGAGACATATCCACATCATCCGACAATTTGTTCGCTGCACGAAGGACAATTATTCTTGTTCTTACTAATTCATCAACATCTTCCATTGTCGCTTTTTTATATTCAAATCTTTCTGTATAGCCAGATGCGCAACCGCCCAATGATTCGTCAGCCATCACTGTTACATTCTTCTCAATAACAGGCTCCTCCAAAGTTGCTGCTCTAATACTCATTTTCACTGTCACTTTCCCTAATAATTTCTTAACGATGTACGTACCTCGATAAGATTTCCACTCGGATCATAAAACCTTACAACCTTCTGCCCTCCTTCAAGTTCCGCTATTTTCGTAACATAACGGATCGTACAATCATACGATTCAAGTTTCTTCATAAACCCTTCCATGTCATTTTCTTCAAAATACAGTTCTGTCATATTATTGTGCGGAATCGTAGCTATTCCTGTACTTTCACGCCATACCTCTGCATCCTGTAATACAAGTCCCTCTGACATTATAACATTACCATCCTGTCTCATAATCACCTGTAAACCAAACAGATTCTTATAAAATTTGACAGATTGTTCTATATCATCTACCACCATCACAACATTCTTTAATTTCATTTAGCTCGGCTCCTTTATACACACTGTGCGCTCTACCAATTTGTATTTGTATGTTTTTCCATTATCGGCAACTTGTGCAAAATTTGCAAAAGTTGAATTTTCATCTAATTCTCCCTCTTTAAAAATGTTACTTAGATGTTTTGTAACCACACTTCTATCTACATCAAAAAGCTGTGAAATTGCCTTCTGCGTAAGCCATACATCGCCATTCTGAACCCTGACTTCTATTCCGTCTTCTCCTACATCTCGTGTGAAAACCAAGAAATCAACAGTGCTATTTCTTATCTGTAATTCTTTGCTCATAAAAGCATTCCTTTCTCTAGATTCTATCAATACATCTCTATAAAACATTTTCCCCGGTTTCTTTCAAATATCAGGAAGGGAATTTCTGCTTTTGCCAGCATACTATTATTAACTGGAACATATTCATCATTTTCAATATCTGGTATACACTTTATAGCTTTCTTTTTATCCATCCTTAATTTGTAATTGTCTCTAATACCTGCATTAGCGTATCTGCAAAATCTTTCGGACTTTCCTGCGGTACAGTGTGACCCCAGCCGTCAATTAACTTCATCTCTTTTTTCGGTGCTGTAATTGTATGAAAATAATCTTCGGTATACTTTACCGGAGTAATCCAGTCACACGACCCTGAAATAAAGCCTACCGGAATTTGATATTCTGTTCCATACGCATATACATCTTCGGTACTTATATAATCAAAAAGCTGGCTGTTTAACTCTACAAAATCTGAAAGGTTCCCTAACTGCTTTCCAAACCAGAGCACATCATATACTCCCAGATAAGGAGAGGTCAGTGCAGTCATTATATAATTGTTTTCCTTTTCCGGTACATGATAAGGTGACACATAACTTCTTAATGCAAGCATATTTTCTAATGTTGCATCTGCCTGATATTTTTCAAAAGCAGCAATCATGGCAGTTGTATCATCTCCTTTTTCCCTGGCAATAGAAAGAGCATCTTCGTAAGCATAAATATCACTCCCGCCTGCCCCCATCTGTCCGACACCAACATAAGCTGCTACCTTATCCGGATGTTCGATTGCATATTTGCTCCCGACCATAGTACCGTAGGAATGTCCTACCAATATTACATTTTCCTGTTGAAATCTGTCACAAACATAATCGACCAAGGCAGCCAAATCTGCCTGTGCCTGCTCAAAAGTTGCCGTATCATTATAAGGATCATTATCTTTATTTTTATAATAGGTTCTTCCGCAGCCTCGCTGATTCCATGCAACTACAGTATAGTCATCCTTAAGATAATTAGAAAATGCATATGTTTCCATTGTATCAGGACTTGCCGGACCTCCATGGATCCAGATTATTACCGGATTGCTTACATCTTCGCCTCGAATCAGATAATACTGATTCTGCCCACACAAATCCATATAGCCTTCTTCCTCAATTCCATTGGAACTATGTATACTTCCCCTGATTGCATTATAGTTTCTGATTCCGATTATTATGGTAATCCCTCCGAAAACAATTACTAGCGCAGCTATAAATACTACGCGAAAAATTCGTGAAAGAATCCCTTTCTTTTTCTCGTCATTAAAAACTTCCTCTTTATGAGACATATGTATACCTATATGACCAATTCCCAAAATAACCGTTGCCAAAAGTAGGAAAAAGTTAGCACCGTAAACCCCTAAAAAGAAAAAAGCTGCAACCGGCAGACTTGCTCCAGCAACTGGTATCCCAAGAAAAGAGGAATAAAAATTCGTCATTTTCTGTTCACTGCGAAAATATCTGATCCAATAACCTTCATAGCAAAGCATCAACAAAACAGCCAGAATCAGCCATATTGTCCAAAGATTCGGTTTCCGCAAATTAAAATCAGAGAAGATCAACACAATACCACAGATAAGTATTTCTCCGATTCTTTCAAACAGTAACAATACCTTATTTTCATTTACAACATACTGCTCATAATCCTTTGGTTTGTGCTTTGTCCAAATGATATTGGGAATAAACAACATTAACAGAAATATCAACCCCATATACGAAAATCCAAAATGAATCATTTTTATGCTCCTTATATTTTTTCAAGCCGACAAATTCAATATACATCAGTGATTATACCATAACATCAGTTATCCCGCACTCTTCTCATACATATATCAGTTCTCTTATTATAATCTCCTCTACCGAACTTCGTACATTATTCATCAGTCTTACCCATTTCATCTGATCACGTGCCTTTAATTCTTCTGTAATACCTGCCCCTGCTTTCATCTGTTCCACAAGAAGCTCCATTCTCTCATAGCACTCCTCTTCAACCTCATGCAGATGTTCATTCAATTTTCCATCCATGAGACGTCTGAAATATTCTCCTCTGCGGTGGTTTTTCAAATACTTCCACCGCATCCGTCCAAATCTTCCGATCTCATAGTGTGTACCTTCCGACAGTTTCAAATCCGGATAATACAATCCGTCTGCCCCAACCTTATTTTATGTCCATCCCACTCGAAGAGCGCTCACAGGTAAAGTATCTAATTTCCGATATGTATAATCCCTACATCAGCTGGGTTAACCGATATTTTCCAAACGCTGTTTCTGTCATAGATTCTTTTTACGTAATTCAATGGATCACTCATAAACTAGATCTTTACATACGTGAGCTCATCAAAATTTTAAGAAACGTGATCGAGATGCATATACGGCCAACGGCGGCATTATCGATAAACACACCTTTATTCCAGCATCCAGAGAAGTCTACCTACTGCAAAAATATCGATGGCTGATCCTCGCTAATCACTCCTCTATTACTTATCATTCGGATTTAAGAATGGATACACGCCTTCACTGTCTGATGAAGACTTATGATTATGAAGATTCTCTTTTTATGATTGATCCAAACTTGAGGGAACTTCGTGATTTAAAGGAACTTTATGTCCAATTCAATACTCGAAATGCTGGGAAGCCAATGGATGCCAGAATTGAACTCGACAAACTGATCAACCACTATCTTCATTGCGGCAATTCAATTTTCGTTGATTTTACCAATCTTCTGATTCGAAACCATGATTATATCATCAACTCATTTGTAATGGTTGAAAAATACGGGGCTGGCAAAATATATAGCAGCAGACTTTCTAATGGACCTATTGAATCCTTAAATCGAAAAGTTAAAGACTTGAAAAGACTCGGACGTGGCTATCGAAACTTTGAGCATTTTCGAACCCGCTTCCTATATGCGACCAGGGACACCCCTGTTATAAATGGAATAAACGATTACAATCCCGTCACTTATTTTGATATGGAAGATAAAAAAATATTTCGTTGCAAAACAGATCAGGCAGGTCAAAAGACCTGCCTGTGTTATCTATTCATGATTCGATTTAAGAAGCCCCTAGGGAATGCCCCTAAAAAACTCATAGATTTTTAGTTGTCGTCCCCATTAATTGCCCCTAAAAAACTTCGGGAAACTCCACTAAACTTTGGAGACCCAAGGAAAACCCGTTGCCAAATCGTTGCCACACATTAAACAAATTTGTTTGAAACCCGCATAAATACTGGATTCTTTTTACACTGCACCTTATTCAAACTCGCAAAGTTTGGTTTGATTCAGGTTGTTTTAATATGGTTATCTATATATTTTTGTATTGATAACTTGTATCTTTTCTACTCACTATTTTTCGTTCCACACATTTTTAGTACCAATCCAGTACCATTGCTATATTTTCATCATTGTGTGTAGTTCTGGTGGCTTGCAGGTATGTTTGTTATTCAGAAGATAATCATCTGATGGTTTGAAAGTCCACCTATGAGAATTATAATCTTCGTATGATGTTTCTGCAATAAAAAATTTTGTGGTACTAATGGTTAGTACCATTCATAATTTGTATTCATACTTTTTCTTAAACAAGAGAATTATTTACTTTCCCTTTAATCCACTAGTTTTAGTTTATCAATTCAATTCCATATTTTCTGCCAAAAAGATTTCTTACCATTACATTTTTCATAATAAGTGTGTGATTTCTCCAACAGCCTATTTTTTATCCATTCTGCAGTATAATCAGCTTTCCATTTAACAACATTATCAAATCTATCCATACATCTCTCATTAGCCTTAAACCCCGGTTCCCAATATAAATCCAATTTATTATTCCATGTTTTATTAGGAATTACTGATATTGTAGCTAATATATCGCCTCGAATATTTCCGTTTACATTTGGTGACAGTATCAAACTATTTCTACTACAATTATTATTGAATATATTCCACTCTAATTCGCCATCTTCTTGGAACCAATCATGATTTCTCGCAAAAAATAATATTTCCTCCCATTCCATTATATCAATTGTCATAAGCAAGTATCTATTTCCCACCCTACTCAAACCATTAGTTCCAAGAATGCTGTCAATCTCACTTTTTGTTGCGAAATACTCTTCTTTAAGCTCTTCAAATAATTTATATATATGATATGCAGTATGTGCATTCAAATTAATACGCATATTTTGAATCTGCATACATATTTCTTCTTCATCCTCATATCTACCAACATGATGTTTATTTTCAAACTCCGTTTCTGATACAAAATAGTCCTCTAATAACATCTCTTGATCAAATGTAATGTATACCCCTGACAAATTATGTTGTCTAATTTGAAGCATACAACTTAACTCACCTTTATAAGACAATGGAATAAATGCGGATAAATGTATATCTCCATATCCTTTTAGCCAAGATTTTGTCTCATCTAAATCATAAGTTGCTGTTCTCATCAATAATTCTGTTTCATTTACAATACTAAAATATTTTAATCGTCCCGAATCATATACCATACTAATGCAATCATATATGTCTACGATAAAATCATTTTCTATTTCATTTTTCTTTTCTATTTCATGTATAAGTTTTTTGAAATTCATTATATTTTCTTTGTAAGAAAATATTCTTCCGTTATTTAAACATTTTGTATCTTTACCATTATATCTATGTTCATCTGAACTCAATATAAGGAAGTCAATTTCATCAATATCCTTGTACATTCCCGAAGAATTAAATTTTTCAAGAGTCCTGTCAATTTTGTTACGAATATTTTGTGAAGTTACTTGGTATGCAATTCGCTTTTCATAATCAACCAAGTCCACAGCTATATAATTTCCAGAAACTTCTGCTGACATCGAAACCAACTTTATATCATATAGTTTATTTAATATTTGTCCAAAAATTTCTTCACATATAACATTTATGTCCGTTAAATTGTTTTTGTTATTAATTTTTATTTCTTCTGCAATTTCTGACAAACGCTTCTCAACTCTTGTTAAATCAATATCTGAATCTTTTATACTTTTTCGTGTAACCCTATGCATTGTAACCTCTTCCTTTTTGCTAATAAATTACCTATTGTAGATTATAGCCAAACCCTTATCATTTGTCATAAAAATACTCTTACCTATAATCGTTCTATGTATAACTTAAAAGTTTACATACTCTTTGATGAAACATTTCATATATTTTTTTGCCAATCCGATAATTTTTTCTAAATAGTTTCCACTCTTTTCACTTATGTCCATAATTTTAAACCTCCTCAATCTCTTGTTAGCCTCAAGAAATGCCTTCAAAAAATAAGACTACCTAAAAACTGATATTACAAGTCCACCACAAACGCAAATTTTATCGCATTGCAGCTATATCATGTAGTCTCACAAAATCTCAAAGCTCACGAGACTAACTACAAAGTAATGTACCTCCTGTTTCTTCGCCATCAGCAATTTTCTCTTTTAATAGTTTGAATAATATAGTGCACTTACTACTCTTTAATCTCCCAGTGACCGCTATATCCACTTCCGACATATACAATATTCGTCATTTGTTTTATTCTTCTCTTCACAGTCCTTACACCAACACCTAACCTTGTTGCAATTTCTGATGTGGAAATTTGAGGATTTTCTTCTATCATGTCAAAGATTTGTTTCTGCAATTTGTCTTGAGTGCCACCTTGAGTGCCACCTTGAGTGCCATCTTGAGTGCCATCTTGAATGCCATCTTGAATGCCTCCCTGAGTATCATTAACATTCATCACATAATCATGTCCATAATTCAGATTATACAAAGTCAATGTAAAATCATCATTATCAGCCTCAAATACCGGCATCTTAGTCTCATCAAATTCAACCTGACCCTCGTAGTCTGCCAATATTTTCTTAAACCCACTACCTCTACGCTCCATGTATTTCAAACGACTGAATATATCAGCTAATATCGGATTTCTTCGCTTTGATGGAATTTTCAATAAATCTTTTCCTTCTAGAGATATTCCGCTTATCATTCCACCCGGTGAATATATTTCAATTCTATCATCGAACATATCTATATGGACTTCACTGCCTATCTCCATATAGTTTCTATGAATCAATGCATTTACTACCCCTTCAAGCACTGCACGATCCGGATAATCAGGCATTTCAATTCTGCCATCACCAACCTTACGCCATGCTTTCTTGGAATTATTTCTGACAAATTCCGTTCCTGCCTGTAACAATGTGACAAGACTTCCAGTATATTCCTTATCATCAAGTGCATCTACAATTCCAGATGCCTTCGTAAGTCCATTCCACCTAGTGCAAAACAATCTAGAATGACGCACAGGTGATTCATCTGCCAGAAGTGCTCCGGCATTCGTCAGATTACCTTTTTCATCAATCAATCCAAATGATTCATAATCTGTATCTTCAAATGTATTTCCTGTTCTCTGCTTATATACTGATTTCAATTTTGTAAATGACATATTGTCAAAATCATATCTTGATTCAAGCTATCATAACTTTCACCACTCCCACGAAGAACCAGTTCTCTTAGTTGAGAAGGTGTTGCTAGAACGCTTTCATTTCCTATACGCATAAATGCGACAAGTTGCCCGTCTCCCTCATAATAGTATGGTGTCTGCTGCCCTTTCATAACTTCTACGATAACAAATGTCTTGTCATTATCTTTTTAAATGAAAGCTTAAACTCTGGTATTGGATTCAAGTGTGTTTTAATCGACTCACTAATTGTCTCTGCATCACCTTCAGCATCTTTGAGTCCTACTAACTCATTATCGTTTGACACACCGAATATTAACTTACCACCAAAACAATTTGCAAATGCACTGATACTTTTACACCAGCTTTTAGGTTTCTTTGATTCAGGCGCAACTTTTTTATCATAATCTGTGGCTTCACCGATTAGTTGCTTTATATTCATAAGTATCACTTCCTTCTTTGTTTATCAGCTGATATTACTAATATCTTCTGTCTTTAGTAGGATTTTTAACTACAATATATCCATCTCCATCACTATTTGAATAATAATCAAAAATCCATGTATTTTTTTTCAACTCATCAAGTATGGCTTTTATATAGCTATTATTTTCATATGTCTTAGTATAATTATTACGCTTAGTAAAAATACCTTTAAGTTCAGGAAATCCCATTTCATCAAAATGTTTTTTGCATGTTTCTTCTGTTAAATTTGGAATTGCCTTTGCCCATAATTGAATTTTTTCAACATTGCTACATCTACTTTTTGTCAAAAGAGCTGATAACAAGCTATCATCAAGAACTATAGATGTACTAGTTATTATGTTGTTAATTCGTTCTTCTGCAACTTTATATATTGATGATTGAATAACTTCTTCATATTCTGAAAAATGTTGATATAATTCGTTCTCATCATGTTCATCAAAATTATTATTAAGAATATAATCAATAAGAAAACTAGAGTAAGTCTTTCCTACTACAGATATAGGTTTGCTTGTCGAACTTAGAAGTTTTACTTTTTCTTCATCATCTATTCTCATGTCTAACACATACAAAGCCTCTTCATAATTAAAATTGTTTGATGTAATAATATTTAAATACTTTTCAACATTTTTATCTATATATAATTCTATGTAATCCTTATAATAAGTTCTAATATATTCCAATCCTTTATCATTCATTTCTAGGATATTAGACTTTATCAAAACTTCCATCTTATCATCATCCATATCATACGCATCATAAACATCATAACCATACTCCATGTCACACAAAATTTCTTGATATCTACTCGTTTTAATCTCATTATTTACAGCCACAAAATCGAAGAATTGTCTTGCGATTTCATCCCCAAACTCACGTTCAACACTAGAGTAGTCCATTCCTGGATCGCATTCATTAATAAATTGAATTAACTGATTATCACAACAATACTCTATGTAATAATATAGTATATTTGAAACTGTTTTTTTAATTATCCCTTTGGCAAGCATTTCACTCCACAGTTTTTTATTCTGTACTACTGATATATCAGAAATAACAGTTTTTAATACATTTACATACTTTCTCTGTAAATCACTCGAAACATTTTCATCGTTAATCAACTTAATAACATTCTCCTCTGAATCCTCAATTAATCCATTACAATTTTCCACGTACTCATTAGCATATCTGCTTATGTCTTCTGCAATATACTTAGCTAAAGGCGAATCAGAATTTTTCTGAATAACTGTGTAGTTTCTATGCTCTATATTATATGAATCACATTCTTCATACATTTCCTTAATCATTAATTCAATATTCTCAAATGTTAATTCATATAAACAATTTTCATACACCCCTGCAACCAATTCTTTATTAGCGGTATCAATTTCAATTTTCTTAAACTTCACCTCAAGAATACACAATTGAGAAATTATTTTTTTAACGTCAGGATTTTGAATATTTAAATAATCGCTTTGATTTGATATATAATCAGTAAAACATTCATCTACATTAATATCTTGTATTTTATCTCCATCTAATAAATAAAGCGAATCCAATGAAAATCTTCTTATCTGTTCTGATGATAGAGTTTTGTTCACTACAACATAACTAAAGAAATCAGGCCACTGTTCATTCAGTTTAATGATAAATGTTCTATCAAACTGTGCGCTATCATAGAATTTTGATATAAACTCTATCTTCCTATTATCCTTCAGTTGTTTTATTAATGTAGACAAATATTTCTGATATTTAAGATCTCTTTGATTACCCAGAAGTTCTTTCAGAATATCAAAATTTAAAGTTTCTTCCTCATAAAAATCAATAACTCTTAAAACTGGGGAACATAATACCTTTTTAACATTATTAAGAGAATACTCGTAATCACTTCCTTTTTTATCCGTTATTCTTCTTAAAAACATTTTATCATGCGCTGATAAGCTATCCTCATAAAAATATGTCATATAATCATTATATGTTTCATCAATATACCCATTGCTAATAAGAAATTTTAGTAAATCAAAATAATCATTTCCCTTAATTTCATTATATTCATTCTCCTCACCAATAGGATTTATACTCTTTATCATAAATATTGAATCAGTATTATCCCTTGTAATTAATTCTCTCAATAGTTTTGTTTTTGTAGCAGAAATTTGTTGTTCAATATCCTGAATTTTTATTTCTAATTCGGATACCCGCCCTCTATTTCTATTATCTATTGCCTCTAATCTTTTATTTTTTTCTTTTTCTAACTTGTCTTTTTCATTTTGACCTTCATGAGTTAAGTTGTCCCACGAATTTCTTGGCAATCTCGTATATTTTACTTCATATGCATCATTCAACTCTTGTACATCATTCAATTTTTCATCATTTATATATGTTATTTTTTCCTTTACAAGTTGCTTTTGTTCTTCTAATTTTGCTATCATTGATTTTCCAAAATTTTCTTTTTGTTCAAACAATTCATGAACATACCCTTTACCAAGCTGAAGATTACAAAAATCTCTTGGAAATATATTTTTATATACAATTACAGCTAACATTTTATTCCAATTTAGATCCGTATTATTTAAACGATACATATATACAAGGAATTCATTATATATATTCTTCAAGACTCTCATATCGTCTATATATAATGCAAGCCTTTGTAAGAAAGTATGATCAAATTTTTCATATATATTTTCCCGCTTTAAATGTCTTATAAATTGATCATATGAATTAGTTCCATCCATCACCGGAACGATTGGAATAATGTAGTCAAAAAATTTTGTTCTATCTTTTGTAGCGAAAACATCATCCCTTAATAAATAAAAGAACCGTAATGGTTGATATTTTTGCACCTTTCTACACAATACCTTATCAACTAGTTTATATTGCTTTTTATTTTTAAACTTATTAAATTTATGTATATTAACTAAATTATTTACCTCTCTTAAACGTTCAAAAATAACATTGGAATTAAATCTATCCATATCTTCAAATACAATTACATCTGCTTCTACTTGTTCAAAAAGATAAAGTACTTCATTAAGATACTTATCAAAGTATGATTCATCTTTATTTTCAAATATTTCAATAGTATTTCCTTGTACTGTAACCTTATGAAATAGATTTTTATTTTTTTGCACTTTAACAGCATTATATATACAAATAAATATACTAATAGCACACATGATAACTGCAAAAATAACAACATAATCATTCGTCAGGATAGTTAATAAACTTTTTAATCTTCCCTCACATAATTTATCTACCCAACCTTGAATTTTACTCGAAAATGATATAAATGATATGCTACCAAGCAACACACATAACAGTATCGTAATAAAAATTATATTCTTCCGACCGACATCCTTTTTTACTCGGAAATTTGTTTGTGGTATTCTATCTACGGGGATCTGGTGTATTAACTGATTTAATATTTTTCCCTCAAGAGTAGTTTCTTTCACAGTATCCTCTGAATTATTGTCTTCTGCGGGTTCAAAATGAGCCAAAGAAATATGCAAAAAATTTTTATCATAATGTTTTTTCTCATATGATTCTATAACACTACTTTTACCAGCACCATAAGCTCCAGAAATAGCTATATTTGTAACATCAGAATTATCAAATACAAATTCAATTGCTTCTTCATATACTGATATATCTGCTTCTTTGTTAGGTGTAAGCTTTTCAAAGTTATAGGTTTTTTGCGCCATATGCCTCTCCTTATCATGTGCTATTTATTTTGCATCTTTTTCAAATTCCATAACGTGATTTCCATTCTTGCATTAATTAGGCTTATAACTACCACCATATGGATCAGTTAATCTCTTTGTTGGATGCTCATACCCAATAATATTTTGTGGCAATACTCTGTCCACAGAAAAACCTATATCATCGGTATATCCCTCATTAAAAGAGCTTTGAATTTCATTTAATGTCATAGATGTAATCTCTTCCATAGGAATATCACAATAAAATATTGTAGGCTTACCAATTTTTTTTAGTCTGCTCCGACACCCTAAATTCATTGCAAGAGTATTAATAAACTCACTACCATATATTAAATAATGGCTTGCAGTACCCAACAATAAGTCCTTGCTCATTTGTAACCATACTCTTTTGTGCATATTTTCAAATTCTGACCACTCCTTTTGAAATTCTAAAATAGCCACTTCCTTAGATACATAATCACCAACAATTCTATCTTTAACATCCTGCAATGCAGACCTATAGGAAATGGGTTCAATTCCATTATTTAAATAATCTGAAATTTTCAATGGTCTGCATGCGTGAAATGCTCTTAAATGAGTGTACCCATCAATGTCAAAATCCAATTCATATTCATCATTTAAATGCTCAGCTAAAATAAATACCTTCTTCTCCATATTCATCTTTCTATTTTTCCATCAAAAGCTGATACATCTTCATCAGTTCTGTCACACAAGCCGATTCACTTTTATATGCTTCTGTATCTTTTGTAAAACCATAAGCGTCCATAACAGCTTTATCATTCAATTGATGTACTTTTCTAAGTTCTGGTGGCATAAACGTATCATCATATAATTTTGCCAAAGTAGATTCTGGAAATAATTTACGAGCTTCTAAAATTCCTTTTGCGGTCTCTTCCACTTTAGTCTTCTGCTCTGGCGTCGGATTACACCATGGAAAATTATTATACACAATATCCTTCGCATATCTAAAATCGCTTTTCAACCTTCCCGCAACAAGTCTCATCCACGAATTGTGAACATTAGACATTAGTACACCAAATTCATATAAGCCAGCTCCTGGAATGAGAAATACTAAGTCACTAGCAATCGTATCTTTATCCATAAATCCCATTGGAATATATCTTCGTTTACCAGATGAAGTTTTTGGTACAATAATATAATTTGTATTTGGTTGCGCAATCTGGCAGAACAGTGTTGGTGTTGCAGCAAATTTTCTAGTACCTTCAGCTTTTGATGCCAGTCTTGCTTCTTTTACATGTTCAACACGTTTTTTTACAGTAGGGCATTTCATTATTTCTGCCGAATTTGCATCAACTAACCACAAACAATATCGTTCCTTATGATTCAAAAACTCCGTTGCCCCTATGTATGGCTTTATCCATTTTTCGGCTAAAGGTTCTGATTTGATTAACGCTGTTCTTTCCTCTGCCGTCAGGACAAAACCACCATCATCTCTTGGCATACTTCCAAATCTCATTGCCGGCACATCACATAAAGGTTTACTTCTTGACTCCACAAATAGTGTTGGAGTATCTGTCAAATATGGACTTATATGGTCGCACAATTTATATACATTATTATCCGAATACAGTTTTTTAGGGACATTAACTGCTACTCCAGAAAATCCAACAATTACACAATGCACCTTAGCCTGATTCTTCTTTGCTTCATTATTCCATATAAATGTTTTATATGCAAAATCAATATGTATTGAATATCTCTCCATTAAATATTTCCAAAAGGTAATGACCTGACTTCCCTGACATATACTATTGGTCGATACAAACGCACTTCTTATCCTTGTCCCTAAAGTATAATCAACTGCTTTTTTGTACCATCCAGTCACATAATCGAATTCTCCCGCACCTTTTACATCTTCAAATATATTTCTTATCTCTGCTTTTTGTTCCTTGCTCATATACATTCCACCTACAAATGGTGGATTACCCATTATATATGATAACTCATTCTTTGGAACAACCGTTTCCCAATCGATTTTTAAAGCATCCCCTTCTTGAATATATGCATTAGTTTTAAGTGGGAGAAAATCGAGTTGCATATGAATAATATCTTCTGTCTCGTGCATCATCTGACTCTCTGCTATCCAAAGAGCTGTCTTTCCAACAGTTACAGCAAAATCATTAACCTCAATACCATAAAATTGTGAAATGGAAACTTCAATTGGATTAACAGCTCCTAGTATCATCTGCCCTTCAAAAGCACCTTTTTCACAGGCCAATATTTCTTTAATAACGTCATTTTCTAACCTACGCAAAGAAATATATGTTTCTGTCAAAAAATTTCCGCTTCCACAAGCCGGGTCTAAAAACTTTAAATTTGCCAACTTGTCCTGAAAATTTTTCAGCTTTTCCTTACGGTTTTTAACTACGCCAATAAGTTTAATCTTTTTAAACTCGTCTACCAAATCATCAAGAAATAAATTATCTATTACTTTGTGAATATCAGAAATAGAAGTATAATGCATTCCACCTTTTCGTCTCGTGTCAGGATTCAATGTACTTTCAAATACAGCTCCAAATATTGTTGGTGAAATTTCTGACCAATCAAAATCTAATGATGCTTTGTTAAGCAATACATCTACTATTTTCTCATTAAATCTCGGTATAATTATATGTTCATCAGCAAAAAGTCCACCATTTACATATGGGAACTCCAGCAACTCTGGTTTTTTATATGGATCTCTCTCTGACTCTTTTGTATCCAATATACTAAAGAGTTCTACCAAAGCATCTCTTACATCATTTATATCTTTCGCTGCTACTCCTGCTAAATAATCATGAAACATATTATGTCTTCCAAAAATTCCCGCATCTTCCGCATATAAGCAGAATATTAAACGTACACACAACATGTTCAAACTTTTCAATACTTGTTCATCCTCTGGATTATTGTATTGTTTTAAAATTTCATCATACAAAATGCCTACCAAATCACCAGCTTGTAACGATATCTCCATTTCCCTTTTCACATTATCGTTTTGTCTATCAACTAAAAATTGTAAACGATAATACTCCGTTGGCAAATTTTTTAGAAAAACTACATCTGGCTCTCCACCTGGTTTCTCCATATCATAAATATAAAATTCTTTAAAATTGCAAGTTACTACCCACCTTGGATGTTTACTTACCGGTAATTCTGTAATATATCTTTTAGCCTGTTGAAAAGGTGTAAGTATACTACCATCTGATTGTTTTATAGCCTCATCTAAGCTCTTATTACTACCTTTCTGCTCAATTAAAACCTTAGTATCAGCTATATATCCATCTATAAACGATGTATGCCCCAAAAAAACTTTATCTTCAAAAGAAATGTATTGTTCTGGATGATCTACCCCAAATACATCTCTTAACAAACTCAGCCAAAATGGCTGACTCTGACCTTTCTCGTAACCTTTATCTTTCCACTCATCCGCAAATGCCTTTGCCGCTACTTTCTGCTCTCTATCTGTCATATTGTATAAGCTCCTTATATTCAAACCTATATTCATATAAAAGTATAGTCTAATTATATCATAAGCAATTCTTCATTTCATCCCTCTTATAAAGTTTTGAAAATATTCAACTTTACAATTTTACTTTTATTTAGTATAAGTTTTTTATCCTATTTTTCTTCTTATGTGTTATTCTTTATTTGACCTTGAGGTATTTTCCAAAAATCTATCCTTAGAGTATAGACGAAATTTAATCAGACTGAAATGTACCATTGTTTCTACCACACAAAACATAAAAAGGGGGCAATTATTTTATGAATCCTATTCCATGTACTTACAATGCTATTTATGGTGAATTTAACAGTCAAGGTATTTTTATTGATATGGAAGCTAATGCTGAAGACTGGAACGTCTTTTCTACATCTGTGCATGAATCAACGCATAGTTTTATTGAATTCGACTCCTATTTAGGACAGGTAGAATTTCTCATGCAGCAAATAGTACTTTCTCCTCAAACAGATATCAATACTCGTGAAAAATTCAAAAATTTTATAGAAATAATATTCGATAACTCGATTAATGTTCAAGAAAGTGTAGCAGTCTTCTGGGAATTATCTTTTTTAGAAACATATAATCCAGAATTAATGGATAAAGAATGGGAATTATACAGAACCAAACGGTCTGATTATTATATTAAATATCACTTTAAAGATTTAGAAGATTTTCTTGATGATGCTTTTGATAGATATAAATTTAAACCAACGAAGGAACAAATAGAAAATAGAGCTGAAAATATTCTTTTGTTAGCAAAATATTGCATGAATATTGATATTACCAAACTTGACTTTATGAGTCCCTCCGCCCTTTCATCCATAACGAAAGATAAACCATCATTTAATCCTAATTACCGTTTTGATAACATAATAAAATATATAAAGGATAATAGAATTTCCATATATAATTTATCAAAATCTGTCATTGAGCAAATATTTGACAGACTCCATTTTCCATACTTAAACTCTTTTGACATTAACTTTATGTCTACTTGGGCTAACGATACTTTATTAAGCCAATACGAATTAAATGATTATTCTTTCTATGTTTCCTATGAAAAAATAGAAAATCCTTTAGAATACATATTATCAATAAATTGCTACATCAATGAGCGTCAATTTGAAGGCAAAATTGTATCCAATCCTTCTAAAACAGATATAGTAAGTGCTGCCTTTTATGCATATGTTTGTGACAATGATGATAGTCCTACATCTACAGCTCTAATTAATGTAAAAAATGGTAAGATAATTTATATTAATAAAGACTATAATCCTAATCTTGCACTTAAAATTGGGAAAGTTTTTACTGATCGCCATAGTTATTCCTCTTTATGTAAAAAGACTTCTATGAAACCTCAAATCACAATTTATATTGATCTTGGCAATTGGGATCTGGAAGCCAAAAAATTTCTTCGTTCTCAACATTTAAGTGGATATACTCGTTATGAATTAAATAAAAACTTTTCAATAATATTTTTTAAAGGAGAAGGTAACTCTGTATTTTATTTAACCTTACCCCAAATGAACGTTCCAATATTTGAAGTCTGCTATTTGCAAAATATGCCGTTATTAAATGGCTGGTGGAAAAGTTCTAATGATTTACAAGAATTACTTTGTTTTATTATGAAAACCCCAAAGTCTCATTTGTCAATAAACAACTAATCTTGTACCCAACACCATCAAAAAAAATCCCTACAAAACCTATAAATACAGGCTCTGTAGGGATTTATCTTTTTATTCAAACTCTTGGGCGGAGAGATTTATCTGGCTGTTTCTTGGTACACATTTGTGCATTTTATTCTTCATATTCATCTCATTTTGCATTTTTGTGCACCTCGTCTAAATTTTTTAGAGCCAAAATGGAGCCAAAAGCATAGTTAAACTTATAAAGCAATTCCATGTCTAGATAAATATTCTTCTCGTTCATTGACCACCATACTATAATAATCTGCTTCATCTTCGAAATCAACAAAACTTGATATATCATGTTGTTTCATATCTGGAATTTGATTATATAATTTGTTTTGATTAAATTTTTCTACCAGTTCTGGAAACAATGTAATGGTATCGTCTAAATATTTTTCAATGTATTTTATAATTTTATTTCGATAATTTTTCTCTAATGAATCAATATATGCGATATATCCTCTAATTTTTTCATTATCCGAATAATCACCTGTCACTATTTCATGGTGAATCATCGCCCTGACCATTCTCTTCATTTCCTTAGGTGCTTTTACAACCCCATCATTTACAGTTACCCCGATAACTTCTTTATGCACTTTAGGTGATAAGAATCGAGTCTTTTTTTCATTAACTACAAAACCTTCATCTTCAACAATTTTCTTAATCATTCCATATATTTTTCGTAACATATCTCTGTTATCACATGAAAAGATCAAATCATCCGCATATCTGGTATACGTTATATCTCGTTTATTACAGTATCCAGCAATTCTTATATCCATTTTATAACATACTAAATTAGCCAAATATGGAGATGTTACCGCTCCCTGAGGTAGACTTCCATTTAATGTACATATATTTGTCAATAAATTAGATGCGTATGTATTATATCCTAATTGTAAAAATTCATTATAAACCCTACCTCTCTTCACTGAAGTGAAAAAATTCTTCAAGTCCATTTTTAAAATATAGAGATTATTTTTATGGCGTTCAGCACATTGTACCAATGGCGATCCTTTACCATTTTTCGCAAATCCTATACTATACTGTGAAACTCTTACTTTATATAAAATATTCTCTAGCACCCAACGTTGAATTACTTTTAAAGACATACATGGTGCATTTATTTCTCTTGATGTTCCATCTTTTTTGGGAATATAAAATTTTTTATAACGTCCTTTTGCATCCTCTTCAGTTAAGAAAAACACTAATTTTTCTGTTAGCCTTATTTCCTCTGCCAAAGTTTCTATGTCTTCAAACATTGGCAAACCTAATGATTCAATTACCATTTTATTATTATATTTTTTCAAATCGTTAACACCACTTTCTTACCTTATTTATTTTGCGTCAAAACCATGGTGGGATTTCACTGTCGTGGAATTACACCATGGTTTTGACCAACTCTGATCATGTTCATATGCTCCGGAAGACGAACCATCCTCCATAAACTTCAACAAAAATATGTATCCGTAACGTTCTAAGATTGTGATGTTAACGATATTGAGCTGAAATAATATCAAGTCGAATTCTATTTACTAATTTATCTCGATTATCTACCATAACATCATTTAATAAGTCTTTTACAGCGTAATAACCTTTTTTTGATAATTTATAATAATTCAACCCATTTTCAACATTTTTTATCAGCATTCCTTCTTTATATAATCTCCTCAATGCTGCTGTATAAAGAATTTCGAACTGATTTGCCTCAAATCGTCTTTCATGGTATATATACCTGATTGCCTCATTCATTTCTTTTGTTTCTATTTTATTAAAAAAATATAACAATAAAAGTATAAAATAAAATTGACCTGAAATCAAGTTAATTTCTTTTGTATAATTACCATATTTTCTTGTATATTTCTTACTTCTATAAAACCAATACTTTGATGACAAATATCCTTCAACTACTTTTTCCATATCATCCAAATCATTATTGAAATAGATCACATTTTTCTTATCATGCTTTTCTATATATCTAACAGGACCTTGCATAATAAAACTTTTGTCATTCTTATATTTTTTCTGAATCAGAACAACCAATTTTCTTCGTGTCTTCTCATTGCTTGTAAAAGCTCCTAATTCAGTAAAAGAACCTGGACTTTCACAAACAATCATAATCAAGTCACTGTTTTCAGCCAAAAAATTCTCTAATGTAAACAAATCATATTTCTTTCTACTTAACAATTCCATAAACATGTCCTCTGGATAAAAGATAGAAAGCTTTTTATCTTTTTCCAGTCTCTTTCTTAATTCATCACGATTAGAAATATATGATTTATTACTGGCTCCACCACATAGGAACAAATCAATATTGCTATGTTGTATATAAAGAAAAACATCATTATATATTTTTTCTATAATTGTTTTGTCCATTATTATTCCCCTTAAAACAACAATTTTAGGCTCGTTACTAGTTATACCTATTTTTTTCTCAACACATTCGATACTGTAGATTGCGACACATCTAACATGGCAGCTATTGTTTCCTGGTTTATTTTCTGTTTTGCCAAATCTCTTATAACTTCATTTCTTTGCGCCACTGATGCAATCTCCGGTAATTTATGAATGGTTTCCGAAACCACTCCAGATGCCGTTACACTTTTAATAAGCGTTGTCCCATCACTTAATACAGCTCTTGCAATTTTAGCACCTGTTTTTTTATTTGGTTTAAATGCTAATGACATAACATCTGCCGTTGATTTACCTATATTTTTTAAATCTGTATTTTTGAAGACATTCATTAAATTAGTAGCCACAATGCACCTCCATATTCATCACTTTAATATTAAAATAATATTAAAATAATATTTTGTCAACTATTTTTCAACTCTCATACCTAAAAAACTCCCTAGCCATCATCTCCGCTGTAGCCCGATTATACCCCTTCTTCAAATACCCTTGCACAATCGTCCCAAACATTCCCTTAACCATATCATCCTCAATATCACAATATGCCTGCATTTTCCCAGACAAAGCCATTGCCACATACTCTATCGGCTTGTTATCCAACAACCTATGCAGCTTCGCCAGAGACTGCTCTGTTGTCCTCAGAGCAGCCTCCACTTCTTCGCACTTTATCCGTAACATATTTCCATCTGTAAACCACACCTCAACATAGCCGTTATCCATGTTATAAGCATATTCCACGATATTATCCGTTCGATTATCTTTCATCTCATCAAATCCATCCTTCCCATTATCTTGTCCCATAAGACCTGTCATACCGTCTTATCTGCTGTTCTGTACGCTCCTGTTCCTTTACCTTACGAATAATCGTATCAATCTGCTCTGCACCGGCATATCTCTTCACACGCTCCAGATCATCAGCCTTTTCCTGCAACAACTCTGTCCTATCACTCATATTCTTAATCTTGCCCTTGTAAAACTCCACATCATCCGACAATCTCTTCTTTTCCTTTCGAAGCTGTATTACTTCCTCTTTTAGCCTTACACACTGGATTGTCAGATTCTTTATCAGTGTTTTAAGCTTATTCACAAATGGCATGACTACCTTATCCCGAAATGACTTAGCACTTGCAAATGCTCCCAGTTCCGGCAATTGCCACTCCGGTGCTTCATCATACTTCCTTACATCATGCTGTAATAACTGCTCCGACTGCACCATCTGCTCTATATGGCTCTTAAGCTCATTCTGTTGCTTTTCAAGCTGAACATTATTCTGTTGCAAATCATTGTATTTCTGTCTTAATGCCTGATTATCAGATTTCAATGAATCATTCCTTTGCTCCAGAGTGTGATTGTCAGCAGATAACTGATCATTCACATTCTCCAATTCACTATTCTTAGATAACTTATGCCTCGTACAATCTCATGCTCCATATAAGACTTTGTAAACCGAAACATTCTTTCATTTGGCATAATCCCATATAAATGACTGCAATATTCTTTTAATTCTTCTGCCAGAAATGGTGGTATTGTAATCTTACGATTGCTCTTTGGTGTCTTAGGCGGTGTAATTACATCTTTTCCATCCAATCTCTGATAGGATTTAGAAATGCTTATAATTCGTTTTTCTAAATCAATATCTGCATAAGTGAGTGCCAGCAATTCTCCTATACGCATTCCTGTCCAATACAGAAGCATAAATGCCATTCTCGCCTCCGGTTTCTTGTCCATAGACGGAAGAAACTGCTTAAACTCCTGTTTTGTCCAAAACTCCATATCATCAGCCTTGCTTTTCCCGATACTTCCTGCTTTCCTGCAGGGATTATCTTTCAAGTCATAATATCTGACCGCATAATTGAAAAGTGCTGCCAACTGGTTATTAATACTTTTAAGATAAGTTGGTGCGTACCCCTGCTTAATCAATTCATTCTGCCAAGCCCGGATATCTGAAGTCTTAATCTCACACATCTTTTTCTTTTTGAAATAAGGTGTAACCTTTAAATCAAACACATATCTTTTATTCTTGATTGTGCTTTCTCTAAGCCGATTCTCCACATCAGCGAAATAGATTTCAACAAAATTCTCAAAGTTAATATCTAAATCTTTTCTCTGCTGTTGCCGGAAGTTACGCTCCCACTCCTCTGCTTCTGCTTTTGTCTTAAAGCCTCTTTTGTTCTTTTTATGGCGTACACCCTGCCAGTCCTCATAATAGAACTGGCTACGCCATGTTTTACCATCTCGTGTAGCTGGCATATCATCATCTCCTCTCCATTAACCAACTGCCATGCCATAAAATTTTTCTTCAAAATACTTTGTAGGTACCTTGCCTGAAATCACTCGATAGCCTTTTTCTTTCAATTCATTATTAAGACCACGAATGATTTTGTAAGCATATCCTCTTGATACTCCAAGAAT
>ENA-USUJ01000620-USUJ01000620.1-human-gut-metagenome-genome-assembly--contig:-NODE-620-length-31350-cov-10.535478_pt1 | contig 31350 bp, 29 predicted proteins | sample MGYA00250061_ERZ773398 | MGnify/ENA primary metagenome ERZ773398 (study PRJEB29103, sample SAMN06111992) | human gut metagenome | biome: human gut; feature: ankylosing spondylitis patient; material... | reverse complement strand
TTTCTTGCCTTGATTTTTGAAAAAATAATCGAAATAGAAAAATATTATGATTGGGAATCAATTTTTAGAGGTTCCCTTTATCGCATTATGGACGAGGTGAACCAAGACAGGAAAGATTGCGATTAAATAAGCAGGAGAAAATATAATTATATCCAAGTATAAAAAAATGAAACAGCTCATAGCGGATATGCGCTTACCTGAGTATCGTTATAAGCAACTGCTTGATGCTGTGTTCCTACAAGGAATTATGCGTTTTGAAGATATGAAGTTGCTTCCAAAAACGCTGCGCGAAAAGTTGGTGGAGCAGTTTGGTGAAACTGTTGTGGAGATCAAGGCGATCCATCATGAGAAATCAATGCAAACTGACAAGGTGCTGTTTGAACTGTCGGACGGAAACCGTGTGGAAACGGTGGGTCTGTTTTATAAAGAGGGCTGGAACTCCTTTTGCATTTCATCTCAAAGCGGTTGCGGCTTCGGTTGTAAGTTTTGCGCAACAGGGACTTTGGGATTACGCAGAAACTTGACTGTGGATGAAATTACCGACCAAATCCTATATTTTATGCAACAAGGATGCAGTATCAACAGTATCTCTTTTATGGGAATGGGAGAGCCGTTCGCTAATCCACAAGTTTTTGAAGCCCTGCATGATCTGACCGCCCCGGAACTGTTCGGGCTGTCCCAGCGACGCATCACCATTTCGACTATCGGTATCGTGCCGGGTATTCAAAAATTGACAAGAGAATATCCGCAAGTCAATCTGGCCTATTCCCTCCACGCACCTACTGACCGTCTGAGGGAAACGCTCATGCCAATAACTAAAACATACCCCCTTGGTCAGGTACTGGATACATTAGATCAGCACATTCGGCAAACAAATCGCAAGGTGTTTTTGGCATACATCATGCTAAAGGATGTCAATGACAGCGACAGACACGCAGAGCAACTTACCAAGTTGTTATTCAAACACAAAAAGTATTTGCCACTATACCATTTAGATTTAATCCCATACAATCAAACGACAGTTACGGAAACTATGGTGCCCTCAAGCCACACACGAATAAAGGCCTTTTGCCGTATCATTCATAATGCAGGAATTAGCGTCAATATCCGAACGCAATTTGGCTCCGATATTAACGCTGCTTGTGGCCAGTTGGCGGGGGCCTACCGTGACGATCAAAAACAAGGAGAGAGAACAATGTCCGCTATACAAGAACAGTCTTTTGAATGGCTCTTGTGTCCTGTGTGCAAGAGCAAAACACGACTTAAAATCCGAAAGGACACGATACTTGACAATTTCCCACTCTTTTGTCCCAAATGCAAAAGTGAAATGCTTATCTGTGTCAAACAATTTCATATATCTATTATCAAAGAGCCAGACGCACAGACGCAGAGCCGATAATCCGTAGCCCTTGGGTGCGAGTTATCGGCTCTTTTGTTTTTTGGCGGGTACCAATCAAAGCTACCGCCTTATACGATGACTTTAGGAGGAACACGGCGGTTTCCATGGGGGGATCGTCGTGTTCATTTTGCTTTTTCACACTACCCATGATCTTCACCAGCTAAAAAAAGCGTAGTTCCCCCACCGGGGCAGTTTGGCTACGAACATGAAATATTTAAGTATGTAAAAAGAAATATATTTTCGTGCGTCCGTATAGCGTCATGCTGTACGGGCGCTTTTATATATCCTCACCTTGGGACAAGCTGTCCCAAAGCTGGCGGCCCCGGCTGTCGATCTCCGCCAGCCTCCGTTTGGATCTCCCACCCACAAAAATCTGAACGGAGGAAAATATAATGACTACTATCAATCTGAAAGACTATTACCCTTGGTACTTAACCAATGAGTATATCGAAGTCACCTAAAATAAGTCCATATCAATTGCAAGCAAGTTTATTAGCAAAGTTTTAGATATTTTTAGGCAATTTTAGGTAGGTTTAGACCACTTAAATATGCTAAAAAAGTGGCTATAGGTACAGTAAGATACAGTAATTTTAAAATTTTTTGTACCTATTAAAAAAATACTAGCGAAAGTGCTAGTATTTATGGGTAGTTTTGGGGTGTGGACACAAGTTTGGGGCAAAGGTTCGTGTGTTGGTAAGGTGGGGGTCACGAGTCCGATTCCCGTCACCAGCTCCAGACATCGTAAAACCCTTTATTTATCGGCATTTCGGCCATATTTAAGGGTTTTATTTTTTTGCAAATTTTCTAAAATTTTAATGAATTTTATGGAGCAAAATCTATTTTTGGACTATGGAGTAAATAGGGCTTTTTTCTTCAATTAAATAATTTCAAACTCCAAATTGGCGAGTTTTGGCGAGTTAAAGCGGGTATCGTTGCTCTCATCTGCTCCATAGATTATTTCTATAATAAAATTCCACCAATGCAAAAGAGAGGCAATGATTATTCGTTTTTGTCGGTAAAATCAAGCATTTCTGCCTTTGTTACACATATTTTGGTGTCAATTGTGATTTTTTCTCCCTTGCTTAGATTAAGTCTGCAAGTATAACCATTTTTTTCGTTCAAATTAAAGCATTTCCAATCTAATTCTCCATCATAGTCCTTGAAATCTCCGCTAATTTGTGTTTCAACACCTTTTGAATCAAACAAATATGAACCCTCAGGGAAATCAGCACCAACTTTGTATATGCCTTGTACAATAATCAATTCTTTTGCCATTTTTTTCTCCTTAATTAAAAATCATCATTCATGATATCCATAAAAATTAAATCATCCAATGCTTGTAAGTAATCAGGATCATCTTTCGAACTCATTACTCTTGGGAATATTTTCCTATATCTACGCTGTCTTTTTGTTGTCGGTTGATAGGTAACAGTAGGTGGAGGTGCATATTTTCTTTCAATTTCTTCTATTTCTGACCTTAATTCAGAAATTACTGAGTTTGCATCGCCACTTAAACTACCATTTGTGTAGTATTTAACACCTAATCCAATAAATATTTTATTCATAAGCTTTATGTACACGCCTTTTTGTAATGAGTGATCCATAAAGACAACTTTTGCTTTTGTTTTTAATTCTTCGTTTACAGTTTCTACGATATCAGCTAATTTGTCAAAGTCTACCGTTTTTTCTTCGAGTAGCATAAGCACATAACGGACATTTTCGCTATTTGTCGCTCTGACTATTTTTAAGCCACTTTTTGTTTCTTCTTGAAAGTCAGTGAAGTGCAATTTTTTTACCACATTAGTCATGTGTTCAAATAAATCTTCGGCTGAATAAGCATTGTTATCTGCCTTCTTTTTTATTGCCGTCCATTTGTTTATAAGATCATTTACTGCGCTAATTTCTTGTTGTTTTTGTGCTTCTCTTTTTTTCTTGTTTTTATTTGATAAATAAATTGTTAGCCATATAGAAACTATTGCTAAAATAAAGACAAACACATAAAGAATTCCTACTCCAATATTTCCATTACTAAAACTATTAACCATTTCTCTGAAAGCTAAAATGATTCCAGAGAGTAAAATTAAAAGAATGAGTATTGCCCAAAACATAATTTTCCTCTTTTATTTTATTTTTAACAATGATCTTTTTTGAAATCGTTCCAACGAGTGTCGAAGTCAAATTCAATTCCAGGTTTATTTGATACTGTAGTTATTTCCATCCCCACAATTTGATTATGAAAATCTGGACTTTCCGCTTTTAATAAATTGGAATATCTTTCACAATATGTATTCTCTAAAATTCTTTTTATGTAATTTTCATATTCATATTTATTTTTCATAGTTGCAATTATTTTCTTTCATAAGATTGTTTAATTAATGACAAAACATAGTCAATTTCTTGCTCATTAGAAATTGTTAAATCATAATCGCCATTACCCCAATGTCCAATATTAGAAACATCTCTCGTAAATTCTTTTGGATCGTTTAATGAACCTTTTGGCATATTAATCCATATCCAGATTTTAGATTTCAGCAATCTTACATCAAATATGTTTTTGCCATTATGTTTAAAAGCTATATACAACTTATGAGGATCAATTGTTAGTTCGAAATTATTGCATGCAGCATTTTTTAAAGAATTGTATAATGTAACAATTTCTTTTGGGACTTTTGTTAAGTGATAATCTTCATTGTAATCAATATCTTCATTATTGATTTCTTTTGCAATGTTTTCTTCTTTTTTATCCTTTTTTGTTGGTTCAACCAAATGTAAATTATCGCTTAGGCCATTTATTTCAGCAATTGCTTCAAACAATGCATAAGCATCCTCTTTTGACATGGCATAAAATTCTCTTATGCGTTTCTTACCATCAACATTATCAATACTTCTTAAATCTGGATTAAGCCTGTCTATAATGTTATGTAATTTCATATCAGTTAATCTATGATTTACTTCGTAATAAGCATATAATCTAAATGCAAAAGGCGTGCATTCACTTCGATTTAATTCTTTCAATCTGCGTTTTGCATCATCTGCATAACCAATTTTAACATACTCGGGGAATGATGGATTTGTTAAAATATATATAACACCTTTTGTTTCTTCCATTGTTTACTCCTTTGTTGATTTTAAGCAATGTTTAATATAAACTTATTTCGTATTCATTATAACATACAAAATATATTTTTGTATAAAAAATAAAAGAAAAATTAGCAAAATTGATTTTTTATCAAATTTTAAAAATTTAATATTAAATGACTACTTATATATTCACAACCGCTACAAAAGTCCACAAACAGGGATTTTTTCTTTAATAAAAAATTTTTCAAAACTCCACATTGGCGAGTTTTGGCGAGTTAAAGCGGGTATCGTTGCTCTCATTTGCTCCATAGATTATTTCTATAAAAAACCGAGAATCAATCTCGGTTCTTTTATTTTACATTTCTTCCTGCTGCCCTTTTCTTTTCGCCGCTCTTCAATAAACACTATATTTTTAATTGCCTATCGAATATTGGTAACCCTCTTTTTGAAAATATATATAATAATTTATAGATTCATCGCCAATATTACCTACTACATGAAGAACATTTTTATTCTTAATTCTCTCAAGATTAAATAATAAATTATTGGTTCCTCTTTCAGTTATAACATGCATTCTCAAAGTTAATTCATCGTCTTCAGACTCATATTTAATAACATTTTTTTCTACTACTTTCCCATCTTTGTATAATGAGTAAACAAATTCTTGCTCAATCTCGTTTTCGCCGGCTTCATTCTCAATTTCAAAATCTTGTTGAACTTCAATGTATGAAGTTTTTTCTGAATTTAGGAACGCTTTAAAAAACATTTCACTTTCAGACTCTCCTTCCTCTGTTTCAATTTTGTGCAAACCTTCTATGTGATATTTTTCATTTCCTTTTAGAAGGATTCCATCAATTGCATAATTTTGTTCAACTTCGTCTTCTTCTTTTTCTTCTCCTAACAATCGTTTATTAAACAACATTTTAAAAGATACAAATTCTCCATTCAAGTTAGTGTAATGGATATTCATAGCAAATTGATAATCAACATTACCCTCTGTGATGTTGCTTTCAATTTTACTTTCACCAAACAAATTCATAACTAGAGACATGTATCTATCAATTATTTCTGTTTGTGCAGAATCTAAATCCGACTCTTTTGTTTGTGCTACACGTGTTCTAACAGACATTGAATTCGGTATAACTGAACAATTTGCCTCTGTATAAGGTGATGACAATAAGTCTCCGACTGAAGCTGCACTATAAGCAAAAAATGTTTCTGCATTAGTAACCTGTGTAAATTTATTAAAGATTTGGCTTTTCCCTTTATCATTATTTTTGTTTAATATAATAGGAACAAATATTCCAACAACCAACACCAAAATTAATGCAATTGAACAAACAAGCAACTTTATATTAAAAGTATTTTCCGCTTTTTGCTGTCCATTGTGTGCATAAACAGGAGAAGTTTGTTTTTGCTCAAATGTGATTTTTTGTTTAATGTTTTCTTTTATTGCATTACTTGGTAAGATTTCATGACGTTGTTGTGATAAGAGCTTTTTTATATTCTTCATTTGATCTCCTCCTTTTCTAAATATTGTTTTAATTTTTTCAAAGCCTCATTGTTTTTCCATGTAACAGTACCTATTGGTATACCAAGCATCACTGAAACTTCTCTCCGTTTATATCCTGAAACATGACAAAGCATTATAATTTTGTATTCATCTTCTGATAAAATTTTTGTTGCTATATCAAAAATATATGGCAGTTCATTTTCACCAGAATTATAATCATATGTTTCCAAATCAAAATCAACTTCAATCTCATGACGGTATTTTTTTAAATGATTCATAGCTAATGATTTTCCTATTGTACATATCCACCCGATAAAGTTGGTATTCTCTTTATATTGAGATAAGCAAGACAATGCTCGTATAAAAGTATTTTGCAAGATATCTTCAGCATACATTTTATCTCTCACAATTTTTAATATTGAAAAATATACGATGCGATTTGTGCAATCATAAATATAATCAAATGCTTCTAAATCTCCCTTTTTCAACTTCTCAATTTTTCTTTCAAGTTTTTTATAATTCATATTCCATTCCATTTATTATAACAATACTAACACATAAAATTGTTGATATAATTTTTAACAATCTAACATTAATATTGTATCATATCATAAAAAGACAATCAAACAACCACGATTTCAAAAAATAATTATAAAATTACCAACAAATTGGAACAATTGAATTGTTATATTGGTAAAGACAAGAAAATATAAGAAATCTTGTCAAATAAATTAAAGGAGAAAAAACATGCAAAAAACAAAAAAATCAAAGTTCATAGCAATAATTGCGGTCATAGCATTGTGTTTACCACTCGCACTTCTATTGACGGCATGTGCGGGAACAAAAAAACAAGTAAATACAAATTCAAAAGAAATGTATGCACTATCAGCCATGTCAAGTGCAATTTATCTACAACATGAACAAGAACAAACTAGTGCTGTAAAAAGCATGAAGGCAGTAAAACTTGCACAAACACAAGCAGACAAGCCTGCAAATATTACTGATGAGGACTTGGCTGGGACAGAAAGTTGCCTAACAATGTTTGGAGATGTCATAAAAAATAATGGTTTTACTCAAACAGTTGAAAAAAATACAAATCTTTCAGAAGAACTTGGAAAATATAACTTTGTTATGACCATTTCCATTCCAAACTTATCAAACACAAACACCTATAAACTTTATTATGATGAAATTGCCACAGAAACTCAAGTTGAAATTGAAGATGAGGAAACTGAAACTGAAATTTCAACCACATTAGAAGGTGTTTTAATTGCTAATGAGACCCATTTCAAAGTTGAAGGCAAAAAAACAATTGAAACCGAAGGGAATGAAACCGAATACTCAATTGAGTTCAAAACTTACTTTGACGAAAACAATTATGTTGTTGTTGAACAAAGTTCAGAAAATAATGAGCTTGAATATGAATATGAAATCTACAAAAACGGAGTAAAAGTTCAAAAAATCGAAATCGAATTTGAAAAAGAAAACAACAAAACTGAACTTGAATTTGAGCTTGTAAACATAAATTCTGATATTAAAGAAAAAACCATTTACAAAATTAAGTCAAAAGATAATGAACTTTTTGAAATTTCCTTAACTAAAAATGGCGAAACACAAACCTTTCAAGCAAAAATTGTTGAAGGCAAAATAAATTTCATATTCTAAAACAATTACATTTTAATAAAAAAAAGTCAATCAACGTATCATATAACAAACAAAGAAACTTGACGATATTTGGAAAAAATCCTCGGGACTTTCTCGAGGATTTTAATAGAAAAGAGAGAGCGGTTGCTCTCTCTTTTTTATGCACACAATTTAACGCGTTGAAATTATTTGAGTTCGACTGTTGCTCCAGCTGCTTTAAGTTTTTCTTCAGCTTCTTTTGCGTCCTTTGTTGGAACGTTTTCTTTGATTGTTGAAGGAGCGCCATCAACAAGTGCTTTTGCTTCTGAAAGTCCAAGTCCTGTGATTTCTCTAACAGCTTTGATAACTGCAATTTTGTTTGCTCCAACATCTTTGAGAACGATGTTGAATTCTGTTTTTTCTTCTTCAGCTGCTGCTGCGGCTGGTGCTGCTGCGCCAACTGCGAAAGTTGCAGCGGCACTAACTCCGAATTCTTCTTCGATTTTTTTAACAAGGTCGTTGAGTTCAACAACTGTCAATGATTTAATGTCTTCAATAAATTTATTCAAATCTGCCATTTTTTTATCTCCTTAAAATATTTTTGTTATGCGTTTTTCTCTGCAACTTTGCTAAGAGAAATTGCAAGCCCACGCATAGGACTTTGCAAGAGGAACAACAATTTTCCAATAAGTTCTTCCCTTGAAGGTATGCTTGCCAAAGCTTTCACTTCGTCTGCCGAGATGAAACTTCCGTTAAGAAGTCCACATTTGATTTCAAGTTTTTGAGTTTTTGCACCCGCTGCTGAAACAAGTTTTGCAGGAGTAAGTTCATCTTCAAACCCAAAAGCAATCGCGCTTGTTCCTTGCAAGAAATCATCAAAGCCAGCAATTCCAAGTTCGCTCAATGCTCTTTGAACAAGTCTATTTTTATAAACTTTGTATTCAGCATTAGCATTTCTGAAACCTGCTCTGAGTTCTGTGTCTTGCGCAACAGTAATTCCGCGATAATCAACAACAACAAAAGATTTGGCACGTTGAATTTTATCTTTGATTTCGCTAACTAATTCTTTTTTAGCTTCAAAATTAGCACTCACTTTTTTGCCTCCTTTTTTAATTTGTGTGCAGTATTAAAAATACACCTTACGCCGAGAAAAGCATAAGGTGAAAAAAGTCCACACAAATCATTTCCTCGGCAAGCCTTGCGATTGCAAGATTATGTCCATGACACTTGCTGTCTTCGGGAAGGAATATTCAAAATACTTTGCTATTATACACTCACCCAACCTTGTTGTCAACAAAAATATGAAATAAATTTTAATGAATTGCACTATAAAGTTTCAGCAGACCATTTGCTTGGTTTGGAGGAATAATATTTGCACAAAAAAAGCAAGGAGATTTTCCCTGCTTTTTTTCGTGGAATGTTAGGACAATCGCACAACTGTGAGCGTCGCACTTGGTCCACCTGTTGCCTCAAGATTGGTTGCAGCGGTCACTGTTGGAACAAGAGTCAAAGTGTTGCCCGAAGTCAGATTAAGAACAAACTGTGCACTCGATGTTGATTGCGCAACGAGTGGAATCGACGTGTTTGAATTTGTCGCCCCCGCAACAGCAATTGAAATGCTGTCTGTTCCGCTTGCAGATGTTGCACGATTGACATAGTATTCAACCAAATATGTCCCATCTGCTGGGACTGTAATCCCATTGTTTGTCACAGTCATTCCGTTGTTTGTGACAACTGTTGAAAGTGTGAGAGGTGTTCCGCTCGTTATTGCTTGATTTGTCGCATTGGCAATGGTTGCGTTTTGATTTGAAACAACGCCCGCTGGACCAGTTGGGCCTGTGGCTCCTGTTGGACCGGTTGCACCTGTTGGGCCAGTTGGCCCGATTAAACCTTGTGGACCGGTTGGGCCAGTTGGACCTGTGGCACCTGTTGGTCCCGTTGGACCGGTTGCGCCTGTTAATCCAATCAAACCTTGTGGTCCTGTTGGACCGGTTGCACCTGTTGGGCCAGTTGGACCGATTAAACCTTGTGGACCGGTTGGTCCTGTTGGTCCTGTTGGACCAGTTGCTCCTGTTAATCCAATCAAACCTTGTGGTCCTGTTGGACCGGTTGGGCCTGTTGCCCCCGCTGGACCTGTTGGACCCATTGGACCCGTTGGACCTCTCATTCCTTGTGGCCCCATGGGTCCAGTTGGCCCCAAAATCCAAGGCCTTATTGTTTGATTTGTTTGTCCACAACATCTTCTTCTACAACATGTCATAAAAAATCTCCTTTCTGAAAGGTTTTATCCAATACATAATATGAAAAAAAGAGATATTTGACACAAAAAACCACCATGAGTTGCCTAATGAGTAACATCACGATTTTCATCTCCGCAAAAAGACACTGATTAGTTCTTTTGTGCAGAGAAGTTAGATGCAGTCAAGTGAGAACTTGACTCCGCTGACGGGCAAGCATTGACGGGCGCCAGCCACGTCACGTGGGTTGCAAACGAAGTTTGCTTGTGCAGAAGCACAACAACTCCCACGCACAAAAAAAAGACCGAAACGGTCTTTTTGGTGGAAGCGGTGGGAGATGCAGTCAAGTGAGAGCTTGACTCCGCTGACGAGCAAGCAACGACGGGCGCCAGCCACGTCAAGTGGGTTGCAAGGCAAAGCATTGTTGTGCGAAGCACAAAATCCCGACCTGCAACAAGTTTTTGGTGCAGAGGATGGGATTTGAACCCACACAACCTTGCGGTCACTGGTACCTGAAACCAGCGCGTATGCCGTTTCGCCACCTCTGCAAACATAATATTATTTCATTATCTCATTTTTTTGTCAAGAATATATATAAAGCAAAAAATTATACTTTTATTTTTTAAACTATTGTGATATAATATGTTATATTCAAATTTATGGGGGCGACTTGGCTTTGACGGATTGTTGAAGAGAAAGTATAAAGCATGTGGAGTTCGGCTGCCTTAGTGCGAAAAAATGCTTAAACGCAAACTATAACACAAGCTTGGTTGCTGCGTAATGCAACTCGCATTTGTTGAATGCCGCGATCAACAAATTGCGTCAAACAGTGGCTTTGGAAAAATTGGGTTTCTCGACAAGTTTTCCGAGATTTTGAGAATAGCAAAATTCAAGTTTGTTTGTGGATGAGGATTTTGCGAATGCCAACCACAAACTAAACATGTAGAAAGGCTTTTGTTTCACTTTTCGGACGTGGGTTCAACTCCCACCGCTTCCACCAAAAAGACCGTTTCGGTCTTTTTTTTGTGCGTGGGAGTTGTTGTGCTACTGCACAAGCAAACTCCGTTTGCAACCCACTTGACGTGGCTGGCGCCCGTCTCCCCTTGCCCGTCAGCGGAGTCAAGTTCTCACTTGACTTCACCTCCCACCGCTTCCACCAAATGACCCGCTCGGGTCTTTTTATTTACCTAAAACCAATTTTGTGATATAATTAAATTTATGGAAACAAATAAAAAATTATATCATGTCTCAAAAGTCCTGTCCCCGTCAAAGCAATTTCTTGCCATGAAATAAAAGACTTATATCAATATTTTCAAAAATTGATTAAAGAAAACAGATTCACATCAAAGAAACAATTCAACACTTTGGCATTCTCAACAACAAGAATAGAGAAGGTTATATGTTTTGCAAAAAGCATTTTCCGCACCTTCTTGAAGATAGAATAATCAATAATTAACGCAGGCAAGCTCTGTGTTTTTTTAACTGGCGACAAGAGTTTTTGCGAGTTTATTCATCATCATTCGTTTGTGTGACATCAAGGAATGAGCGTATCGCGAAAGAGTTATAAGCGGATTTTTATGTCCCAAAATTTCTGATACGGTTTTGACGTCCATGCCAACTTCAAGTGCACGAGTTGCAAATGTATGCCGCAGAGCGTGAAAGTTTTTGTGTGGGATATGCAACTTTTTTTGAATGAGTTCAAAAGTTTTTTGATAACTACGCGTGCCAACCATTCCACCCGTTCTCGTTGAAATCACATATTTTGATTTGGAATTTTTCTTTGCCACACGCAAAAGTGCAACAAGATTTTTTGGCAAAGGAATGAGGCGCGTTGATGTCTTTGTTTTTGGAGTGTCAACCACAATTCCAAACTTGCCAGTGACATTTGCTTGATAAGCGGCTTTTGAAATCGACATAATTCCATTTTTAAAATCAATATCACTCCAACAAAGTGCCAAAAGTTCTCCAATTCTTAGTCCCGTATACAAACAAACAACAATGCCCAAATGGTTTGTTTTTTTGCTTCTTAAACAATATTTTTCAAGTTTCTCCTGTTCATCGCGTTCAAAAGCAGTCACCTTTGTTGCCTCAATGAAAGGACACCTGATTTTGCCTGTATTATCTTTGTCCGTCACTTCATAAACTTTTGCTTGACCAATGACGAGTTTGAGCAAATTGACAAGAATAACAACTGTGTTTGTCGCAAGATAACCACCCGTTTTTAGGTTGCCATGTTCAATTTCTTCCAACATAAAATTTTGCAGAACAAGAGGAGATAACTCTTCAAGTTCATAATCGCCAAGTTTTGGTTTTATGTGCTTTTCAATCATTCCACCATAATTTATATATGTCCTTGGTTTGACCGAGTGTTTGACATATTTTTCCAGCCATATGTCGAGCCAATTTTTGAATTTCATAAAATTCACCTCCTTTCCCATTTTAGGATTTTGAGAAAAAAGTTACATATTTTTTTGAAAAATTGTATAAAAAAACGGGTTTTATCCCGCTTTCTTCTATTGTTTTTTGAAATTATTTCAAAAAACCTTTGATAATCAAGTCTTCTGCTTCAGTTTCGTCAAGTCCCAAAGTTTCAAGCTTTGTCAGTTGTTCGCCTGCAATTTTTCCGATTGCCGCCTCATGAACAAGGGTCGCCTCAACACACTCACAAATAATTTTTGGAGTTGAATCAATGCGTGCATTTCCAACCAAAATACCGTCACAAGAAACATGCCCAAACGAGCGGTTTTTGCCCGTGATTTTTGAAACAAAACATTGATATGAGTTGTCTTTTGCAACACTTCTTGAAATCACATCAACACTGCTGCTCTCTCCCAAGAGTTTGACATCAAACTTTGTTGAAGCAGTCTGGTTTTCGGTTGTGAGGATTTTTTCTTTGATAACAAGTTTTGCATCTTTTCCAAGGCGAGCAGATGTTGTTCTCTTCGAACTTGTCACTCCCCAAAGTTGGGTTGTTTCCATTTCGAAGTTGCTCCCATCTTTCATATCAATTTTTGTGACGGGATTGAGAATTTTATCTCCCGCACCTTTGCCTGAGCCAAGATGCCTTTCAATATAGTTCACGTGAGAGTTTTTTCCAAGATGAAATGAATGAATGCCATTATGCACACTTGATTTGCTCGATGGATTGTGAATCCCACAGCCCGCAACAATGGTGACATCTGCATTCTCTCCAATATAAAAATCATTATAGACCAAGTCTTCAAGCCCACCAACTGTGATTATGACTGGAATGTGAACACTCTTGCCTTTGACGTTGGGTTTCACAACAACATCAATTCCGCTCTTGTTTTTTTTGGGGATAATTTCAATTTCACTCGTTGATTTTCGACTGAGCGCTTGCCCGTTTTTTCGAATATTGTATGCGCCCTCTGGAATTTTGTGAAGGTCAGAAATTTGAGCGAGAAGGTCTTTGTCAATTTTATCCATTATCCGCCTCCTTTCCAAGCTTTTTGCATGTGATGTTTTTGAGCGTTGGCAAAATGTCTTTTGCCGGTCCAAATCTGTCCACGCTTGACGAATTTAGCACAACAATTTCGTCTGCAATGTCAAGAATTTTTTGTTGATGAGTGACGATAATTGTCATTGCCCCCCTTTTTCTCAAATCGTTAAAAATGTTGGCAAGCCCGCCAAAACTCCAAATATCAATGCCCGCTTCTGGCTCGTCAAAAATATTAACTTTTTTGTTTTCGGCAAGACAGATTGCAAGTTCAATTCTTTTTAGTTCGCCACCCGAAAGGCTTGACGAAAGTTCGCGGTCATAATAGTCTTTTGCACATAGCCCAACACGCGAAAGATATTCACAACCACATTTGAAGTTAAGTTTGTCGTGAGCAGCAGTTTCAAGCAAATCGCGAACTGTGAGTCCTTTGAATTTCACAGGTTGTTGAAAAGTGAATCCAATCCCCGCCTTTGCTCGTGCGGTGATATTCAAATCGTTTATGTTCTTGCCATCAAAAATAATATTGCCTTGAGTTTGTTTCAAAATCCCCATAATAATTTTGACCATGGTGCTTTTTCCGCTTCCATTATGTCCAGTTATGGCATAAATTTTGCCATAATCAAATTTGAGATTTATGTCATCAAGGATTTTTTTGCCATCAACACAAAAACAAATGTTTTGCAGTTCTAACATGTTTTCCCCTTTTTGTGATTCAATTTTTAACATTATACAACAACTTCAATCAAAGGCAAACAAATTTTTTATTGTTTTTAAAACAAAAAACGCATATTTTTTCAAATATGCGCAATTTTGTTTACTTGACAATGAGTTGGTCATTTTTTGCATCAATAACAATGGTTTCGCCCGCCGTCAGTTCTCCCGACAAAATGCGTCGAGCAACTGCGGTTTCAACCGTATCTTGAATAAAACGCTTGAGAGGTCTTGCTCCATAGGCTTCATCATAACCATTTTTGATGATGTAGTCCTTTGCCTCAGGTGTGACAGAAAGCAAAAGATTTTTGTCTTTAAGACGCGAAGCAAGGCGAGAAATGAGCAAGTCAACAATCTTTCCAATCTGGTCTTTTTGCAAAGGTTGAAACAAAATTATGTCGTCAAGTCTGTTCAAAAATTCCGGTCTGAAATGTTGTTTTAATATTGTCTTGACCGCCTCTCTTGTTTCTTCTGTGATTTTGTGGTTTTTCTCGATGCTTTGCAAAATCATGTCCGCACCAAGATTGCTTGTGAGAATTATGATTGTGTTTTTGAAATCAACAGTTTTTCCGAGTGAGTCAGTAATACGCCCATCGTCCAAAATTTGGAGCAAAACATTAAAAACGTCTGGATGTGCTTTTTCAATCTCGTCAAACAAAACAACCGAATATGGTTTTCTTCGAACCGCCTCTGTGAGTTGTCCACCCTCCTCATATCCAACATATCCCGGAGGAGCACCAATGAGACGAGAAACCGAGAATTTTTCCATATACTCACTCATATCAAGTCGAATGATGTTTTTCTCATCGTCAAACAATGCTTGGCTGAGTGCTTTTGAAAGTTCTGTTTTGCCCACACCAGTTGGTCCCAAAAACAAGAACGAACCAAGTGGTCGATTTGGGTCTTGAATGCCCGCACGCGAACGCAATATTGCGTCACACACTTTTTGCACCGCTTCATCTTGCCCAACAACTCGCTCGTGCAAGATTTCAGGAAGTCTCAAAACTTTTTCTCGCTCACTTTCTTTGAGGCTAGAAACCGGAATTCCCGTCCACTTGGAAACAACTTGACGGATTTCATCTTCTGTCACTTTGCTTTGCAGAATTCCGTTTTTTGTGCCTTCAACAAGTTTTTCCGCTTCTTTCAACTGGTTTTGAAGGTTAATGAGTTTTGTGTATTTAAGTTCCGCCGCACGATTGAGATCATACTCACGCTGTGCACTTTCAATCTCGGCATTAACCGATGCAATTTGTTCTTTTATGAGTTGAACTTTGTTGATGTTATCCTTTTCATTTTTGAGTTTTGCACTCATTGCTTGAAATTCGCTTTGAAGTTCAGCAAGCTCTTTTTGAATGTCACCAAGGTGCGCTTTTGAAAGGTCGTCTGTTTCTTTTTTTAGAGCAGTTTCTTCAATTTGAAGTTGAATGATTTTGTGTCTAATCTCATCCATTTCGGTTGGCATTGAGTCAATCTCGGTCTTCACAATCGCACAAGCTTCATCAACAAGGTCAATCGCCTTGTCTGGCAAAAATCTGTCAGTGATATATCTGTTTGAAAGAACTGCCGCTGAAATCAAAGCACTGTCGGCAATCTTAACCCCATGATACACTTCATAGCGTTCTTTCAGTCCACGCAATATTGCAATTGTGTCCGCAACGGTTGGTTCGCCCACCAAAACGGTTTGAAATCTTCTTTCAAGTGCTGGGTCTTTTTCAATATACTTGTGATATTCGTTCAAGGTTGTTGCACCAATGCAGTGCAATTCTCCACGCGCCAACATTGGTTTCAACAAGTTGCCCGCGTCCATTGCTCCTTCCGTTTTGCCAGCGCCAACAATGGTGTGGAGTTCATCAATAAACAGAATGATTTTGCCATCACTCTTCTTGACTTCATTCAAAACAGATTTAAGTCTTTCCTCAAATTCGCCTCGATATTTTGCGCCCGAAACAAGTGCGCCCATATCAAGTGAAAATATTGTCCTGTTCTTCAAGTTGCTTGGAACATCGCCGTTGACAATACGCTGAGCAAGTCCTTCAACAATCGCAGTCTTTCCAACACCCGCTTCACCAATGAGAACTGGGTTATTTTTCGTCTTTCTTGACAAAATCATAATCGTGTCACGAATTTCGCTATCTCGTCCAATAATTGGGTCAATCTTGTTTTTTCGTGCAAGTTCAACAAGGTCAGTGCCATATTTTTTGAGGGCGTTATATGTGCCTTCGGGATTGTCCGTTGTCACATTTGCACTTCCTCTCACACTTGCAAGTTCTTTGACAAACTCGCCTTTAGTCACTTTATTTTTTGAAAGAACGTCCAAAACAGACTTTCCGCCCTTCTCAAAAAGAGCAAGCATGATATGTTCAACAGAAACATATTCATCTTTCATTTGCTTTGAAATGTTTTCGGCAAATCCAAGCACTTGGTCGGCCTCACTTGATAGATATGCCTCTCTCAATGGACTGATTTTTGGAAGACGAGCAATCTCTTCCTCGCAGTCTTTCATAAGGTAATCTGTGTTTATATTCATATCCCTGAGCATCTGATAAATCAAACCATCTTGGTCACTAGCAAGCACTCTCAAAATATGAATAGGTCGAATCTCTTGATTGCCAAACTCCAACGCACATCTTTGTGCATTTTGGATACATTCAACGCTTTTTTGTGTCAATTTATCGTAGTTCATAGTCTTATCCTCCTTTTTTCAAACACACATTATAGACCTCAAAATTAGCACTGTCAAGTGGAGAGTGCTAATTTTTTAACTTTTTTCAAATTTTTTCTCACAACAAAACGATTGCCAACAAACACTTGAAATATTGCAACATTTTGAGTATTATTGTGATATGAAAATAGTTTGGACAAGCGTTGACAAAAAATTACAAGAGATGATTGAAAAGTGGATGTCAAAAAGTGACAGACACAGTCTTTGCATGGAAGAACAAGATTGGGCAACAACCGCACGTAGCATATATGAATGCCTCAAACAAATGAAAAACGGACAATTCAGGGAATGTTTGGGATATGTTGGTTCTCAACCGGCAGTCGCCTTGATGCTCGGAGTTGAAGAATCCGGCAATGCACTCAATCTCTACAACATCATCGTCAACCCTCGTTTTCGCGGACGTGGCATCGGAACGCAAGCAATCGCCGACATTCTCGGGGACCAAAACCCTTTTATGCTCAACAAAACCTACTCTCAATTCAAGGTGTTCACAAAGCCCGAAAATCAAGTGATGAAAAAAATCCTTCTTTCCAGTGGTTTTTCCGCCCCAACCCAAGACGGCGAGTTATTGTTCTATAAAAAAGAACTCACAAAAAACAACACAAAAGAACAAAGCAGATAATACTTGTTTATTCCATCTGTTTCATGCGAGTGATGATAAGCGAAACAAACGGAATTGCTTTCGCAGAAGACGAAAGAACTTGAGATTGTGTGCAGCCAAAGATAATCTATATTCATTATATAATTTCAAAAATATGTTTGTGAAAATAATTAATTATTTAAATCCCGCAAAACAAAAGGACAAGCACACAATTCGCTTGTCCAATTTATTTAATATAAATAATTAAATTAATTATTTTTTTGTTTAATTTTTAATATTTTTAATTATTTTCTATTTATTTTTAACATTTTTTCAAAATACTTAATTAATTTTCGTTTGGCTTGCTCAGTATTCGCATATGCCAACCATTTTATTTGTGTCTTGTTTTTAATCTCTCCATTTGAATCTCGAACAACCATAATCTCAACCTGGTCGCCATCGTTAAGTTTTGTATAAGGTGGAAATTTGGTCTTTGATTTATTTATCACTGCATAATCAAATCCAAACCCCAAATCCTCATGAAGTTTGAATGCAAAGTCCAAAACTGTTGCATCTTTTGGCATGTATTTTCTTTCACCAGAACGAGTTTTAACTCGGATCCAATCACTACCAAGCTCTTCTTCATCGTTCTCGTCAATTTCAACTTGACCATCAAGAGTCCCAATTTGACAAATTCTGTATTCATTTTTTGTCATGATATAAAGATTGTATTTGTTTTGCAGGTCGTCTTCTAAAACAAAGTATGGTTTTTGTGTAAACCTTCCAATTTTTGCATCAAGCACTTTAACAAGTCCTGCAAGTTTTTTATCAATCCCCAACAAAACATCTTTCAACACGTTTTTATAGTTGGAGTTGTCATAAATCAAATACATGTTGTAATTCGTGACACGAATCAACTGCCCTTGTGTGACTTTTTCGATATTTAAATTTTTATATATCTCCTTGAGATCGTCAAACACCTTATACTCCAAGACGTCATGAATCAGTATTTGTTTGACAAAATTGGTGGAAAACGACGATTGTAAGTATTGCGACATCTTCTCAAGGTTTCTCCTATTTGTTTTATGATAAAACTTATATGACGCAAAATATTGTTCACCCTGTTGTCTGTTCACAACTCGAAAACATTCATTTTGTATTGCTCGAAAGAAAAACTCGGCCCCCAATTTTTTCGCAATCGGCAAAATCCACTTTTCGGTTTCACGAACTTTTTCAAGTTGTTTGCTATAATTAAAACTTTCGATAGTCCTTAGATTATGTAATCTATCAGCAAACTTAATACAAAATCCGCAGGGATTCTTTTTGCCGAGCGCAATAAGCTTTTTAAAAGTTTGGTCTTCCATCGAAGATTTAACAAATTCTGGATCTTCAAACAAATTGTCTTGGTTGTAGGTATAGGTCGTTTCATCAATTGCACTCACCGAGTCCACAAGATTTGCAACATTTTTGTTGAAGTCGATTTCAATTTGTTTCAGAGAATATCCGCAATCTTCCACGGTGTCATGAAGTAGTGCCGCACAAATAACATCTTCATCAAAATCAAACTCTGACAAAATATACGCCACTTCGACCGGATGAATAATATATGGCGTTCCATCATTTCTTGTTTGATTCGCATGCAAATCTTTTGCCACTTCATAAGCTTTTTCAATCCGCCTCGTTGACAAATTTGCATTTTTATATCGCGATATAATTTTATCAAAAATCTCTTGATCTCTACTCAACACTCATACTCTCCTTAATCAGTTTATATATTGAGTCATCTTCGCGATTTGAAATTTTGGCAAATCTAAATGAGTTCGCTTCCAATATTTGTTCGAAATAATATTCTAATTTATTCTTTATAATCGCTTGTTTCTGATTTTCGTCTAGTTCAGCAGAAATTTCGTTGTTGTCCAAATACAATCTTTTAAACATATTTATAACATCTTTTGTTGCATCTTCAAGATTCGCATTATAGTCATCAAATTGAAGGCATTTATAGATTTCCCCGTCAGGTACATCAAGCAGTTTCTTTGACAAAATGATAAATTGAACGCATGGATTGTGTTCGCGCCCTCTTGAAATTGAATTAACCGTTCCCGCTCCCCCAACATATTGTGAATTAGATGGTGGATTGTTTAGGACAATATATGTTTTGTCAAGGTTTTCATCGTTCCCAAGTTCCAAAAACACATTTTGTGAATTTGCGGTAATATTTCCACGATAAATATTGCCACCCTGCATCATGATTTTTTCGATTTCAGATGATGTTTTTGCCATATTGCAAAGTCTTAATATTTTTGTTGCACTCTCTCTATCCTTCATGAATGTTCCCAAAACAACGACATCCGATGTCAATTCGCCACGTCTTGTCACACTAATAATTCCATAATTTAGTGTATTTTTTAAACTCCCATGAACTTCTCCTTTATAGGAATCATTATTATAATAATAAACGATATAATTACCCAAAAACTTTTCATACGACACATAATTCTCTGAAACATAGTCTGAAAATAAAAAATCATCCACACAAATCCCAAATGCATCTTTAAGTGCAACAAGAAATTGAATGGACGGTTCACTATTCTTCGTAAGATAATTATTTATGCTTGATTGCGAAAAACCAGTTTTCTCCGCAATATATTTTTGAGAAAATCTTCCCGCAAGTTTTTTAAGATTGTTTTGAAAATTGTTATTCATATTCATTCCTCTTTTGATAATTGTAATATATTAAAAATCATAAGTCAACAGTATAATAATAAAACATCGCAGAATAATAAATCATCTCATTCATTATTATAAAATATCAATCAGCATACTAAATTTATAAAGCAAACAAAAATTAATTGAAAAACAAACACAAATGTGCTATCATAAAAACACTTGTTCCCATAGTTAAACGGATATAACATTCCCCTCCTAAGGAATGCCCTGACAAAATTACTAACCTCATAAAACCCTTATATTATCGGCACTTTTGCCACTACTACAAATTGCCAAAATAAAAAACTGACCCCAAATCTGTAAAAACTTATCAAATGACATTTCTTGCAGTATATTGCATTTGATGACATTTGGTGCTAAAATAAGCACATAAAATTAAATATGTTCTCGTAGCTCAGCTGGATAGAGCACCGCCCTCCTAAGGCGGGTTTGTCGGTGGTTCGAATCCACTCGGGAACACCAATCATACAAAAAGACGACTTTATTTAGTCGTCTTTTATATTTAGTAATCGTTCTATTTCTTCATCAAAAAGCTTAATTTCGTAGTCGGTTTCTTCTGGAATTAATTGTGTAAACGGTTTTATATTAAAGCGTCTATTAAAAGCGTTTAAAAATAAGCAGCTTTCTCTTAGTCTTAACTTTGACAACTCTTGTTCTATATAAATACCTATTTCTTCATTTAGTTTTTTTAATTCATTAAAGGCATTATTTGACTCAGGTATGATTTCTATGTTATCAACCATTAAATGATCTTCTATATAGTCCTCCCAATATGTTCTATTTAAAATTACTCCCGATGTAATTTTATCATGTTCCATTCTATCTCGAATTATTATTAGTTTGTCTATAATTGTCTGTTTTCTACTAGCTTTCCAATACTTTTCAAATATAGCTATTATATCTTTTTTGTTATCATTTGGAACTCTTTTTTCTATATCTTTTTTCTTTCTGTTTAAATAAGATTTTAAACTAGCCAAAAAATTATAAATGACAGTACTCAACATGTAGTCATATTTTAATTTATAATTTAATTTTCCTTTAATTTTATTTTCGTAATAAATATTTAATATATCTAGATTTATCTTACATATATGTGTTAAGTTGTCTGGGAAATCCATATTTCTACATTTTGATAGCTTTTCAAAATTTTTACATCTATTTTCCATTTGTTTTCTTTTCTTCTCAAGTGATTTTCCCATACATCCTCCATTTCTTATAGTATACCATATTATTTTGCACAAAAAAAGCCCCTAAGAGATTTTATTCTCATAGGGGCAATTTTTTAGTAATCTTTACTAGCATATTCTGTATGATTGAATAAGCTTCTAAAAGCAGAAGTTGGTGGCTCGTTTATAAAACCTAAAAATGAAGTACCATTACTCCATTGTTTAACATGCCAAATATAACGACCAAAGCCATGTTCTATTTTATAATCAATGAATGGTGGAATCCATAAACACATTAAAGTTCCGTCTCCTTCCCAGCCATTCCTTACAAATGCTCTTGCGACTTCATTTCTCTCTCTTTCATACATTTCTTTTAGTTCCCTCAAAGATTTTCTATCATAGTCTCTCTGATTCAATGTTTTAAACACCTCAAAAGAACCTCTTTCTGTTTGTGGTAAATAATCCACATGTTCATATCTATCAACATAAATTTCCATTATATTTCTCCTTTATTCAAATATTTTATCTAATATATTACTTGCTTTTTTATCGCTTGATTGCAGGAAGTGAGAATATATATCTGTTGTAGTTGATGTTTGACTGTGACCAACTCTTCCAGCAACTGTCTTTATGTCTATTCCAGCCATCAGTTGTAGTGATATGTTTGTATGCCTTAGTGAATGCAGGGTTACCTTTGTTAATCCTGCTTGCTCTAGAATCTTTCTAAGCCAGGTAATGAATATACTTGGATTATATGGCATCAATGTATCTTTCTTGAATAATGCATCCTTAAACTTTGGATCTATGAAATATGGTCTATGCTCATCCCACCAAACCTTGTATTCTTTTAATTGTTCTGTAAGTGCTTGTGGCATACTTACTTCACGCTTTGAACTTTCTGTTTTTGTGGATTTGTAGTATAGTCCAAAACCTTTAGTTGAATGCATTGACCTCTGTATTTTCATAACATTGTTTTCTAGATCTATGTCTTGCCATTGTAGTCCTGCGAGTTCACTTCGTCTTATTCCCATATATAAACAAGCCATAAGCGAAGTTTTTATAATAATATTTTCTTCTTTCTCTAATTCTTCTGCAAGTTTTATAGACTCCTTTTCATTAAGAATAATAGTATCTCGTTTCGTTCCATTTGGGGTTTCTATATAATCTCTGCTTGCATAGTTGTGTGCTATTAATCTTTGCCTTTTCGCCGAGGAAAGGGTGGCACAAAGGCTTTTTCTATACGAATTGATCGTTGCCTTTGCAAATGGTTTTCTAGTGGTTATAATGTCGAAATAATCTTTTACTTTAATGACTAGTGGCTTGCATATCTTTTCGGCAGTTGCAAGAGATATTTCTTGACCTCGTTCTGCTTTTTCAAACGTTTCTTTGGATATTTTTGCTTTCTTTACAAAGTTTTTAAGTTTCCATCTCTTACTTTTTAGAACTGGTTTCAAACTCTTTTTAAGTTTTGCCTTTTCTATAACAATGCCTTGTTTTTGTTTCTTATCTAGGTATTCTTGAATTAATGCTGGAGACACATCTTTCAACTTAATCTTTCCAAAGAATTTTCGCATTTCTTCATGCATTCTTACACCTGTGATATATGAGTGTGGAGAGATGTCGTTTTTCATCCTTTCTAGCCTCTCTAAACCATAGTCAATGAGTGAGATATCAGTATCTTTCACACCTTTACCATTGAGTTCGTTGATTATTTTTTCTTCAAACTCATAGGCAACTTTATGAATGTAATGCTTTGATTCGTTGTCCGTCATATCATAAGGTTTCTTCCAGGTCATTGACCTTACAACTGCTTTGTTTGAATTTGGTTGCTTTTGCCTAACCATAATTCTATAAGATATGCCATTTTTAAGATTGTTTCTATTTATTGTCGCCACTATATAACCCCTTTTCTCTGTTGAATATATCATTGATTTTTGCACTTGCATTTTTGTCGCTAGATTTTAGAAAGTGCGAGTAGAAGTCACTTGTTGTGCTGGCTCTAGCATGACCTGCACGAGTGGATACTGTTTTCATGTCTACTCCTGCAATTAATTGCAAGGTGATATTTGTATGCCTTAGTGAATGCAATGTTACTTTTGGTAATCCCACTCGCTCTAATATTACATGCAACCATTTCACATACATCGTAGGGCAGACAATTCTTCCGTCATCAGATAATAGCAATCTATCATTATCTTTCCAGACTGCCTTTAATATTGATTGTCGCTCTTGCCACCAATCTCTATATTTGAGTAAATACTCAACCAGTTTGTCTGGCATTGTAATACACCTAACAGACGATTCTGTTTTAGTGCTTTTTGTATAAGTTTTTCCACCTTTATCTCTAAAACTTGATCGTGCTATTGTCATCGTTTTATTTTCGAAGTCTATATCTTTCCATTCTAGTCCAGCAAGTTCTGCTCGACGAACACCCATAAGAAGAACAATCATTAAAGATATTTGCTTTTTAGGGTCAGATTCTTTTTCTAATTCCTTTTGCAGTATCTTTGCTTCTTGCTCGTTCAGTATTGGAACTTCAACCTTAAAGCCTCGTATTGGTTCTAGATATTCAGGGGAAGCATAATTATCTTCTATGAGTCCTAGTTTCTTCGCACTTGCGAGCAGTGAACTTAAAACCACTCGATGCTTTTTGATTGATTCTTTTGCATATGGTTTTTCTACTTTAATATCTTCAAAGTATTCTCCATATGGTATTTGCAATGCTTTGCACATTGCAACTGCATTTTCATATCTTATTGGATTTCCAGCCAATGCGCTTTCATATACACTTCTTTTTACTCCTGATAATTCCGTTAACTGGCGTATCTTCAGAAGTTTTGAAAGCATTACATTTTTCAAATTTTTTATCATCCTTGCACTATGCCTAGTTACTATGTGCTGTGATATGCTATCCATATAATCTTGCACTGATACTGGGGTTATTTCGGAGAGTTTAATATCTCCGAAAAACTCCTTTATATTCTTTGTTGATGCATCAGCTATTCTATAAAAGTTTTTACTTCTATTTAATGCCAATCGCTCTAACCATTTATCGATGAATTGATATAATCGCATACTGCTGTTGTTTGTTTTGAAAGATGTTTCTTTACATTTTTCATTAAATTCAAATTCATCAGCAACTTGTTTTAGTTGTTTTTGAATTTGATCTTCGTTTAATCCTTTTGGAACTTTCCAAGTCATACTTTTTGTTTCGACTTTGCCAGTTCTTTGGCTTTTAACTTTAACAACTATTCTATACGATGTGCCACATTTTAGTTCGTTTTTTCTTATCGATGCCACTTTTTACCTCATTAAATTTTTATTTGTTTTGCTTCGAACTCATATTCTGTACCTTGCAGAAATGCTATAAGCGAATCAAAGTCAACAAGCAACTTTCTTCCAGATTTTAACGATCGGATTTTCTCTCCATTAGCAAGTTTTACAATGTAAAATCTTGTAATGCCAGTATCTTTATCTTTTTCCTTTATAAGATCACATGCTTGTTGAGCAGTGCGCCAGTTAATCACTCTAGTATTTTCTAAATTCATTTTGCCTCCTTAAACCTGGCTCTCACTTTTCACGACACATTAAGCCGCAAAGAAATGAAAAAGTCCAGTGTTATTCCTTTAATTTTTTTTATAAAAACAATATTAAATTGTAAACAATCTCTTTACTTGCCGAAATTCACCCCAGAAACGCCTTACATTTCGCTATTTGTCTTACATTTGAGTATTTGTTTGCTTTAACATAAAACTCGCCACAGGTTGCGAATTTAATGCAAATAATTTGATTATTTTTGATTATTTTTCTTTTTCAAATAAATCTTATAGTAATAAAAAATACTAGCAGATGTTTTCTACTAGTATTAAAAACTACTATTTTGATTTTTGATTACGCGAAAGTTTATGCGTGATTGCCGCCCCGCTCATAAGAGTAGAACTCGTAGAGATTTAGATCCCCCTGGGGTGTAGCAATAGCATATTATCTCTATATACCTTTTTGATGTTATTAATGTTATTGATGTTATTTTAATTGTCCCCGTAACATCAATAACAAGAATAACAAGTATCTAATATATAGAGGTTTGCTCTCGCTTTTTCGCTATATAATAAAAACGGTGAGACCTACCATTTGTCCCACCATTAGGATTAATATATAGGTGAACTATATTATCAATCGCTTTTAAATCAGCAGATATTCCATTAAGTTCCTTACCAACATTTTTAGGATTTGGATTTATAGGGAATCCGTTAGGATATAACTTGCCAAGTTCTTCTATAAACTTAGTAGAAGAGCCACTCCAATCTCCGTTATGCATTGCTAGTAAATGTTTAATAGTTATTACATAAGGATTATTGTTGTATTCTTTTAGTTTCTTTTTATGGGCTTCTTCTTCGGCTGTGCCAATCTTATACCAGGTCATATCGTCGTTTTGACTTATAGTCCAGTTATCGCACCTTATCTTTCTACCTGTAAAAGCGAATTGAACTTCTTGTTCGCCACGCTTTCTATCCAATAAAAAAATACAGTCAGCACTTGCCATAAGTCCATTAGTTCCACTAATTTTAGCAAATGGATCGCCATCTGTATCTCTATCTTTCATTTTATTGGTGTGATGAATAAGAATAAGTGCAATCTGCAACTCATCAGCAAGTTTTTTGAGCGTAGATATGTCTCTATAATCATGTGCATACATGCTTTCGCCATAGGCTGATGCACTTCGCACTTTTTGAAATGTATCCACAACTACACATTTTATCTCTGGATTTCGCTTTATATTTTCAGCAATATATTCCATTAATGTAGGTCTATCTTTGTCAACTTTATCCATTGGATATATTTCATAAGATATAAAAAAGTTGGCTGGTGCAGTTTTATCTTTTAACATCATTTTAAGTCTTGTTTGAGATAGGCTTTCATCATCTTCAAGTGCCATATACCAACAAGCGTATTTTGATGTAGGTTTATCTAAAAATTTGTCCCCATTACTTATAGATAAACAAAGGTTTTGCACAAACCAACTTTTTCCAATCTTTGATGCACCACATATAATGCTTAGTCCTGTAGGGAATAAATCATTTACTAACCAATTGACAGGTTTTAATGTCATGTTTGTTATTTCCTGTGCAGACTTCAAGTCTCCATATGATGTGCATTTGCTGAAAAACTCATTTCTTGCTTTTACAATATTCTTAACTAATGCCTCCGATGATTTCTTTAGCAAATCATTGGGGTCTTTTTCTTTTCCAGATATATTACATATAACATATCTGATTCTTTTGGCTTTGAAATATGTTACAAATTCGTCTGTATATCTTGCACCAGTGTCATCGTTATCTAGGGATAGAATAAATCCCAGATTCGATGTTTTCTTACCTTTAAGTGTCTTATCTAACTTTGAAACACCGCCGCCGCCACATATAGCAATTGCTTTTGAATTATATTGCTCAATACTCATCGCACATATTGGGCTTTCAACAATAAATATTGGCTCATTATCTTTATCATTGATTACATTTTCATTATAGATTGGCTCAGCACCAGCATCATTTGTAGGTGGTTTCCAAAATCTCTTTTCATTTACATATCGAATTTGTCCATAATTCATTTTGCCATTGTAAGGAATTGTTACTGCCTTTTTAACTTTATCATAGCCAAGTCTATGTTTCTTAATTGTTGTAGGCAACAATCCTCTTTTAATAAAATAATCTGTTTGATCAATGTCTTTCTCACAAGTAAGCAGATACTTTTTAATATCAATTTTCTTTTTGCTTTGCTCTTTGAAATTGAGCCCTAGGTTAAAATCTTCATTAAGCATTTGAACTGCTTGGACTTTATCAACTCCTTTATACATCATAACAAAGTCAATAACACTGCCACTTTTGTCGCACCCAAAACATCTAAATGTATTATTGTCTTTCAGTATTGATAACGACGGACTTTTTACATCTTGATGATCTGGGAACGGACAATGGCATTTGTTATCTCTGTTAAATGATGCAAGGGAGTAATGCTCAATAACATCCTTTATGGACAAACGATTTTTAACCTCTGTAAAAATGTTCTCCATAATCACTCCTAGTTATTTTGTTCTTTTATCCACTTTTGCAATAAATCGTAGTGAACAACGATTCTTCCACAAACTCGCTTTGCAGGGTAGAACTCTTTATTATTTGCAAGTTTGTAGGCTGATGTCATTCCAATTCCAAGTAACTGAGCCATCTCCTGGATTGAAATACACATTCTTTCTTTTTGCTCCATAGTAGCACCTCCTTTTAGACATGAAAAAAGAGAGAACAAAATTCTCCCTTTTTGCGATGTCGATATTAAATTTTTGATAGTGTAATTTTCATAAGTTTTTTGCACTATCTATATATATTATAATTTTTAGAGCGATTTTGTATCTTTTTTGTAACCTTGAAAAATCAAAATAAATCAAAAAAATCAAATTAAAAATTATCGTTTTTGCCAGGTTTTTCCTGGGGATTTTGATTTTCGAAAACAAATGGTTCTAGCTCGGCTGATTCAAACTCGAAAGTAGCAGGTTTAAGATCATTAATTAATTCAGCCAACTGTTGTCTCATTGTATCCAAATCGTTAGGATCTTGAGAGAATGGATGCCCAGTAAATTGTTCGAAAGTTACATCTGCAACTTTCATTTTGTAGGCATTATTTGACAAACATTCTATGTAAATTGAAAATAGTTCGGTTTTTGCTTTTTGCAATTTTTTTATTGTCCAACCCTGTGTTTTATATTTATTGACAAACTTTCTCATTGATAATTTATTTATGTAAAGTTCACCTAAAACTAACTTATATTTCCCAAGTTCTGTTTTTCTAAAACACCAATTTAAAAAGGTTAGATTCTTTTCACAAAATCAAACTCAGGAGGTAGGATGCCCCAGTATTTTTTAAGTTCTATTGAGCGCTTGTATCTATGATTGTCTCTCTTGAGATTTTTTAATATATATCTTGCTTTCATCATAAAATAATATGGATAATCCGCAAGATCTTCATCATTTGTATAAAACTCCCACTCTTTATTATCTCTAAACATAAATTGTCTATTTTCTTCTTTAATTTCAGGTTTAAAGTGAGCAGAGCTGTTCGCCTCTAACTCTAAAACAGACTTAAAATAAATAGAAGCATCTTTAACTTCTTTTACCTTTTTAATTTTATCAATACCTAATGTTGTGTACTTTTCCATAATAACCTCAAAATCATTATAACACATAAAGCATTAATAGTGTAGGTTTAATGTCAAATAAATAAAAAAGAACGGAGATTAGTCCGTTCAAATTATTAATTTTCTTTTCTATATAAGTTGATAATCCTTGTATATAATTTTTTCTCATACTCATCAAGTCCAGATATTATTTCAGGATTTTTATCTATATATTGAATCACTTTGTCGTTATTTAAAAAATCAATTCTAGTCTTTTTTAATTCCGATTCAATGATTTTTGCAGATTCGCTAGGAAACCCTCGTTCTATGAGAAGTCTTCCAAAATCATTTGATGCACCAATTTCATAAAATTTTATAATATCATCAAGATCACTATTTCCAAAAACTTTGTCTTTAATTTTACAAGCATGATTAAATAATGATTGATACAAACTTAAATATTTAGGTATATCATATTCAATTGTTGTCCTGATTTGCTCAAAAACTATATTGTATTTATCGTCCATATTTTGTTTTAAATCTTCTTTATATTCTGCTTTCTTCATTTGATATTTTAACAAACCAGCAAACCCTTCTTGTTCGTATTCCTTTAAAATCCAATACAACTTAGTTTTGTATTTTTCTAAGATTTCTTTTTGCCTTTCATCTGAGAATTTTTTAAAGGAATCTGAAAGAAGAAGATCTTCTTCTAAATCCAAAACCACTTGTACTAGATTTAGAAATTCTGTTCCATGACTAATTGCTTTTTGCGTTAAGTTGTACAATTTGTCAAAAATTTTATCATCCAATATCTTGTTTAATATTTTCTCTTGATCTAACCTGTCAAACAATCTATTTTGATAAAAAACTTCATCTGGCAATAATTCTTTATTATATTTATTTTCCCTTTTAGTTTTTTCTTCACGATTTTTATTTGACAGATCTTCTTTTTCCGTATTGTCTAAATCTACAGTCAATAAAGGATCTTCTCCATAGTTGAGAAATTCTAGATGCATATATTCAGAATCGTCAAGTTTTTTCTGATCCGCATCACAGTAAAATAGGTTACCAACAAAGTTGCTATAATATCTTCCAGCACGACCTTTAATGTTTTTAAATGCAAATTTCTTTATTTCTCCAACACCTTGGCTATTTGATAACATTACTACATTTCTCGCAACTGTATTTACTCCTTCTATAATGGTAGATGTGCAAAATAAATAATTCAAACCATTTTGATTGTTAAATTGTCTTAAAATTTCATTTTGTATATATTTAGGCATTTTACCATGATGTATACCTATACCAAACTCTAAACATTTTATTAATGTCCAATATTCAACACTGGAAATTCCATTTAATGTCACATTATATTTTGTTTTTAAATGTGAAATAAATTCTTCTAACTCTTGATTTTTAATTGGCTGAGTATCAAAAATGTTACATGATTTTAGTATTTCAACAATTTTTGAAGGGAAGTTGATATATACTATAGTTTTGCCAAGGTTATGATCATCGATAAACTTTTTTATTCTAACTAACTTTCCGACTTGGGTTGGTTTTTCTAATCTAGTCATATAAGATCTTGCTTCTGGAATTATTGAATTATTTTCTGTTATATTAACGGTTTTCCATGCATCATAAGTAATCCTAAGAGTTGGATCGAACTTAACTTGAAAAACTTTAACAAAATTATTAGTTAAGAACTTTTTTAAACCAATACATTTTTTATTCTCCAAATCTAAGAATGGACCAGCTATATAATAATCTTTTACCGATTTTGCAAGTAAATATAAACATGTTCTAAATGCTGCGGCTCTCTTATCACTTCCACTAACAACATCTTCACCAGATAGGGAATCTTTTGTAATATCCAATCTTTCTTCTATTTTATAAACTTCATCAAAAAAGAAAAAGTTTATCTTTAAATCATATTTTCCTAAAAATTTTAAAGCTCGCTCAGGAGTAAATATAAATAAATTTCTGGAGCTTAAATCTAAATCTTCATAATTGGTAGAGACTATCGTGTAATTTAGCTTACCCTTTTTAATTAATTCTTGATACTTGTTAACATTTTCATTTAATAATGCAATTGTTGGCAATATTATCATAACATTTTCATATTCTTGTGCATTGTTAAAAAGTATTTCTTGTAATAAGTAAGACTTCCCAAAAGATGTTGGAGCAGAGACCATAATTCTTCTTGTTTTAAGATTTTGATACTCGTCTACTATATTTTTTTGTAATCCATCCAATATTATACTTTCTTCTTCTGAACAAGCAACTGAACGGTGATAATTTTTAATTGCATCATCAATAATACTAGAGGTGTGAGATGATGAAATATCTTTGATTTTATTCATTTCATCGTATCCAAAAACTTTAAGTCTTTGTGAAGCAATATGTAACAGTTCTTCAATCGGATAAATATCATCTAATTCGTTTTTGTGTTCCGAAATATAACATACATGATTTTTTAATAATTCTCTAGCTTCATCAGAACCATCAAAAGTATTTAAGGCATCTATAAAGTTTCGTACAATATATTTATCCATTTAGCACCTCCACTTTATAATCCATAATGCTTTCCCTTAGTTCTGTTATACTTTTAGAAGGAAATACATAAAAAGAAATTGAGAAGTTAAAAAAATTTAAACAAAAGGAATTGACGAAAAAACAGCGAAAGTACTCGCAGTCACTTCGTAGGTCTTCTTAGCAGCATCGTAGGTGAAGCCGTTGACAGTCAATCCGCTACCGCTGCCAGCAGTCAGGGAAATACTCTTCGGAGCCGCAGCATCTTTCTTCACCGTTTCGGCGTCATCCCACTTGTTCTTGGTGTCAACAACAATCAGGACAATCTCTTTGTCATCGTTGAGCACATACTTGGCGTTCGCATAGTAGACACCCTCGTTGGCTGTCTCGGAAGCCTCGGACAGGGAGCCGCCCTTGACGCCCTTGCTGTC
>ENA-USUJ01000604-USUJ01000604.1-human-gut-metagenome-genome-assembly--contig:-NODE-604-length-31811-cov-7.413752_pt1 | contig 31811 bp, 17 predicted proteins | sample MGYA00250061_ERZ773398 | MGnify/ENA primary metagenome ERZ773398 (study PRJEB29103, sample SAMN06111992) | human gut metagenome | biome: human gut; feature: ankylosing spondylitis patient; material... | reverse complement strand
TCAAATGTCCAAGACAGGTTCCCTTATATTTTATAGAGATACAGATCAATATCTGTTTCTGCCACCGCCATAGCCATGCAGAAGTTCTATACGTTCCAGCATGTGGTGAATGGCGTCGATTCCTGCAATATTGATGGACAAGTCATAATATAAATGCGTGTAACGCTCCAGTTCCGCTAGTTGGGATGTGGGGAGGTAGCGTTCCTCGTCAATCACCCGGACTTCGATCAGTCCGTCTTCTTCCAGTTCCATAATGAACGACGGGTCCACATGGCAACGGTCGCAAAAATCGTTGATAATAATTAAATCGGTCTGCATAATCCTTCTCTTTTTTTAATTGCTACTATCTTTTAATTGGCGGAACAGCTCTTTCTGATGTTCGGTCAGGTTGCTAGGAATGGTGACATTATAAGTTACTATCAGATCGCCAAATTTGCCTTCTTCCTTGTAAACAGGAAAGCCTTTGCCTTTCAAACGGACTTTGGTTCCGTTCTGGGTTTCAGGTTTTACTTTCAGTTTTACCTTGCCGTTCAGTGTGTCCACGGTTTCTTCACCACCCAGTACGGCGGTGTAGAGGCTAAGCGGAGCATGGATATATAAATCATTTCCCAGACGTTTGAATACAGGATCGTCTGGAATGACAAAGGTGATGTACAGATCGCCTGCAGGACCACCGTTTACCCCCGGTGCACCATGACCACGCAATTTGATAGTCTGTCCGTTGGCTATACCTGCCGGAACAGTGATACGTATGTTCTTTCCGTTTACATTAAGCACTTGTTTGTGTGTTTCGGCGGCTTCACGCAATGAAAGTTGTAATTCAGCATTATAGTCCTGTCCACGGAATCCGGCGCTTCGTCCGCCGTTTGCACCGCCACGATGCCCGAACAGTTCTTCAAAGAAATCAGAGAAACCACCTGCGCTGCCACCGAAATGTGCACCGGTGAATTCTTCTCCTCCATTGCCGGAATACCAGTAACTGCCGTTACCGTCCGTACCGAATCCGCTTCCGGCTCCGCCAAACCCTCCGAATCCACCGGCACCTCCATATTGTTGCTTTTGTTTTTCAAATTCGTCGGCATGTTTCCAGTGTTCCCCGTATTCGTCGTATTTCTTACGTTTTTCCGGGTCACTCAGTACTTCGTTGGCTTCATTTATCTCCTGAAACTTATCTTTGGCTCCAGGATCATTCGGATTCAAGTCAGGATGGTATTTGCGGGCCAGCTTACGGAAAGCCTTCTTGATATCATCTTGGGTGGCGCTTTTGTCCACTCCCAATACTTTGTAATAGTCTATGTAAGCCATATTATATATTTGTTAAATTTCATCTGCTTTAAGAGAAACAAAATATATGCCAATTGGTTGTGTTCTGTTTTTATTTTATTATCTTTGCAGCGAATTTTTAGAAATTATTCTAAAGGAAATGAGGGGATTGGCAATCATATTCAGGTTTTTTATGCTATTAGTCCTGCTGCTTCCTGTGGTTGCTCTGTGTCCTGTGAAGGCGGAAACGACCTCGGAAGGGCCTATCCTTATTGTCACTTCTTATAATCCCGAAACGCGTAGTATTTCTGACAACCTGTCTGCTTTTATGGATGAATACAGACAGCGTGGCGGCAAGTATACTCCGATCATAGAGAGTATGAACTGCAAGAATTTGTCCGAGGCCTATCTGTGGAAATCGCGTATGGCCTCCATCCTTGGTAAGTATAAGGGGAAAAACCGTCCGTCACTGGTTATATTGTTGGGGCAGGAGGCATGGTCGGCTTATATCTCACAAGACACGGAGATAGCTAAAAAGACTCCGTCTATCTGTGGCATGGTCAGTGTCAACGGACTGGTATTGCCCGATGATAGTATCGACACGCGGGTATGGGAACCTGAAAGTAAGAATATTTATACGGATTTCAGTGATTATAATATTGTTGCCGGTTATGTATATGAATATGATGTCGATAAAAACATAAAGCTGATGCGTCGTTTTTATCCTGATATGCGCCGTGTGGCATTTATATCGGATAATACCTATGGCGGGTTGTCTATGCAAGCCTTGGTTAAAAAGGAGATGAAGAAGTACCCCGATTTAGAAACAATTTGGCTGGACGGCCGTACGGAAACCTTTATGGAAGTGAGTGAAAGGATGCGCAGGTTGCCTCAAAATACGTGTGTGTTATTGGGAACATGGCGTGTAGACTGTACGGAGAGTTATGTTATTGGTAATACGACTTATATGCTGCGCGATGCGAATCCCACCCTGCCTGTGTTTACTATTGCATCTGTGGGGCTGGGACATTGGGCATTGGGAGGATATACTCCCGAGTACCATGCGGTAGGAAAGAATATAGGCGCGGTTACTTATGATTTTTTGGATAAAGGGGATAGAGAAGGGGTGGACTTGGTGACTATTCCCGGAAACTATACTTTTGATATAAAGCGTTTGCATGAATTCAAATTGGATTCATTGAATCTTCCTCAGGGAGCGGTGTTGGTGAACAAGACTCCTTCGTTTTATGAGCAGTATAAATATTGGGTCATAGGGGTTGTTTCGGCGTTCATGTTTCTGATAGCCTGTTTCTTGATAGCCATATATTATATTATCCGTATCAACCACTTGAAACATAATCTGGAAGTATCCGGCGAGGAACTGCTGGTAGCCAAGGAGAAAGCGGAGGAATCCAACAGGCTGAAGACGGCTTTTCTGGCCAATATGAGTCACGAAATACGCACTCCCTTGAATGCCATTGTGGGATTTTCCAGCGTGTTGGTCAGTGATGATTCCTCTCCTGCCGAGAAAGAGCAGTATTGTGATATCATTCAGAAGAATTCCGATTTGTTGTTGCACCTCATAAATGATATTCTGGACATCTCGCGCATGGAATCCGGAAGGATAAAATTCGTATGGGAAGAATGTGATGTGGTAGAGTTGTGTCAGACGGCTTTGTCTACAGTGGAGTATGGACGCAAGACCAGTGCTTTGTTTCTGTTTGAAACTCCTGTGCCTTCGCTGGTTGTCAAGACGGATGCCCAGCGTCTGAAGCAGGTGTTGATTAATTTGCTGTCCAATGCCGCAAAATTTACTCCGTCCGGTTCTATCAAACTGACGGTTGCCATAGACAAACAGCATCAGCAGTTGGAATTGTCAGTGTCGGATACCGGTTGCGGTATTCCACCCGATAAGAGTGAAAAGGTATTTGAACGTTTCGAAAAATTGAATGAATATTCCCAAGGTACGGGGCTGGGATTGGCCATTAGCAGGCTGATAATCGAGAATCTGGGAGGTAAGATATGGGTGGACAAGGATTATACCGAAGGCGCCCGGTTTGTATTCACGCATCCTTTGACTAAAAAAGAAAAAGAGTAGAGAAATGAAATATAGAATATGTATCAGCGCCCTGCTGTTGTGGGCGGGTATGCAGTTGTCTGCATCCAATAATCAGAAAGAAGTGGTTATCAAGATTATAGAAACCAGTGATGTGCACGGGAATTTCTTTCCGTATAACTTTATCGAACGGAAAGAATGGAGTGGAAGTCTTGCCCGTGTTCATTCCTTTGTGAAAGAACAGCGTGAGAAATATGGGGATAATTGCCTGTTGATGGATAATGGGGATATCCTGCAAGGTCAGCCTACAGCTTACTATTATAATTTCATGGATACCGTGTCTACTCATGTTGCGGCGGATATGATGAATTATATGGGATATGTGGTAGGTAATATGGGTAACCATGATGTAGAGACTGGGCATGCGGTGTACGACCGTTGGATAAAACAGTGCGATTTTCCGGTACTGGGGGCTAATATAATAGACAATGCCACTGGAAAACCTTATCTGAAACCCTACGAGGTGTTGGAGCGCGACGGAGTGAGGATAGCGGTTCTGGGTATGATTACTCCGGCCATTCCTTCATGGTTGCCGGAGAAATTATGGAGTGGTCTGCATTTTGAGGAAATGGAGCCCTGCGCACGCAAATGGGTGAAGATTATAAAGGAAAAAGAGAATCCTGATGTCATTGTGGGATTGTTTCATGCCGGAAAGTCGGGCAACGTGTTGGGACAGGTGGTGGAAGATGCCTCTATGGATGTAGCCAAACGGGTTCCGGGCTTTGATGTGGTGCTGATGGGGCACGACCATACTAGGGAATGTGTAAAGGTGCAGAATGTGGCAGGAGACAGTGTGCTGGTCATTGACCCGGCAAACAATGCCAATGTAGTTTCGGATGTGACCCTGACCGTAACAAAGAAAGATGGGAAAGTAGTGGAGAAGTCGGTGGAAGGTAGATTGGCGGATATGAACAAGTATCCTGTCAGCCGGGAGTTTATGGATAAGTTTGCCCCTCAATACAAGGCTGTAAATGACTTTGTATCCCGTAAAATCGGTACAATTTCACGTACCATCACAGCGAAGGATGCTTATTTCGGTTCTTCTCCTTTCATAGACCTGATTCATCAGTTGCAATTGGAAATTTCGGGTGCTGAAGTGTCTTTCTGTGCTCCGTTGTCCTTCCGGGCAGAGATTAAAGAAGGAGACATCTATGTGAGTGATATGTTCAATTTGTACAAGTACGAGAACATGCTGTATGTGATGGAACTTTCGGGCAAGGAAATTAAAGGTTTCCTGGAAATGGCATACGCCATCTGGACTAATCAGATGAAGAGTTCCGAGGACCACCTGATGCTTTTCAAGGAGCCGGTGGAGAAGGGGAAGCGTGCTAATTTCAAGAATTTCAGCTTTAACTTTGACTCTGCCGCAGGCATTAATTATACGGTGGACGTGACCAAGCCGGCAGGAGAGAAAATCACGATTCAGAGCATGTCGGACGGGACTCCTTTCAGTATGGATAAGGTTTATAAAGTGGCTTTGAATTCTTACCGTGGGAACGGTGGCGGAGATTTACTGACTCTTGGAGCTGGAATTTCCAAGGAAGATTTGGCAAAACGTATTATTTTTGCAACCGATAAGGATTTGCGTTATTATCTGATGCAATATATTGAGCAGGAAAAAGTGCTGCATCCTCATGCTATGCACCAGTGGAAGTTTATTCCGGAGGAATGGACTGTGCCTGCCGCGAAAAAAGACTATCAATTGTTGTTTGGCGAGGAAAAGAAATAAATAGTTGAGCAAGAGAAGGTACATAGTAGCCCCGTTATTACTGCTGGCGCTGTTTTTAACGTATCAGGTAAGCATCACTTTGTTTACCCACGTTCATATTGTGAACGGGGTGATGATTGTGCACTCTCATCCTTCGTCCGAAAAACACCATACGCATACCACAGGACAGGTAATCTTAATTGCTCATCTGAGCACTATCCAGACTCTGGAGCCCGGGGGGGCAGACAGAGATGACTGTATTCCGTCCTGTGTTGTATGTTTTGGAATACAAGACAAATACTTTCCGCGCGAAAGCGCTTTGTGCGCAATGTATCCATTTGCGCGCTCCTCCTTTTTATTGCTGAAACATAAGGTATATCTGTTGACGGGATACATTCGGATAATCCGTTCAACAGATGCGGATGTGCTTTTGCCGTAGAGCTGCACACATTCTTTAATTGAATAAACCGAAACATTTTAGTAATAGAAAAAATAGATGAAACAATATATTCTGTTACTCGTGCTCATGGTGATGGGTGCGGGTATCCATGCGTATGCAGAAGATGTAAATCCTGTGAAGGAAGGAAATGTGATTTCAGGTCATGTAGTGGAAAAAGGCACGGAGAACAGCCTTCCGTATGCTACCATATTGATTGTGGAAACCGGGCAAGGTACGGTGAGTAACGAGGACGGGGAGTTCCGTTTCAAGAAGGTTCCGGCAGGAAAGTACACATTGAGGGTTCAGCTACTGGGCTATGAGACACAGGAAAAGAAAGTGACCGTCAGTAACGACTTCACGGTAGATGTTCATTTTTTGATGAGTGACGAAAGTATTATGACGGACGAGGTAGTCGTATCGGCCAATCGCAATGAAACAAGTCGCAAGGTGGCTCCGGTGGTAGTCAATGTGATGAATGCCAAGCTGTTCGAATCGGTGAATTCTACCGATTTGGCTAAATCCTTGAATTACCAGTCGGGGTTGCGTGTGGAGAACAACTGCCAGAACTGCGGCTTCCCTCAAGTGCGTATCAATGGGCTGGAAGGACCTTATTCTCAGATTCTTATCAATAGCCGTCCGGTAGTCAGTGCTCTGTCCGGTGTGTATGGCTTGGAGCAGATTCCGGTGAATATGATAGAGCGTGTAGAGGTTGTCCGCGGAGGAGGGTCGGCCTTGTTTGGTGCTAATGCAGTGGGCGGAACCATCAATATCATCACGAAAGACCCCATCAACAATTCATTTCAGGTTTCTTCAACAATGTCCAATATGAACGGCAAGGTGTGGGAACAGTATATGGGAGCCAACGCCTCTTTGGTGTCAAAAGATAATACGTATGGCATCGCTTTGTATCAGTCTTATCGGAACCGTAATCCGTATGATGCGGACGGGGACGGTTTCTCGGAGTTGGGAAAGCTGAATATGAATACATTCGGGCTGCGCACCTATTACCGTCCTACGCAGTTCAGCCGTATCAGTCTGGAATATCATACCACGAATGAGTTCCGCCGCGGAGGGAATAAATTTGATTTGCAGCCGCACGAAACGGATATCACCGAACAGACCAAGCACGTCATCAATAGTGGCGGATTGAGTTATGATCTGTTTTGGAAAGAATACAAGCATAAGCTTTCTTTCTATTCTTCCATCCAGCATACCGACCGTAACAGTTATTATGGTGCGCAACAGGATGCGAATGCATACGGAAAGACGAAAGACCTGACTTGGGTGGCAGGTGGCATGTATGTGGGTAATTTTGAGAAAGTTTTATTCTCTCCTGCTACTTTTACCGCCGGGCTGGAGTATCAGAACAACTCCCTGCACGATGTTATGACCGGTTATCACCGTGATATGAAACAGGATGTGCGCATTGCCAGCGCTTTTGTGCAGAACGAATGGAAAATGAATCAGTTTGTATTCCTGGCCGGGTTCCGTCTGGATGACCATAACCTGATTGACAATCCCATCTTCAGCCCCCGTCTGAACCTGCTCTATAAGCCCAGTGACAAACTACAGGCACGTATTACCTGGTCTACCGGTTTCCGTGCGCCGCAGGCATACGATGAGGATTTGCACGTTACGGCAGTAGGAGGTGAGGGCGTGCTTATCAAGTTGGCGGAAGGGCTGAAGCCTGAGCATTCTAACAGTATCAGCGGCTCCATTGACTGGACGGCGAATATCGGTCATTTCCAGACCAATTTGTTATTGGAAGGATTCTATACCGGATTGGATGACGTGTTTGTACTGGAGGATATGGGCCATGACCAGAATGGTAACAAGGTGAAGGAGCGTCGTAACGGTAACGGGGCACGTGTGTATGGCGTGAATCTGGACGGAAAGATTGCACATGGACGTGATGCGGCTTTACAGGTGGGCTTCACGGTGCAGCGCAGCGAATATACTGAGCTGGAGGCATGGAGTGAGAATCCTGAGGTAGCGCCGGTGAAGCGGATGCCCCGTACTCCTGACTATTACGGTTATTTCACATTGACATCTGCTCCGTTCAAGAATTTCGACTGCTCCTTGTCCGGTGTGTACACAGGCCGGATGCATGTGCCGCATTTCGCACCGACAGAATTGCCCGAGGAATATATAGGACAATATATCGCTAAAGATGAAATGGTGCATACTCCTGATTTCTTTGATTTGAATGTGAAACTGAATTATACGTTTGTATTGAATGACCATATCAAGTTGCAATTGAACGGTGGAGTGCAGAATATCTTTAATGCTTTCCAAAAGGATTTGGACAAAGGTGGTTATCGTGACTCGGGTTATTTCTATGGGCCTACACAGCCTAGAACGTATTTTGTGGGGATCAAGATTACGAATTGAATAATCTGCTGATTGGTCAATGTGCTAATATGTCAATGGGTTACGCTTTGTTCCACATGGCACATTAGCACATTGTCACATTGACAAATTAGCAGATTGATTTATTACCAACTACTGACAAGTGACTATACTTTTCTGTAATCCGGAATCCCGGATCGGGATAATTATATAAGGGGAAGCGGTGTTCTGTTTCTCCTTCCATATATTTCCACAGACTGGCATATTCTTCTTTCTTCTCGCCCATTTCCTGCAATTGCAACATATACTGCCAGATAGACTTGTTTTCCTTGATGTATATTTTTTCCATCTGATGAATAATCGGACTATGCTGGCGGGTTGGGTCATGGTCAAATTCCAGTATCCGTTTTCCCTCTTTTGTCATACCGATAGTTACGAAAGTCATGCTCTTGCCTATACCCGGCAGGTTCAGTACGCTGCGGTCTGTTGCTACGAAAGGAATCTGATGGAAGGTGCAGAAACGCTGTACGGCTGCCGCACGGTCTTTACTGTTTCTCAACAGGTTCAAGAACTCCTTTTCTTGCTCTGCGGAGAGTTTTCCCCATACCTTTTCCTCTTCTTTCTCCTGCAAGGAGCGGCTGTTAGGTGCAAATACGGCATAATTCTCCTCAAATCCTTTTACCGAGAAGGTGTAATAGCATAGTACACCCAGCCCATTCAATACTTTGCGCAGCTTGGCGGTGTGTCCGCGACGGGAAGCCGCCACATTATATACTAACTGGTTGGTGATAGTCCACCCGGCTGCCAGTATCTTGCGGATAGCTTCACGCGCTTCGGGTGTTACTTCCAGCGGAGTCTGGAAATGCGTTTGAATCAGAAATTGGCTGACTCCTACGGCAGATGCCTTTTCTTTGAACTCGCGTAAGATATCCAATAGCTCGTCATTGATTCGCATGGGCAGATATACCGGGAGCCGGCTGCCCAAGCGTACTCGTTGCAGTTCCGCATATTTCTCTCCTTCGGCGCGTTGCAGGTTTGCGTTCCGTTTGCGGACAGCCATTTTGTAGACGGCTTCCAGTATATTGCGCAAGGTCTTGTTCTGGCTCATCAATGCATCGCCTCCCGTAATCAGGATATCCCTGAGCTGAGTGTCGTTCTCGAAATATTCCATCAGTTTTCTCAACCTCTTGTCCCAGCTCTCTTTCGGCTTCAATTCCTCGAAGTTGAAGTTCAGACGTTCACTTTGAAAGTCGTACATGCGCTGGCAGGATGCACATAGGCCGCCGCAGGCACGTCCCATCGAGTCGGGGATAAGAATGGCCACATCGGGATAACGGCGGTGAATGTTGTGTCCGTCCGGCAGCAGCCATCCGGCAGCGTTGGGCTTTCCGTCCTCTACTGCATCTTCTTTTTCCCATGCGTGGATGTTACCGTAAGTTTCTACCAATTGGGAAGAGTACAAGATATAGCTGCGTATGGCTTCGTCATCATATCCTTTTCCGGTAGGATTCAATAATGACAAATAATAAGGGGTGATGAAGACAGGCATTCCTTTCTTGCGTGCTTTGTGATAAAGCTGCAAGGTTTCTTCGGACAAGGAGTTGCCTAGCATCCGGTTCAGTTCGGTAGGGCTTTTTACGGCCATTGCCAGATGAAAACGGGCTTCGTTCCACCATTGGCAGACCAGCCGGCGTTTGTCCTCTTCCGTGCTTCCTTCAGGAAAAAGGTAGCGGCTGGAGGGTGCGTGTCTGTTTTCTATTTTCTGGATAAGAAGGGAGATGATACGTTCTTTGTTTTGTCGGCGGATAGCCCGGACATCCTCATTCAGTCCGCTGGGCCAGCGTTTCATCCACTGTTGCACTTGTTTTTCATCAGGTAGCTCCTCTTCTTCGTGATAAAGCCGGTCGAACTGGTGATACAGGTCAATCCATAAATCAACGGAAATCTCTTCATTGATGATACGATTCGTTAAAAACTTCCAAAGCAGTGAGATGGTTTCTATTTTAATCTCCTGTTCTGTAGAGGCTTCGTAAATGGTTTTTCCATCGTTATCTATCAGTCTTTTAATTTGCCTTGTGGCAGCAGGATTGTAAATAGGACCGGATAATAGATAATCGTTCAGCTTATTCTTGAAAGCTGTTTCATCCTGGCTTTCTGAAGCCAATGAAGTGAGTTGGGTTAATCGGGTTTCGAATAGTGTTTTAATGCCATGGGTGGATAACATCTTATTCTTTTGTTTCATAAGCAAACGGTTGTTAAGAAAGTGAATACTATAAATAACATATTTCTCGTAGAAAAGTTATCAAACTGTTAACTTCATGCTGCTAAGATAGTAAAAAAGCTTCTTTTATGCAAATTCATTAACAAAAAGACGCTTTTTATAAATAGCATTATTTTATAGAGTACATTTGCTTTGTGCTTTCGTCTTTTTTTAAAGCCCGGAGCTTTTATCGGGAAACGAAGAAATTCGTAGTTTTGTAGAGCTTTGCTTGTTTGCAGGTCAATCAAGCTGAAGAGAAACCTCATTTTAATAAATGGAAAAACAACATAGAAGTAAATAAATGGAACTGAAACAACTTTTTACCTTTGCAGCAGCCTGTTCGCTGGCACTTTCGGTATCGGCGCAAGATAGAGTACACTATACAGGCACGGAGCTGTCTAACCCTACCTGTCATGACGGGCAATTGTCACCCGTGGTAGGAGTACACAATATTCAGGTGATGCGTGCCAACCGGGAACACCCTGCACCCGATAACGGCAATGGATGGACATACAATCATCAGTCCATGTTGGCTTATTGGAACGGACAATTCTATATGCATTATCTTTCCGATCCTTCGGACGAGCATATTCCTCCCTCACAAACTTTCCTGATGACCTCGAAAGACGGTTATCACTGGACAAACCCGGTGACCCTTTTCCCTATCTACCGGGTTCCCGATGGCTATACCAAGCCCGGACGCACAGACAAGGCGAAAGATCTGGATGCCATCATGCATCAGCGTGTAGGCTTTTATGTGTCAAAGAGCGGCAGACTGATAGCCATGGGAAACTATGGTGTGGCACTGGACAAGAAAGATGACCCGAATGACGGGAACGGAATAGGCCGTGTGGTTCGCGAAATTAAAAAGGACGGTTCCTTCGGCCCCATTTATTTCATTTATTATAACCATGCGTTCAATGAAAAGAATACCTCTTATCCTTATTTTAAACGGAGTAAAGACAAGGAGTTTGTAAAAGCCTGTCAGGAGATTCTGGATAATCCCCGCTACCGTATGCAGTGGGTGGAGGAAGCCGACCGCAATGACCCGTTGATTCCTTTACACAAGGAATACAAAGCGTATTGTGACTATACCTTGCCCGACGGCCGTTTGGTAAGCCTGTGGAAACATGCCCTGACTTCCATCAGCGAGGATGGCGGGAACACATGGGCGCAACCGGTGGAACGTGCGAAAGGTTTTGTAAACAGTAATGCGAAGATTTGGGGGCAGCGTTTGAGTGACGGTACATACGCCACGGTGTATAATCCTTCCGAGTTCCGTTGGCCGCTGGCTATCTCGCTCAGTAAGGACGGGCTGGAATATACGACCTTGAATCTGGTGCACGGCGAGATTACACCGATGCGTTACGGAGGTAATTATAAATCATTCGGTCCTCAGTATGTACGGGGTATTCAGGAAGGTAACGGGACTCCTCCCGATGGTGATTTATGGGTGACTTACAGTATGAATAAAGAGGATATGTGGGTGTCTCATATTCCTGTGCCTGTCCGCGCACACGCCAGCGAGCATGCTGACGACGATTTTGCCGGCTACAAAGATTTGAGCGAACTGACCGACTGGAATTTGTATTCCTTGCAGTGGGCTCCCGTATCACTGGATGGAAAATGGCTGGTGCTGCAAGACAAGGACTTATTCGATTATGCCCGTGTGGAGCGTAAGATACCTGCTACAAAAGAACTGAAAGTATCTTTCGAACTGATGGCGGAACAGAACGATAAAGGACTTTTGCAGATAGAATTTCTGGATGAAAACGGCATTGCCTGTTCCCGTCTGGAACTGACTCCCGATGGACTTTTCCGTGCCAAAGGAGGTGCGCGGTTTGGTAATTTGTTGAAGTATGAACCGGGCAAGACGTATAAGGTGGAAGTGGAACTCTCTGTTGCCAACCGCATGGTAATTGTCTATGTGGATGGAAAGAAAGTGGGGCAACGTATGTTCTTTGCACCCGTTCCGGCCATCGAGAGAGTGATGTTCCGCACCGGAGCGCAACGGACTTATCCTACGGTGGATACCCCGGCAGACTGGTATGGTATTCTGCCGAATGCAGGTGAGCAAGAACCTTTGTGCACCTATCGTATAGCCCATTTCAAGACGGCTTCTGCTGATAAGGATGCCGGTGCAGCCTTCTTGAAATATAAGGATTTCAAGCCCTATGTGGATTATTTCAACAGCATGGAGGATGAGAATATAGCCCAGGCTATTCCCAATGCCCGTGCATCTCAATGGATGGAAGAAAACATTCCTCTTTTCGAGTGCTCTCAAAAGAACTTCGAGGAAATGTATTATTATCGTTGGTGGACGCTGCGCAAGCACATCAAGGAAACTCCGGTGGGCTATGGTATGACCGAATTTTTGGTAAACCGTTCGTATGCCGATAAATACAATCTGATAGCTTGTGCCATCGGTCATCATATTTATGAGAGCCGCTGGTTGCGTAATCCGGAATACTTGAATCAGATTATCCATACTTGGTATCGGGGTAACGAAGGAGGCCCGATGGCTAAAATGACCAAGTTCAGCTCGTGGAATGCGGATGCGGTACTGGGACGTTACATGGTCGATGGAAACAAGGAGTTCTTGTTGGATATGGTAAAGGATTTGGAAGCGGAATATGCCCGTTGGGAAAAGACAAACCGCCTGCCCAATGGACTTTACTGGCAGGGAGATGTGCAGGATGGTATGGAAGAATCCATCAGCGGAGGCCGTCGTAAGCAATATGCCCGTCCCACTATCAACAGTTATATGTATGGCAACGCCAAAGCACTCTCTCTTATCGGCATCATGACAGGAGATGAGGGCATGGCCATGAAATATGGATTGAAAGCCGATTCCATTAAAACATTGGTACAGGATAAGTTGTGGAACACAGACCACCATTTCTTTGAAACGATGCGTGGAGATGCGTCCGCCGAGGTACGCGAGGCTATCGGCTATATCCCTTGGTATTTCAATTTGCCGGATGCTTCTTCCAAATACACTGTGGCATGGAAGGAAGTGATGGACGAGAAAGGTTTTTCCGCACCTTACGGACTTACCACTGCCGAGCGCCGTCATCCTGAGTTCCGCACGCATGGCGTAGGTAAGTGTGAATGGGATGGGGCTATCTGGCCGTTTGCATCTGCACAGACTTTGACCGCAATGGCCAATTTCATGAATAATTATCCTCAGACTGTATTGACAGACAGCGTGTATTTCCATCACATGGAACGCTATGTGGAGTCGCAGCATCACCGTGGCCGCCCCTACATAGGCGAGTATCTGGATGAGGTGACCGGTTATTGGTTGAAAGGAGATCAGGAACGCAGCCGTTATTACAATCATTCTACTTTTAATGATTTGATGATTACCGGTTTGATAGGGCTCCGTCCGCGCATGGATAACACAGTGGAGGTGAATCCGTTGATTCCCGAAGGAAAGTGGGATTATTTCTGTTTGGATAATGTGTTGTATCATGGCCGTAACCTCACTATTTTGTGGGATAAGGACGGCAGCCGTTACCAGCGTGGAAAAGGTCTGCATATCTATGTGGATGGAAAGGAAGTGGGACACTCCGATACATTGACCCGTGTCCTTTGTGAGAATGTGTTATAATTTTGAATAAAGGGGATGTCTTAAGATAATAAACAGACTGTTGAAAGAAAAATGAATTACAGAAAATTCTTAATAGCCGCTTTGTTAGTTATGTCTTTCGCCGTGCAGGCGAAAGACATAACTGTTACCCGCCTGACGTGTGAGATGCGCGACGGAAGAGTGACCACCTCTGATACCCCTCGTTTGGGATGGCAGATGAGTTCGCCGGAAAATGGCACGCGGCAGACCGCTTATGAGATAGAGGTTCGGGATGTATGGGCAGGAAAAGTAGTCTGGAACAGCGGCAAAGTAAAATCCGCTCAAAGCCAGTTGGTTTCCTGTGCGGATGCGGCCTTGGAGAAGGACAGGCATTATACTTGGCGTGTTCGTGTCTGGGATGAGGCTGATACGCCTTCAGCCTGGAGCGAATCCTCTGATTTCAGTATCCTGACTTCCGAAGCGGCTTTCGCCGGCAGTGAATGGATTGGGGCCATTACCCGTAAGGATGCCCGCATACCCGAAGGTCGGAAATATCATGGCAGTGAACTGAAAAAGCCTGAGGCAAAGGCCGCCTGGGCTGCTGTGGATACTTTGGCAAAGAAAAGTATTTATCTGCGCCGTGAGTTCTATGTGGCAAAGAAAGTGAAAGACGCCACGGCGTATGTATGTGGCTTGGGCTTTTATGAATTTTCGCTGAATGGAGAAAAAGTGGGAGACAGCGAATTTGCCCCTCTTTGGAGCGACTATGACAAAAGTGTCTATTATAATACTTATGATGTCACCTCGCAAGTGAAGAAAGGCGGTAACGCCATCGGAGTCCTGCTGGGAAATGGATTTTACAATGTGCAAGGCGGCCGCTATCGTAAACTGCAAATCAGTTTCGGCGCTCCCACGCTTCGTTTCCGGATGGTGGTGAATTATGAAGACGGAACCTGTGAAACGATTGTTTCCGGAAAGGACTGGAAGTACGATTTCAGTCCCGTACTGTTCAATTGCATCTATGGCGGAGAAGATTATGACGCCCGCCGTGAGCAGAAAGGCTGGAACATGTTCGGTTTTAAAGAGCAGGATTGGCATCCTGTCGTGATTCAGGAAGCCCCCAAAGGGGTGCTTCGTCCGCAGATAGCGCAACCGGTAAAGATCATGGAGCGTTATGATATCCGGAAAGTGACCAAGCTCACCGCTGAACAGATAACAGCCGCCTGCAAGTCAACCAAACGGACGGTGGACCCGTCTGCCTTTGTGCTGGATATGGGACAGAACCTGGCCGGGTTCCCCGAAATTACCGTCCGTGGAAAGAAAGGGCAGAAAATAACCTTGCTTGTATCCGAATCCCTGACGGACGAGGGAGCTTGCAATCAGCGTCAGACCGGCAGACAACATTATTATGAATATACTTTGAAAGGGGAGGGAGTGGAAACTTGGCATCCTCGTTTCTCCTACTATGGCTTCCGGTATATTCAGGTGGAAGGTGCTGTGCTGAAAGGGCAGAAGAATCCCTTCCGTCTTCCGGTGATCCAGAAGATACAGTCGTGCTTTGTTTATAACTCGGCTCCTAAAATATCCACCTTCGAATGCTCCAACCGCATCTTCAATGATGCCCACCGGCTGATAGAGAAAGCGGTGCGAAGCAACATGCAGTCTGTGTTTACGGATTGTCCGCACCGGGAGAAACTGGGCTGGCTGGAACAGGATCATTTATGCGGTCCCGGTTTGCTGTACAATTATGATTTGACGGGCTTTGTTCCTCAGACTCTTCAGAACATAGCCGATGCACAGCATGCCAACGGCGCGGTTCCTACCACTGCTCCGGAATATGTGGTGTTCGAGGGCCCCGGTATGGATGCTTTTGCCGAATCTCCCGAATGGGGATGTACCTTTGTGGTATTACCTTTCATGTATTATGAGACGTATGGGGATGATTCATTGATTAGAAAATACTATAACGGAATGCGCCGTTACATTGATTATATGACTACCCGTGCCAATGATGGAATCGTTTCTTTCGGACTGGGTGATTGGTATGATTATGGAGATTTCCGGGCCGGATTTTCTCGTAATACGCCTGTTCCTTTGGTAGCTACCGCCCATTATTATATGGTTGTTCGCTATCTGGTGGAGGCGGCACGTATGCTGGATAATAGGTATGATGTAGCATATTACACTCATTTGGGTGAAGAAATTAATAAAGCATTCCATCGGGAGTTTTATCACAAGGGCACTCGTCAGTATGGTACGGGAAGCCAGTGCAGCAATGCCTTGCCTTTGTTCCTGGGAATGGTTCCCGCCGATGACAGACAGGCGGTGCTTGATAATCTGGTAGCGGATATAAAACGCCACGGCAACCGGCTGACCACCGGTGATGTGGGTAACCGTTATCTGTTCCAGACTTTGGCGCGTAACGGGTTGAATGAGCTGATGTACACCATGCACAACCATGAAGAAGCACCCGGCTATGGTTTCCAGCTGAAATTCGGAGCTACCACGCTGACCGAGCAATGGGACCCGCGGCAAGGTTCTTCGTGGAATCATTTTATGATGGGGCAGATTGATGAATGGTTCTTCAACTCGCTGGCGGGTATCCGCACCGTTGAGGGAAAACCGGGAATGAAGGAAATAGAAATACGTCCCCGTCCGGTAGGCGATTTGACATACGTCCGTGCCTCTACCCAAACCTTGTACGGAAAAGTTGCGGTAGACTGGACCCGCGAGAATGGAGTCTTTACATTGAAAGTAACGATACCTGTAGGGTGTACGGCACGCGTATTCCTTCCCGATGAAAAAGAGCCGAAGATAGTGGAAAGCGGAACTTATTCTTTTAAGAAATAAACGCAGTTTTCATAGGAAAAGCCCCCTGAGGGTATTTGGTAAAACTAAAATAAAATAATGAACGATATGAATAAACGTACCTTTTTAAGTCTGTTACTATGTGTTTGCTGTCTGTCTTTTCTGCATGCGGAGCGTGTGGATATGCAGCAGGCAGGTGCCGATGTGCAAGGCAGGAAGCTGAACACAGCATTGATTAATTCCACCATCGACCGCCTGAACGCCCATGGTGGAGGAACCCTCTTTTTCCCCGCAGGAACTTATCTCACCGGTTCCATCCACATGAAAAGTAACATCACTCTGGAACTGGAAGCAGGAGCCACCTTGAAATTCTCGGAGAACTTTGACGATTTCCTCCCTTATGTGGAAGTGCGTCATGAGGGAATCATGATGAAAAGTTTCCAACCGCTGATTTATGCCGTGGATGCAGAGAACATCACCATCAAGGGTGAAGGGACACTGGACGGACAGGGCAAAGCATGGTGGACGGAATTTTTCCGCGTCCTTGTAGACCTTCGGGACAACGGCAAGAGAAACATCAACAAGTACCAGCCTATGTTCGAGAAGGAAAACGACCTGAAAGCCCTTTACGCCAAAACCAACGAAGACTGGCACGGCACATTGGACCGTCGTTTCTTCCGTCCCTCTTTCATACATCCCATCCGTTGCAAGAATGTACGGATAGAGGGCGTGAAGATTATCAACTCTCCCTTCTGGACCGTAAACCCTGAGTTTTGCGATAATGTGACCATTAAAGGCATTACCATCCACAATGTGCCTTCCCCCAATACGGACGGCATCAACCCTGAGTCTTGTAAGAACGTACACATCAGCGACTGCCACATTTCGGTAGGCGACGACTGCATCACCATCAAATCCGGACGTGACCTGCAAGCGCGTAAACTGGGTGTCCCTTGCGAGAATATCACAATTACCAATTGCACCATGTTGAGCGGACACGGTGGTGTGGTTATCGGCAGCGAGATGAGTGGGGGAGTGAAGAAAGTGACCATCAGCAATTGTGTCTTTGACGGAACCGACCGGGGGATTCGTCTGAAATCCACCCGTGGTCGCGGAGGCATTGTAGAAGATATCCGTGTAAGCAATATTGTGATGAGTAACATCAAGAAAGAGGCTATCGTCCTCAATCTGAAATATAGCAAGATGCCTGCCGAACCGAAGAGTGACCGTACTCCGGAATTTCGTAATATCTATGTGTCGGGTGTGACGGTCCGTGATGTGAATACCCCCATTATGGTGGTAGGCCTGCCCGAAGCGCCTATTACCGGTATTGTGATGCGTGATGTGTATATTCAGAATGCCAAGCAACGCTGTGTTTTTGAAGACTGCAAGGACTTGGTGCTGGATGATGTGTATGTGGATGGTAAAGAAATAAAATAGACTTCCCGATGAAGAAACAACTATTATGGTGCATGGCGGCACTCTCTTTTTCCGCTGCATCTGCACAAACTTATGAAACCCGGTTCGCACGTCCGTTATCCGATGTGCTGAATGACGTTGCCACCCGTTTCCAGGTCCGCTTGAAATATGACGTGGATACGGTGGGGCGTATGCTTCCGTATGCCGATTTCCGTATCCGGCCTTATTCATTGGAGGAAACGCTGACCAATGTGCTTTCCCCCTTCGATTATAAATTCGTAAAGCAAAGTGACAAGGTATATAAGTTGAAACCTTACGAATACGCCCGCCGCACGGATGCCGACGGAGAAAAAATGCTGGCATACCTTAGTGGTTTATATAGTGATAAAAGTCAATGGGAACAGCGCAGGGAGATTCTCCGCAAAGAGGTGCGCCAACGTCTGGGACTGGATGATATGCTGAGGAAAACAGTGAAGGATGCAAAGCCAGTTCTTTCCAAAATACGCAAATTTGATGGCTATACCGTGCAGAACTTTGCATTGGAAACCTTGCCGGGGCTTTATGTCTGCGGTTCAGTCTATGCCCCCCGCACCAAAGGCAAACATGCACTGATTATCTGCCCCAATGGTCATTTTGGACAGGGACGCTACCGCAAAGACCAGCAGCAGCGCATGGCGACTCTGGCACGTATGGGGGCTGTCTGTGTGGATTATGACCTGTATGGTTGGGGTGAATCCGCCTTGCAGGTAGGAGGAAAGGCGCACCATACTGCCGATGCGCACACCATTCAGGCTATGAACGGAATATGGATACTGGACTATATGCTGGCAAACCGTAAAGATATAGATCCTGCATGCATCGGCGTGAACGGTGGTTCCGGCGGAGGAACGCAGACGGTGTTGCTTACCGTCCTGGACGACCGTTTTACAGCTGCCGCCCCTGTGGTCAGTCTGGCCTCTCATTTTGATGGCGGTTGCCCGTGTGAAAGTGGCAAGCCCATCCAGTTGGCAGGTGGAGGAACTTGCAATGCGGAGCTGGCCGCCCTGTTTGCCCCGCGTCCCATGCTGGTGGTTTCCGACGGAGGAGACTGGACAGCCACGGTTCCCCGTTTGGAATATCCTTACTTGCAACGCATCTACGGTTTTTACGGTGCGACGGACAAGGTGAGCAATGTACATTTGCCGCAAGAACGCCATGATTTCGGTCCGAACAAGCGCAATGCGGTTTATGATTTCTTTATAGACGTGTTCGGCCTTGACCGGAACATGCTGGATGAAAGTAAAGTAACCATTGAGCCGGAAAACGCATTGAAGAGCTTTGGTGAGAAAGGTGAGAAACTGCCTGCCGGAGCCTTGAGATATAAAGAATGATTTTGTCGTTTATTTATTAGGTTAAGAGTTAGTGTAGAATCTCCCTCTTGCATAGCCTGTGAAGGTGAGCAAGGGGGAACTTTTTTTAGATATGGGGGATTAATACTTTTTGTCGGGTATATCAGGCCTTGTCATGCGGACTGTTAAGTCTTTTTGTACGGACTGTTACTATAGTCTTCGGCAGTGGACCGTACAGTCTGCTACAGTGGACTGTACGGTCTGCCGTAGTGAAACATACGGACTACTGTCGTAGTCTGTAAAAGGTAACCGTAAGAAATGCTTTAATGGTACTGAAAAAAAGACTTAATGGAGCTGAAGCGATGAATTAACTCTGCATTTATGTTATAATCATCTTTAATTCTCCATCCTTGTGGCGCTTTCGGTCGTTTTCTTGTTTATAGTTGCGGATTCAAACCGGTTTCTACATCGGATTTCAGCCGGGTATAATGGAAAAAGCGGAGGTTATAATAAGATAATGCGTTTCTGTAATATGGCAGCAATCTGTTGTCTCAGTTGCGGGGCGCTGATGGGCTTGGCCATATAGCCGTCGAAGCCGTTTTCCATGGCCCGTTGTTCATCACTGGCATAGGCGAAAGCGGTAACAGCAATGATAGGTACATCCAAGGATAGTTTTCGTATTTCCCGGGTGGCCTCATAGCCATCCATCACCGGCATATTGATATCCATCAGAATTATCTGAGGGGTATGGAGCTTATACAAATTGACCGCCTCTTTTCCATCCCAGGCATGTACCAGGTTATATTCTCGTTTCAAGATAGATTGGAACAGCCGGTAATTGCTCTCATTGTCTTCGGCGATCAGAATGGTCAGCTTGTCTTTTTGCACGGAAATGAGTTGATGCTCTTCCTCTTTCTTGTTCTCTGCAGCGGCAGGCTGGTATGGAATGGTGAACCAGAAAGTGGATCCTTTTCCTTCCTCGGACTCAACACCGATGCGTCCTCCCATGTGCTCTACAATTGTCTGGCAAATGGATAGCCCCAGTCCTGTACCCTGTACAAAAGAGTTCAGTTTGACGAAACGTCCGAATATGGAGTTCACTTTGTCGGCTGGAATGCCGCAACCGGTATCTTTAACATAGAAATAAAGTTCTTTGTCGCATAGTTTGTAGCCGAAGGTGATGCTTCCTTGTGAGGTAAATTTGCTGGCGTTGTTCAGTAAATTGTTCAGTACCTGCATCAGACGGTTCTTTTCCGTTCTTATGAGGCAGGAGGGAAGTCCTTTCTGTACAATCAGTTGAATGCCGTTGCTCTCTGTCCGATAACGGGTAACACTTTCTATCTCGGAGATAATATCATTCAGTTCCACGTTGGAATAACAGAATTCCAGTGTGCCGGCCTCTATTTTCGATAAGTCCAGTATGTCGCTGATTAATTGCAGCAGCAACGTATTGTTACTTTCAATGATATTGATATATTCCTGCTTTTCCTGTTCCTCTTCTGCAGCAGCAAGGATGTTTGAGAAACCGATGATAGCATTTAGCGGAGTGCGTATTTCGTGGCTCATATTGGCAAGAAAAGCGGACTTCAGCCGGTTGGATTCTTCCGCGCGGTCCTTGGCTGAAAGCAGTTCGTCTTCCATTTTCTTCCGTTCAGTTATGACTAGGGAAGATCCTACCAAAGTGAGCGGCATTCCGTTTTCGTCTTTGCTTTCCACAGCTGCCTGCGCCTCTATCCAGTCTATTTTCCATTGTGTTCCGTCATTGGCCAGCACGCGGTATTCCTCTTTTACTTTCTCTATTTTCCCGTCTGCCAGGTCACGGTAAGCCTGTATCACGCGCGGGCGGTCTTCTTTAATGATTTTAGCGAAGTATTGCTCATCCGAAACGCTCAACTGATCTTCGCTGATGCTTCCCGGCATGGCCGCCATGGCAATGGGGCGGTTGAGATCGCATAAAATGGTATGGTCTTTCAAATTCCATTTCCAAGGTACGATGTTGGCTACTTCCAGTGCCATGGAAAGTTTATGGTTCGTGGCGCTCAGCATTTGCTGCGCATTGTGCAGTTCGGTGCTGTCCATGCAGAACACATCCACTGTGTCCGGTTCGGTAGAGCAATTCAGGACAACATCATAGAAGGTGTTGACGGTCTTAAAATAATATGGGAAGGTGATCGATTTCTTTTCTTTTAAGGTGATACTCATGAAATGGGTGAATTCCGGCAAGGACTCCGGGAAAATTTCAGAGGCTCTTTTCCCTATTATATCGGATTTGGGCAAGAAACATCGTTCGAAATAACGGTTGACATCCCGATAGATGCTGTCTATAATATTTCCTTCTTTATCCCATATTACCTGTTCCTTCATGTAAAGGATAGGCATATTGTCTATCAGATTGGTATATTGTGTGTTCGTGTCTATTTCATTTTGCTGGGCGCGTCTCAGCGCTTTCAGCATTTGAATGCGTTTTTGCTGTGTCACGGCCATCAGTATAAAAGCAATGAGTACACTTAGGATGATCCATTTATATTTGTTCAGAAAGTTGGCCGGTTTGTCATAGAAGACGGTGTCACCAGGGCATAGGTCGGGATCGAGTCCTTTATTTACCAGTCTTGTGTAGTTGAATGCGGGGTGTGCTTCGTTGGGTTCATAAAAAGGTATGTCGCTGGCTTTCTTCCCATGTAGTATCTCGTCTATCGTTTTCAGTAATTGCCTGGTAAAGATTTGGTCATTATACATGTATCCTCCTACCATGCCGCCGTCATCCATACCTGCATAGCGGATGGTGAACAAAGGGGCGGAGATGCTGGCGATACTTCTGTAGGCATTAATCAGAAAATTGCTTGAAGTGAACGATTCGGTGAACCAGGTGGATACCAGAATGCCTGTGGTCTTGTCTGTTTTACGTACGGCATTATATAGCTGATGCAGACTGTTGGTACGCGAGGAGATGTATTCGTAATCCATTTGCGGGTATTTGTCTTTAATCAGCTCTCGCAGTTGCTTGTCATATTCCGGATTGGGGTAGATGCCGTCTCCCAGGAAAATCAGTTTCTTCATACCGGGAATCATCCTGCACATCAGTTGCACGTTTTCTTCCAGATAGATGGGGGTGTGCATGTAGGTGAAATTGAACTCTTCTGCCAATTCGCTCATGTGTGTCTTTTCTTCGGGGGTGACTGTATCTCTCTGCCTGTAGAATTTCTCATGGTACACATAGGGGTCGGCTCCGCATACAATGGCAGGTACTTTACCCCATAAAGATTGAATCTCTTCTCTGAAAATCAGGCTCATGCTCCCGATGAATACCAGCAGGCGGGGAGGGGTGGAACCATATTTCGAGGAAAGAATTTCTGGGAATCTCTCGATTTTAGTGGAGTCGCCTACCATAAAAAGATTCAGATGCTCTATGTAAGCGTCCATGTTCTCTATTCCAGCTATTTTATGAACAATGGGGGTGGTGATGCTGTTGCTCCAGGGAGAGGATTCGTTGTAGCTGTTCAGAATCAGAATATAGTTCCCCGTCTCGGTGTTTTCCTGTACATGGGAGGCTTTGCCGATGGTTGCAAAGAGGGTGAATATACAGGTACATATCAGTAACCGTTGTATATGGGCTACACACGTTCTTTTAAGATTTCTGTTCATTATTGATGTCCTACTCTTCTTTTATTATATAGCTACGATGCTTGTGATGCAACAAATGTACTATTAAATTAATGAGTGGACGAAGAAATGGAAATGTTTAACAAATATTAAAAGAGACAGGACGGGATGGAAAGTTTTCGTATAGGCAAATGGGAGATGATTGGATGGGAATTCCTGCCGGCCGATATGGCAGTGGGGCGCGAATGCTGATAAAGGGAGTGGGAGGGGAAGTCATTCTTTTGTTCTATTTCTTTTTTATATAAAGGAATAGTCTTATATTTATCCCGTCATCTTATTTTTGAAAAAGTAGGGGAACATCACTTAATCAGAAGTAGTTATGGAATATCACTTACGTACTAAATTGAATGGAAATATAGCAATGACTTCCTGTTTCCATGAAAACTCCTTTTTGCAGCGTGACAGGAGTCTTTATAAATTTATATGGGTGCGGCATGGAACGTTGGATGTGGAAGTGGATCATGTGGTGATGCATCTGGAAAAAGAGGAAATGATTTCGCTTACTCCTTTGCATCATGTGCAGATAAGGGGAGTGGGCGGTGAATACCTCACTTTTTTATTCAATAGTAACTTTTATTGTATTTACAGGCATGACAGCGAGGTGTCTTGTAACGGATTCCTGTTTAACGGTTCTTCCCGTGTCATGCGTTTGAAGCTTTCGCCTTCCCAGTCGGCCCGTCTTGACAGTATTGTCGATATTTTCAGGGGGGAGTGTGGAATACAAGACAACTTGCAGGAAGAAATGTTGCGTATTATTCTGAAACGTTTCATTATCACTTGTACCCGCATAGCCCGTGAAAAGTTTGATGTGGACCCGGGACGTGAGAACATGTTTGATGTGATTCGTCAGTTTTATGTACTGGTTGACAGTCATTTTAAGGAGAAGAAGCAAGTACAGGATTATGCTGATATGTTGTGCCGTTCTCCCAAGACTATTTCTAATCTCTTTTCCCTTTACGGACTTTCTTCTCCTTTGCGTGTCATTCATGAACGCGTGGATGCGGAAGCCAAGCGCTTGTTGCTTTATACGGGTAAGAGTGCGAAAGAAATCAGTGAGATTCTGGGATTTGAGGATTTGGCTACGTTCAGCCGTTTCTTTAAGAAAATGAACAAGGAGAGCCTTTCGGAATACCGGAAAAGAGAGAAGCGGGAATAATTGCCAACCTATATGGGGAAATTGCCATTTACCGGAGGGGGAAAACCACCGACCTTTGCACCAGGAAGTTAAATCTTTTAATAATGAAAGCAATGATGGCAAAATTAAAATCTCTGTTTGTTGCGTTTTTAACAATAGCAGCATCTGCCCAAAAACTGGGTATCAATCTTATCCGTGTGGCAATCCTTGTAATTTTTGTATGGATTGGTGGTCTGAAATTCTGGAACTATGAAGCCGAAGGAATTGTGCCTTTTGTGGCGAACAGTCCCTTTATGAGTTTCTTTTATACTAAGGATGCTCCTGAATATAAAGAATATAAGCTGAAAGAAGGCGAACTCGATGAAACGAAGTACCTGTGGCATGAAGAGAACAATACTTATGGGTTCTCTCATGGATTGGGTATTTTGATTATGGGGATCGGTATCTTGACGTTTTTAGGCATCTTCTCTCCGAAAACCGGTTTGGTGGGGGCCGGACTGGCTATTGTCATGACATTGGGCACTTTGTCTTTCCTTGTAACAACGCCCGAGGTGTGGGTCCCCGATTTGGGAAGTGGCGAACAGGGATTCCCTCTGCTGACGGGCGCCGGTCGTCTGGTCATTAAGGATATTGCTATTCTGGCAGGAGCTGTTGTCGTTCTTTCGGATAGTGCGGGAAGGGTATTGAACCAGTTGAAAAAGTAAAGTTGGAAAGACCGGTCACGGACATGCTCTTTTATAGGGGGGTATATGGATGCATTCCGGCGAGAGGCAAGTATTTCCTGCAAGACATAACTATCTATGAGGCAAGTTGCATCCTGTGTCATCTTGCTGTCTGTCAGCTATTGATAATGAATGCAAATTTGGCAGATTCTGCGGTTAACCCCTGTTAAGTGCTTATCTGTCTGTGTTAAAAGAGGAAAAAAAACTCTGACAAACGGTACAACCGTACAATATTTGTCATTACATTAGCGTCATAAATGTTAAACCAAACTTGAAATTAACAAATTAATAGATATTAAGTTATGAAACAAGCAACTAAAATGGTACTAGGCGCAGCAGCAATTGTAGCAGTCAGCGCAGGTGTAGCAGGAGTAACGGCTTATTCTATGTTGAAACCCGAGCCAAACAAAAGCGTGGCTTTTAATGATGTGTTCCAACAAAATCCGAATACAAGACTCGCCGCGTTGGACGCCACTCAAATGCAACCGGTGGATTTGACTCAGGCAGCGGAAAATTCAGTGCATGCAGTAGTTCATATAAAGTCAACTCAAGAATCAAAGACTCAGACGGTTACCGTTCGTGATCCGTTCTATGATTTCTTTGGTGATATTTTTGGAAATGGCAGAGGCGGCGGTCAGCAGCGTCAGGTGCAGACTCCTGAAAGAGTGGGATTCGGTTCCGGAGTGATCATCTCGAAAGATGGATATATTGTAACGAATAACCATGTAATCGATAATGCTGATGTGATCAGTGTCAAACTGAATGACGGACGTGAATACAAGGGACGTGTAATCGGCACAGACCCCAGCACGGATTTAGCGTTGGTTAAAATTGAAGCGGATGAGCTTCCTACGATTCCCGTGGGCAATTCGGAGGCTTTGAAAGTAGGTGAGTGGGTATTGGCTGTGGGTAATCCCTTTAATATGACTTCTACGGTAACAGCCGGTATTGTGAGTGCCAAAGCCCGTTCTTTAGGGGTATATAATAATGGTGTGGAATCTTTCATCCAGACAGATGCTGCGATCAACCAAGGCAACAGTGGTGGTGCATTGGTGAATGCAAGGGGTGAACTGGTAGGTATCAATTCCGTACTTTATTCACCTACAGGAGCTTATTCGGGTTATGGGTTTGCTATTCCAACCAGTATTATGACGAAAGTTATAGCCGACTTGAAAGAATATGGAACCGTTCAGCGTGCGGTATTGGGCATCAAGGGTACTCCGATTAATGATGACCAGCAGATGATGCCGGAAGAAATCAAGAAGAAGGTGAAGGAACTGGGCGCCACCGACGGTGTGTTGATTGCTGAGATAATTGAGGGAGGTTCTGCGGCCGGCAACTTGGAAGTAGATGATGTCATTATCGGTATTGACGGAAAACGTGTGAAGAACTTTGCAGAGTTGCAGGAGGGGTTGGCTAAACACCGTCCGGGTGACAAAGTAACCGTCAAGGTGTTGCGTGACAAGAAAGAAAAGGATATCGAGATGACCTTGAAGAATGCACAGGGAACAACGAAAGTGGTGAAGAGTGCGGGCATGGATATCTTGGGCGCAGCATTCCGTGAAGTTCCTCAGGAATTGAAGAGACAATTGAATTTGGGATATGGTGTGGAAGTCACAGGTGTGACAGACGGTAAGATGAAGGCTGCCGGTATCCGTAAAGGCTTCATCATCCTGAAGGCAAACGGACAACCTGTCAAATCAGTAAATGATTTGGAAGATGTGCTGAAAGCTGCTACCCAGTCACCGGATCAGGTATTGTTCCTGAGTGGTATGTTCCCATCAGGTAAACGTGCGAACTATGCAGTGGATTTGACACAGGAATAAGAAGATTTTTAAGGTAGAAAGTTTCAATAGGTAAAGTTTAGAGGATGCACGGTAAGGGTTACTTCCGTGCATCCTGATTTTATAGTCAAACAGGACTGATAACCTTATTTTCGCAAAATATTTAGGAAAAGAAGGACAAAGATAGTCTTTTTTGATTTATTAGCTAATATTTTTCAAACAAAAATGGATGTATTCCATTTAATGTTGTAAATTTGCATCCCAAATTTGTTTTATAGAGAATGAGACAATTAAAGATTACCAAAAGTATCACTAACCGAGAGAGCGCATCTCTGGATAAGTATTTACAGGAAATAGGCCGTGAAGACCTGATTACTGTAGAGGAAGAGGTAGAGCTCGCTCAGCGTATCCGTAAAGGCGACCGGGTAGCATTGGAAAAACTGACACGTGCCAACTTGCGTTTCGTCGTGTCTGTAGCCAAGCAGTATCAAAATCAGGGGTTAAGTCTTCCTGACTTGATTAATGAAGGCAACCTGGGATTGATTAAAGCAGCCGAAAAGTTCGATGAAACCCGAGGCTTCAAGTTTATCAGTTACGCCGTATGGTGGATTCGTCAGTCTATTCTCCAGGCATTGGCAGAACAGTCACGTATTGTCCGTTTGCCGTTGAATCAGGTAGGCTCGTTGAACAAGATCAGCAAAGCCTTCTCTAAATTCGAACAGGAAAACGAACGTCGTCCTTCTCCGGAAGAACTGGCCGATGAACTGGAAATACCTGTAGACAAAATCTCGGACACGTTGAAGGTTTCAGGACGCCACATTTCTGTAGACGCTCCTTTTGTGGAAGGAGAAGACAACAGCTTGCTGGATGTGCTTGTGAATGACGACTCGCCTATGGCAGACCGTTCCTTGGTTAATGAGTCACTTGCGAGGGAAATTGATAGAGCACTCTCTACGCTGACCGAAAGGGAGAAGGATATTATCCAGATGTTTTTCGGTATTAATACGCAGGAAATGACGTTGGAAGAAATCGGCGATAAATTCGGCCTCACTCGTGAGCGCGTACGCCAGATTAAAGAGAAAGCCATTAGAAGATTGAGACAAAATTCGCTTAGCAAGCTGCTTAAGTCTTATTTAGGGTAAGAAAGATTCGGTTTCCGAAAAGAAAACAAAGCACAAGATGGAAGGTTGCTTCCGTCTTGTGCTTTTGTTCATAATATACCAATAATGCCTATCGGCTGCACTATGTGCCGCATGGTAATGGGCACATCAGCAAATTATTATAGTTAATTAATCTATTACTTTTTCGTATTTGTCCGTAAATAACTACTTTTGTCCTCTAATAAAATTATAAAATTAGAATTATGAAATCCATAAAGATTCTGTGCTCTTTATTATTGGTACTGACGGTATGCTCGGCATTCTCATTGAAAGGAAGTAAATCTGTTTATATAGTAGGCGTATCCGCATCGTTTACAGATTCATTGGTTTATTTCACGGAAATCCAGTTGCTGGACAGTGTGAGTCTGGATAAGAATAAGATGTTGCCGGAACGCTCACAATACAGTTATCAGCTGAAAAATTATCTGGAAAACGAGGAAGGGCTGACGAACCGTACTTGCTTTGTTTATTTCTCGAACAGCAGAAAGAAACTGCAGAAGACCATCAACAAGATGAAGACCAAGTATCAAAAAGGAAAGACCTTGCTGATTCGCGAAGTGAACCCCAATGCGTTCAAGTTCAAGAAACCGGAAGAGTAATCCTTTTCTTATGAAAAAGATTCTATTTCTATTCTTGGCAGCCTGCTTTTTCTTCTCTTGTGAGAAGGAAACAATCGTGATTCCTCAGCAACATGCCGGAAGAACGGTTCTGGCATTCTTTTGGGCGGATAACAGTTTGAATTCCAGTTTGCGTAATAATATTCAGACGATGATGCAAGGACTTCAGGCTATGAAGGATTCGGCTGCTTTATTGGTATATTGGGATGGTGAGGCTTCGGATATCAGTTGGCCGGAGCCTTGTATCGTAGAATATGTAACCAATGGTCAGGGGGGTATCAACAGCCTGTCTAAAGGAACGATAGATGCAATGATGGCTGATAAGAATACATCTATCTATGATTTGATTGGTATTGGTAACATCAGAAAAAAATATCCCCCTCAGACATCGACGGAGAAAACCGTCATGCAGACAGTGATAGGTGATATGATGAGTGCTTACCCGTCGGAAAGTTATGGAATAATCTTTGGATCTCACGGTTCGGGATGGTCGCCCACTATTCACTAAATATATTCAGTGAAATTCCATTTTATATATTATCTTTGTATATCAGTTATTTGCAGATGTTTTCATTTGGTTTGGATACTCACGGAATTTCACGGTTTTAGAAAATATTGGTACTATTTGATACCATATTTCGGGATATATTTTGTACCTTTGCATCACAGTAACCAAGATATATCGCGTATGGATTTCATCTTCATCAAATCATCCAAGGCAGGAAAGGAGGACTACGGTTCCATCTATGCTCGTGTGCGCAGCGGAAAGGCGAACATGAAAGTCGTGACGGGCTTCACCATCAAACAGCTTGAATGGGAAAAGTACCGCAGCCTGCAATACACCTCGTCAGCCCTGATGTCGAGCATCGGGATAAAGTACGGGCAGTTCGCCCAAGTCCTCGCGAGGATAAAGGCGGCATTTGAGGCTGACGGCTTCAATCCCAAGGAGGCCAAGAACATCATCGAGAGCGTGAAACACGACGTGCTCAACGGTATGATGCAGATTGTGGAGGTCAAGCCCAAAGGCAGGATGCTGTTCGAGGATTTCCTCACCTCTTATATAGAAGACATGGAAACCGGACGGCGCACCAAGAAAGGCCGTACCGTGAAAGTATCACCTGCCTATATAAAAGGTCTGCGCATTATCCAAAAACAGATTCGCAACTACCAAAAGGAAACCCACCGCAAACTCGGACTGGATGACATGACGATGGAGACACGCAACAGCCTTGTCGGTTACTGGAAGGAACGGGGCTTGATGCCCAACGCCATCAACTCGTACATGACCGATGTCCGCACGGTGGCAAAGGCGGCCTACGAGGACAAGCTGACCAAATGCGATGATTTCCGTCATTCCGACTTCGTGCCGAAAAAGGAGGAGGTGGACAACATCTATCTCACACCGGAACAGATACAGGAAATGCTCGACCTTGACCTTTCCACCAAGGAAGCTGTGAAAAAGAGACTGGAATCACTTGACATCAGCGAGGACGAGAAATTGGCTCAACTTTCCAAATGCCGCATCACCCATATCAGGACACTGGAGCACGTGAGGGACATTTTCATCGTGGGCTGCCTGACCGGGCAGCGTGTTTCCGACTATTCAAGGATATGCGAGGACATGATAACGGAAATCGGCGGCACGGAGTTCATACTCATCACCCAACAGAAGACGGAAAAGAAAGTCTATATCCCCGTTGACAGGCGCGTGAGAGCCATACTTGCCAAGTATGACGGCAAGCTGCCCCCGGTTCATCCCAATGAAATGAACAAGCTGGTGAAGACCATCGGCCTGTTGCTCGGCTGGACACATGACTGCGGTTTTGACGAGAAGCGTCTCAACCCCAAACGGGGAAGGAGGTTCTGCGACATGCTCCTTTCCCATACAGCCCGAAGGAGTTTCGCCACCAACGCGTATAAGGCTGGCGTCCCTCTGCCTTCCATCCAAGCCATCACCGGACACAGCAGCGAGGCGCAACTGCGCCGCTACCTGAAACTGGACGCGGAGGAAAAGGCCGTCATAGCATTAAAGGACTTCAAGGGTATCATCAAAATATAAGAAGGTGCTTATGGAAAAATCAAGGTTTGACATCATCAGCGACCTGTTCAAGCTGTCCAACGTAATCAGTGGGAGCCTGAAACTTGCGGAATCGCTTGCCGATAAGTCTTCCGGCAGTGGCGAAACGGATTGCAAGGATATTTGCCGGAACATCAGATACAGCCTGAAGCCCCTGCCTTTTCTTTTGGCCGGCATCAGGGAATATGTCACCGAACACGAGGATAAGGATCTGGCACGGAAATTCGTCGGGCTGCACGATGACACGAAAAGGCTTCATGGCATCTGCTCCAAATATGCGGACTTGAACAAGGCAGCTTTCCGTACAGGGGTGGCTTACCTGAGCATGGAAGTCATAAGTCAATACTTCTTTCCCGAAAAAGAACAGGAGCAAGTATCGCCGGAAGGTTCTGATATTTCTCCCAAACCAATGACACGTACCGAAGCCACCGACTGCATCGACACCATCCGTTCCGCCATACGGAAGTGTGCAAAGGATTCAGACGGGAACAGAGGGAAAGAAATGTATGCCATGCTTGCCAAAGTGGATAAGGCGAAAATCCAAGCCGTCAAGGAGTATATTGTCAATGCCAACGACAAGGATTTGGCACAACTCTTCACGGAATATTTTGCGGAAACCGTCCACCTTTCCATGCTGCCCCAAAATGATGATGTGAAAGCGCAGTCCGCAGGAATAAAGATGTTCCATATCGCAATGACGATGGGATATGTCAAGAGGAACGTGCTGCAAGGAAGATGGATGTAGGACCATCTGCACCACCGATGATGGAGATAGCTGCTGCTGCCTTATCATTGAATCCCATGGCAATCGCACCAAAGTATGCAATGTAGATACCGAACTGTGCTGCCGCACCCATAAGGAAACTCTTTGGATTTGCAATCAGTGGTCCAAAGTCTGTCAGGGCACCTACGCCCAGGAAGATAAGTGAAGGTAAGATACTCCACTCATCCAGAATATAAAAGTAATGCAATAAACCGCCGACACCGTTGGATGTTTCCTCCGGTGATGCGATGATATCCGGATAAATGTTTACGAGAAGCATTCCGAATGCAATCGGCACAAGCAATAATGGTTCATATTCTCTTTTTATTGCTAAATACAGGAATACACATGCCACCAGAATCATTACATAATTGCCCCATGTCAGGCCAAAGAATGCAGACTGATGAATCAGGTTTCCCAAAACGTCAAAAACGTAATCCATGTTGAAACCTCCTTTAAAGTATTTGTAAAACGTTTTTTCTTACTTTTACAAAATTAGTTTAAAGTAGCGAGTACTGCTCCGGCTTCTACTGAACCACCTTCTGCTACGTCAATACTTGCAACGGTTCCGTCCTGTGGTGCTACAATTTCGTTTTCCATCTTCATAGCTTCCAGAATCATGACAACCTGTC
>ENA-USUJ01000599-USUJ01000599.1-human-gut-metagenome-genome-assembly--contig:-NODE-599-length-31987-cov-7.272673_pt1 | contig 31987 bp, 27 predicted proteins | sample MGYA00250061_ERZ773398 | MGnify/ENA primary metagenome ERZ773398 (study PRJEB29103, sample SAMN06111992) | human gut metagenome | biome: human gut; feature: ankylosing spondylitis patient; material... | reverse complement strand
ACCGCCCTGCCGACGGGTGCGCTTCCCGGCTCTCCCGGCCGCCGTCGGCCCACGTGCATTTCTACTCACGCCCCTGCGGGCGTGGCCACCCGCGGCACTTCATGTCCTTGTCTGTCCCTTTGTAATTTCTACTCACGCCCCTGCGGGAGGGGCGACCTCCGCGATTTCCCGGTATTCCACGTCGGGATAGCTATTTCTACTCACGCCCCTGCGGGAGGGGCGACAGCAATTTTCCACAAGTCCGTCATGAGGTTTTGCGGCAAATTGCCGAAAGATGATACAGTTTTATGTCTGGCTTCCTTTGGTTTTCCAAGAAGAGATCCAAAAGCTGTATATCTTGCATGGATTTCATGCGCCAACCTGCCGCAAAAATGTGTACGGCAGGGGTTGGCGTTAAAAGATCAAGGCACTTCCTGCTTCCACGAGGGGCTTGCGTCCCATGCTTTCGATCCGGTTCTCGTATGAATTGCCGAGTCGATAAAAGCGGACAGAATCCTGCTCCATATCGATAGCTTTTCCCAGTTCCTGTTTCAGCACGACCAGCTGTGCAGCGTCCACGAGCACCTCAAACACGGAGTTTTGAACACGCATCCCGTGTCGTTCACAGATCTTTGCTACTTTCCGCAAGCGCTTTTGCCCGGCAGAATCCGATGTGTCCACATCATAGGTTACGACCAGCATCATATGTCATGACCTCCACACAAACGGCGGGTATCGATCCAGATCCCCGCGCAGCACACGGGCAAACAGCATAGACTGTACGTATGGGATCATCCCAATGGGAACTTTCTCCTTCAAAAACGGGTGCTGAATGGACTCGCGCTTTCTGGCCCGCCACTGTTCAAGAACCTTTCGCCGCCCTTTCTCGCTGAGGTATACCGCTTCAAAGTCTGTCGTAAAATCCTGCGTCTGAAACTGATCCCTGTTGAACATGGAAATGACCAGCCGGTCGCACAGGGGCGCACGCAGCTCCTCCATGATGTCCAGCGCAAAGGATGGCCGCCCCGGGCGAAGGGTGTGCAGATACCCGGCGGCAGGGTCCAGCCCCACAGCTTCCATCGAAGATCGAACGTCATGTGCCAACAGCGTATAGACAAAAGACAGCACCGCATTGACTTCGTTCAGCGGCGGACGCCGACTTCTCGTCTCAAAGCGGTATCCCTTCGGACTGGAGAGCAGATCGTCAAAGCGAGAGAAGTAGACAGACGCAGCTGCGCCCTCGATTCCGCGCATGGAATCAATGTCCGTACAGTCATCCAGACGATTTGCGATTGCGGTCAAATCAGCTGCCGCCGCAGCAACGCCGCTCTTTTCTGCTTCATCAGAGGCAGTACGGGCATACCGCACCAACACAGATCTGCTGTTTCGCAGCTTACAGAACAGCAGATCCTTGACAAACCGGTTTGCAAAGGCTGTATCTGCCAGTGTTTCATACTGGCGCTTTCTTAACAGCACATTTCCGCTGACCGGGCCGCATAGCCGCCCCAGAAAAGAGCCGTTCTCGCTGAGAAATGTAATCGTCACGTCGTTTTGGGAGCAAAATGAGAGCAACGCAGTTGAGAGTGTGTTCTTTCCGAACAGAACGATGGAGTTCACCTGTGTGATTGGAACAGCGGCCTTTTCTGCACCGCCGATGGAGATGCAGATATTCCCGTTCCGCTCAAACAGATAGCTTTCAGGCGTTGTAATATAGAGTGTCTCCAGCAGCTTTTTCATGGGACATCCTCCTCGTGCATGGCCTCTTTGCGCAGCTGCATACAGTAGCCGGACGCGGATCGCTGCACGCTGGGAAGGCAGTGCTCCCGCAGGGAGCACGCCTTGCATTTCGCCCCGTATTCCGCCGGCGGGATCGAAAAGCTTCGGCGAAACGCCTCGATCCTTTCGATTGTTTCCTTTACAAGACTGCGGAGCTCCGCTGTAAAAGAGACCGGATAGCGGCGGTGCGATGTGATGTAGTAGATGGCGCCCTCCGGGATCTGTGTCTGGAACATTTCTTCCAGACACATGGCCTGCGCGCACAGCTGAACCTCATATTCCTGTTCTGCGCGGAGTTTTCCGTGCTTGTACTCAACCGGATACAGCCTGACCGGGAAATCCAGCGCAGGGATCATGCAGCCCTGGGCGGATGCTTCCGCTTCTATGCAGTCGCATTTCCCGGAAACTCCCATAGCTTTGGAGAATACAGGGAACTCATACAGCTTTGCTGAATCGCCCCGGCGTTCTATCCGCTGCGTGTGGACCCGCTCATGCTCAGAACGTCCTTTTGCGGTATCCGCACTTTCCGCCCAGACCTGCTCATTGGTCAGCAGTGCAGCCCGACGCAGGCAGAACCCTGCGTGAGACAGTCGGGAAAGAGGAATCGGCTCCCACTCATCCATGGCAGAACCAGTCTTCGTCTGCGGGAAGCGCGTCCCAGACTACCGGCTCAAAGGCGCTTGGCTTGAACCCGATCTGCACGCCCTTGGGAACCCTGTCCAGAGAGACAAGCGCGTCATAATCCCGATAGCTTCTGGGATAGGAAACGGAAGCTTTTTTCGTGACCTTGACCAGATCAAAGAGCTTGTGGGCCGGGGCGCAGCCCAGTTTGGCCTGACGGATTCTCTGCGCCGCGTCGGTATCCGTGCCAACGTGCCTGAAAATAATCAGCGGAGAAACGACGGCCATTTCGCCCTTGCTGGCGGAGTGGTCATGCTCGTACATATTCAGAATGGCTTCAAACAGGACATTCAAATCTTCGTCATCAAACCCGGTCTCTTCAGCCAGGTTGGCGCTGACGAAGCCGCGAACCTCGTACAGGCCGAAGGGGATGATCTGCTTGCGGCCCATTGTGCGAAGCTTGTCCTCCGGCTGCTCCTGCTCCCATGCCGCGTAATCCTCTACTGTAGCGCCATCCTTTACCTTGTCAGCGACCGCCATACGGGTGATGGAAATGTCCAGCGGAAGAACGGCGTCCAGACTTTTTCCGTAGGTGATCTGCACCGGCCCGCGCACCTGCCCCGCGTTGGGGCCTGTGGACATGACTGCGCCGAAGGTACGTACATCGTAGAACAGCTCACAGGCCTTTTTTCTGCCCGCGTAAACGGCTTCCTTTGCCTTTGCGCAGTCTTCAACACCGGCTGCCCGCTTGGCCTCCGCGATATGGCGGTTGATGTTGGTTGCCTGCTGGATGATGATGTTCATGCCGGGCTCGCCCTGATGGGCCAGCTCCACGTAATTTCGGATGCGGCGCTTGGTTGCAGCGTCGGTGATGAAGCCCTGCATGGTCTGCGGATCGAGCCGGGGCATATTGCCCATGTCCGGGTCTCCGTTCGGGTTACAATTTGTGCACGCAACGTAATACATGAACTCATATCGGTTCTGAATTGCCATAAGATACTCCTCCTCTTATTCTTCTGCCGCGCCGGTCTTTTCTCTGGCGGCGGCGACGTTTCTGTTTCTCTCCTGATTGAGCTTCGCGCCCATCTGATAGTAGCCCAGCGCAAAATAGGACTGCTGTTCCAGATTCAGCGTAGCAGGAATGGACGTCCCCAGCGCGACGGAAATTTCCTGCAGCTTCTCGCGGTATTTATCGGCGAGCCATCCGTTTTCGATCTTTTCCAGATGGTGATTTGAGCGGCTGCTGAGCTGGCCGATGACCAGCGCGGGCATCTGAATGGCGGAGGCGTAGTACCGCTCCACAATGCCGGTATTGACGTCCGGCATGGCCGTCCTCTGGATCGCCGCATATACGGCCATCAATCCGCCGCAGTGATATGCGGCATTGCGAAGATGCAGATTGTATGCTTCCAAAATTGTTCCCTCCTGATGATGGATTCGATTTTTCCGGAGCAGCCAGACCTTCAGCCATTGACAGGCCAGACTGTTGGGCAGGGTGCTTCGCGTGTCGCTGTCGTCGTTCGACAGCAGCTCCGAGCGAATATAGGCCAGCGCCTTTGCCGCGACGGCATCCGGCAGGCATCCGCCTGACAAAATCGCCTGCACGACCGCCGGGGTGATCCCGGCCAGCTCCTTTGACAGCCGCTCAAAGGGTCGGCTGTCGGTTTTCTGGAATTTTAAAAGACGAAGCAGACGAGCAGCCAGCTTCACAGGCCTGATGTTTCCGGTACCGCCCTGATTGGTCAGTGCCAGATCGGCATACCATTGTCCCAGATTGCGGCGAAGATCCGGATAGCTGCCTCTGTCATATCTGCGGATCATAACGCGGCTGTTTGCGCCGGACAGCAGCAGAATATAGTAGGATACGTTGTCCAAATCGGGAACAGGCTGCCCGGAATAGACGCTTTCCGGAATTTGATTTGCCTGATTTCGCGCTGTCAGCTCGTTGACGGCGGCTTCCGGTTCTGCTTCCTCGTCCGTTTCATCCTCCGGCAGATCATAACCAAAGTCCACAGTATAAAGCGGATCATCCTCCTGTGGAATCTCGCGGTCAAACCAGTGGACAAATTTCATTCCTGCAAGGATCGGCGCATCCTTCAAAAGATCATCCAGCGCAGCCTTCACGACGCTGAAAGCCTCTTCCGAAACAGGTGCGTTCGCCGCTTTTTTCTGGTTATAGGAGCAGAATGCCGTCTTGTCAAAGCAAATCAGCGCATCCCCGCTCGCGTGCCCTCCGACGACTCGCAGGCCCTGTATCGGCGTGGTCGTCGTCATGGGAACCGTCGGTTCGCCGGTGATCAGGCACAGGGCGGATGGGCGTTCGTCCGCCGCAGAAAACTGCTTTCGGTAGGACTTCCACCATGTACGAAGTTTTTCCGATTGCAGGATAGACTGCCCGTTGACCCGAAATGAGATCCGATCTCCCGGCTTGATTTTGGCCCGATCCAGCTCTGCGCGAACGGCCGCCGCAAGTTCAGGCGTTTCCAGTGCACGGACGCAGACCTTCAGCAGCGGTTCTTCCTCTGCCGCGCTGCGGAGTGCCTCCAAAAAGAATGTGCTTTTGCTTCCGGGCTCCTCGGGAATGACGACGGAGCGCTTCTCTGCAAGAACATTGCTCTTATCCTTGCCGTTGGCCAGACTGCCGATATCCGGGCACGGAACAGGCTCGTCTTCCCCCAGATAGACGCTGACACGGTCATCGCTTTCAGAGAGGGAAATATATGCCTTCATGGTTTTCCCCGCGAATCCCGGCGGCAAAGCCAGCTGGCGGCGTACTCCGTAGTCATATAGTGCTTTCAGCATAGGCCTTCCCCCTTCAGAACCTCCGGACTGTCATAGGGCGGGATCAGAATCACGCCGTTCTCCATGACCGCGTGGAACAGGGACATTTTGATCTTCGTCTTTTTCGTGACCTCCACATCATCCGGCGCAAACAGGTCGTAGACCATCAGCCCTGCGTCCATCGACTGCTGGATAGGCGAACGCGTCCCGTCGCTCTCCTCAAAATAGCAGACAAACTCGCGCATTCCAAGCCCCGGCTGATGGAAACATTTTCCTGTTCGGATGCGCCGCAGCGCCTGCTCATACAGTTGGAGCTCTTTTCCCGCAAAAGCCGGGCGGGGAATGATCGACGCCGCGATCCGGTAGCGGACGTCCTGCAGCGCCGTCGTCTGCCGCTGCGTTCGCTCCTCCTCGGTGGAGATCGGCTCCGAACCGACGGTACATTTGACCTCGTTGCGCTTGAAGCTGATATAGCGGATGGGGTTCAATACCTCAATGCGGTTGATCTGCCAGCGGAACTCCTTCGGTTTCATATAAATTGCCGATAAAATCCCTCTGGCGGCTGATGGGGTTGGGAATGGGTAGGTCAGCCGTTCTACTTTTGCATAAGGGGCAGAGAAACAGGCGAAATCTCCCCAGACCTCGATCGTGATTTCTTTCAAATACGCTTCACCTCCGTAATTTGTTCGTCCTGATTCGGACTGTGAACAGGACGTCCATAGCACGTGTCTGTTAGAAGAATGAAATATCTGACAAAATAAGTATGAAATATAACGGGTAATTTGTCAAGTATCCACGAAAAATAGAATAGCACACCAGCTGTCCAATAATCCGGACAACCAGTGTGCTTTTTTTCAAAATATAGAATCAAATCGCTCTTCCTGCGGAAAATGCAGGCCCAGCTGCTCCGAATACAGGTCCTCATACTGCGGGCACAGCAGATAGACATTGCTGCCTGCGGCCTGTTCGGCAGACTGTTCTCTGCCACGGCGGGCAAACGGAATCTGCTCGGCATACAGGGCCAGATTTTTTGCAAAACAGGTCAGAGTGATCGGCGCTGCCTGCTTCACAAGCACACCGGTGACACCCTGTTCGCGCAGCTGCTTCGCGATCTGTTCATACAGCTTCCGCTCTGCGGCATAGGGAACAATGACCTGCGCACCGGCGCTGGAGATCAGCTTGTATTGCGCCGCCGTTTCTGCAAAGGCCCGTGCGTCGATTGCCTTCGTCAGCTCCGGTTTATCGGCTGTGCCGTCAAACAGCCGCCGGTAGTATTCCCGGATGTTCTCCGGGTCATGGATGGAAAACGGCGGATTCATTTCCTGTACTGTGACCGCAGCATTGTTGTACCAGTCGTCAGGATACGGTATACGGCTGTCCTCCGGGCGAAATACGATCACTTGCCCCATAGAACCGCAGCCGTTCCGGTTGCAGCGTCCGGCAGCCTGAATGATGGAATCCAGCGGCGCCAGCGCGCGATACAGCGTTTCAAAGTCAAGGTCTACCCCAGCCTCGATGCACTGGGTCGCCACGACCCGGCAGGGCAGCTTCTGCTTCAGCCGCTGACGGATGATCTCAATTTGCCGGCTCCGGTGCGCGGGGCACAGGTCCGTGGTAAGAAAGAAAACCGTGTCTTCGGGGCAAAGCCGTGACAGTACGTCAGCGATCTGTCGGGCGTGACGGCGCAGGTTGACGATGGCGCAGACCCGCGCACAGCCCGCCATTTCCTCCGCAATGGCTTCGAGGGGCGTTTCATTCCCGATCCGCCATTCCACATTCACCCGCTTCAGAGCCTCGAACAATTTTCTGTGCTCCGGAAGGATCTCACAGGGCGTCCAATTCAGATCCTTTCGCGCGGCAAAATCCGGCTGCGTCGCTGTGGAGAATACCATGGTCGTGTGATAGCGGCTGCACAGCGCATTCACTGCGCGAAGCGTGGCGGAGGTCAGACTGGCGGGCAGGCTCTGGGCCTCGTCAAATACCACAACGCTGCCTGCAATGTTGTGGAGCTTTCGGCAGACGGTCGGGCGGTCTGAAAACAGAGCTTCAAAAAAACGGACAGACGTGGTGATGATGACCGGAGCGCTCCATCTGGCGGCCAGCTCCCGGGCCTCCTCCGGTAAATCACTTTGGCTATGGTCGACCAGCACGTTTGGAATGATTTTAGCATACGTATCTGCATTCTGTTCCGCCAGCGTCAAAAACGGGAGGACAATAATGATCCGCTTTTTTCCATGCTTCAGGCAGTGCCGCAGCGCAAAGTGCAGCAGCGCCAGCGTTTTTCCGGTTCCGGTAGGCGCCGTCAGCGTATATAATCCCTCCGGCTTATCACCCATCTTCCCACACTGTTCAAAGACCTGATCCCGGTACTGATTCAGGGTTTTGTCCGCAGTGGAGGCTTGCCGGATGCTGCCGCAATAGGCGTACAGTGTTTCCAGAAGTGCCTGCGGGTCAAAATAGCAGTCCTCCGCACGATCAAGGTATGTACTGTCGTCATTCATTGCAGAGGCCGTGTAGTCTGCATCCACCAGACAGGAAAACAGCAATCTGGTATACAGCATGGATTCCAGTTCATCGGCAGGAGGTATCGGAAGCTTTGGCAGTCTGAAATCAGGAAAATCCTTTTGAAACGCGGCGTTTGCCCCTTTCAGCTGCGCTGCGTTTTCAATCGAGGGCGTTTTTCCGGCGTTTCCGTGGGCTTGCTTACGATCATCTGCAATCGCGTGCAGCTCCGCCTTTATCATATCGTAGGCCACAAGACCGGCATGGTGTCCATTGACCGCCTCTATCACTGGACGGCTGCCGGGTCTCCCCCTATAGCAGCATTCCAGAAAGCAGGCCCCGCTTATCGCATGGTCAACGCCTGTTTGTTTGCCTTTCCACACATCCTGAAACGCCTTGGTATACTTTCCAAAATCATGTACCAGCCCTTCCAGTCCTGCGGCATCTGCAAGGCCAAGCGCCTCCCCGTACTCCCGCGCAAGCGCAGCGACCTTTTGTAAATGCTCCTTCACAGTTTCCTGATACCCCTGCAGATTTTCGGATTTCGCATAGTATTCCATAGCTGCCTCCCCGGCTACCGGTTTTATCCATTCCATTATACCAAGCGCACGCACCCATGCCAACAGTTATTACGGAAAACGGAATAATTGCCTTCGCCGTGCAGGCGTGGTTGGCCGTTTGGATAGAACAGTATTCTTTGCGCCAATGGCAACGGGTACTGAGCGCAATGTGGAGCTCCTGGCTGCGTGCGTTCAAAGTGGTCCCTTGTTCATATCGGCGGACGACTTCCTTTTTAAAGGAAGGGATGTATTCTTTTGGCATGATTGTACTTCCATTATACCCAATCCGCAAATAGTTTCAAGTAAAACACGTTATTCGGATAACACTGCGGATTTTCCGCTCCAGCGACGCACGACGAAGCAAGAGGTGAAGAAACAGGAATCTGAAAGAAGCGTTCTGTTTCTCCATCCTCGCCAGACGTCCTTCCGCCAGAACCGCCCTTTCCATATCACGCGCTTTCCCGCATCCAAACGGACGTCTCCATATGTAAGGCAAGCGAGCGTACTTGCTGATTACAAGAGCAATCACGATCAAATGCTGATCTTTTTCCGCAAGCAGTATGGGCGGTATCGGAATTTCCCCGTCCGGTGCATGATTTCTTACGATTTTCTGAAAATATACAGTTTGTTGATAAATTTTGCCGCAGATGTGATATGATATCAGCAACTACTTGGAGGAGGACGGCATTTGTGGCAGCGTCATTCCTGAAACGAAAACCGAAGGAGCCGGACGGGCCGCAGCGGCGGGAGATCTCCGTTTTGGAGGCGGACGCCGAGACGGGCTTAAGCGCCGCGCAGGCGCAGGAGCGGCTGGACGGCGGCTGGGGCAACGCGCCGGTGGAGTCTCCCGGCGCGTCGGTCCGGGAGATCATCGCAAAAAACGTTTTTACGTACTTTAACTTCCTGTTCTTCCTGCTGGCAGGCTGTGTGATCGCCGTGCGGCAGTGGCTGAATTTGACGTTCCTCGGCCCCGTGTTCTGCAATATGTTCATCGGCATCGTGCAGGATCTGCGGGTGAAGAAAAAGGTCGACGGACTGAAGATCATGGCCGCGCCGAAATGCCGCGCCGTGCGGGACGGGCAGACCGTCGAGCTGGACGCGGCCCAGCTCGTGCGGGACGATATCGCTGTGTTTTCTCCCGGCGATCAGATCCCGGCGGACGCCGTCGTTGCGGCGGGTGAATGCCGCGTCAACGAGGCGCTCGTCACCGGCGAGGCCGATGAGATCGTTAAAAAGCCGGGCGAGCGGCTGCTCTCCGGCAGCTTTGTCGTGTCCGGCAGCTGCCGCGCACGGCTGACCGCCGTGGGCGCAGACAGCTTCGTCTCCCGGCTCACGCTGGAGGCCAAGCAGACCGGATCGCAGCCGCAGTCAGAGATGATGCATTCGCTGACGAGTCTCATCAAATGGATCGGCTTCCTTGTCATTCCGCTGGGCGCGGTGATGTTCATCAAGGAATATCTGTGGCTGAAAAGCCCCATCACGGACGCGGTGACGAGCACGGTCGGCTCCATCGTCGGCATGATCCCGGAGGGGCTGTATCTGCTGACAAGTCTTGCGCTGGTGGCCAGCGTCATCCGGCTGGCAAACCGGCGCACGCTCGTGCACGACATGGGCTGCATTGAGACGCTTGCGCGCGTCGACACGCTCTGCGTCGACAAGACCGGCACGATCACAGAGCCGAAAATGACCGTCGACGACATTGTTCCCTTACAGCCGGAGCGCTATATCGCCGACGATATCCGCATGATCATGGCCGATTACGTCTGCGCCATGCAGGACGACAACGACACCATGGCCGCGCTGCGGCGATATTTTACCGGACAGTCCATGCAGACGGCGATTGACGCCATGCCGTTCCGGTCGGCGAAAAAATACGGTGGTGTGTCATTCCACGAGGACGAGACGTATCTGCTCGGTGCACCGGAAATTCTGCTGGCAAACTGCCCGGAAAAGGAACAGTATCTGCCGCTGGCGGAGGAATGGTCGGCGAAGGGCTGCCGCGTGCTGCTGCTGGCGCTTTACGACGGGAAGCTGTCGGACGAAGCGCTGGACGCGGAAATGATGCCGCTGGCGCTGATCCTGCTGAGCAACAAGATCCGGCCCGAAGCGCCGCAGACGTTCTCCTATTTTGCGCAGCAGGGCGTGCGCACGAAGGTCATTTCCGGCGACAATCCCCTGACTGTTTCGGAGGTCGCGCGGCGGGCCGGGATCCCGGACGCGGAGAAATTTGTCGACGCGCGGACGCTCAAAACGGACGCGGAGCTTGCGAAGGCGGCGGAGGACATGACCGTCTTCGGGCGCGTCACGCCGGATCAGAAAAAGAAGCTCGTCGCAGCCATGAAGCGGGCGGGGCACACGGTCGCCATGACCGGCGACGGCGTGAACGACGTGCTGGCGCTGCGCGAGGCAGACTGCTCCATCGCCATGGCCTCCGGCTCGGGCGTCGCGTGTCAGGCATCGCATATCGTGCTGCTTGATTCGCAGTTTTCCGCGCTGCCGTCCGTCGTGGCCGAGGGCAGGCGCGTCATCAACAATATTGAGCGCAGCGCGTCGCTGTATCTCGTCAAGAATATTTTCACGTTCGTGCTTTCCCTCATCACGCTGTTCTTTACGCTCCCCTATCCGTATACGCCCGCGCAGCTGAGTCTGGTCAACGCGCTGACCATCGGCATCCCGTCGTTCATCCTTGCCATGGAGCCGAACGAGAACCGCATCAGCGGCCGCTTTCTGCCGAACGTCATTTACCGGGCGCTGCCCGCCGCGCTGTCTGACCTCATTCTCGTGGTCGGCGTGATGCTGTTCTATCTGGCATTCCATATCAAAGAGGATATGCTCTCCACGCTCTGCACCGGCATTATGGGCATCGTCGGCCTGCTGATGGTCCATCAGACCTCGCTGCCGATGAATAAGCTCCGCAAGGCCATGCTCGTCGGACTGTGCATCGCATTCGTGGTGTGCTACTTCTTCCTGCCGGAGCTGTTTACGCTGAGTGCGCTGGATAAGCCGTCGCTGCTGATCCTCGTCGTGCTGGGCCTGCTTGCGTTCTCGGTCATGTTTGTCTGCCGCCGGGGACTGCGCAAAGCGAAGGCGCGGCTGGACAAGGGAATTTTCCCGCACAGGAAAAAAAGATAAAAATCCGCAGATACTAGAGCCAGCCGGGAAACCCGGCTGGCTCAGACTTTTCTATATAAAGGAGAATGCATATGCACTATCATGTGAATGAAGACGCCTGCATCGGCTGCGGCCTGTGCGCCGAAACGTGCCCGGAGGTCTTTTCTCTCAGGGACGACGGCTTTGCCGAGGCAGCGCCCGGCCCCGTGCCGGAAAGCGCGCAGGAGACTGCCGCCGAGGCCATGGACGCCTGCCCGACGAGCGCGATCGAAGAGGGCTGACAAGGGGCGAAAAATCTGCTATACTGGTTCCATCCTGTCAAATGGGGTGGAACTATGGAAGAACGTTATGTGGCGTTCGACGTGGAAACGCCGAACGCGCAGAACCGGCGCATGAGCGCCATCGGCGTCAGCGTGATCGAGCGCGGCGAGATCGTGCAGGAGCTTTACACGCTTGTCGACCCGCAGACGCACTTTGATCCGTTCAATATCGCGCTGACCGGCATCACGCCGGAGCAGGTGCGCGGCCAGCCGGACTTTCCCGCGCTCTGGCATCTGCTGGAGCCGATGCTGGCGGGCCGCATTCTGGTCGCGCACAACGCGCCGTTTGATCTGCGGGTGCTGGCCAGCTGTCTGCACGATTATCGCATCGACTGGAAGCCGGAGGCCGCGTATCTGTGCACCTGCCAGATGGGCCGAAAGGCATATCCGTACCTGCCGAACCACAAGCTGAACACGCTCTGCGACCATCTGCGGCTCGACCTCGACCACCACAACGCCGGCAGCGACAGCCGCGCCTGCGCGCTTTTGCTGCTCGACTATTTGCAAAAGGGCCTGCGCCCGGAGCCGTTTCTGCGCGCCTACCGCTTCGCGGACCGGAAAACGCTCCCGTACTGCACGGTATAAGCGCCCGCGCCCATGCCTCCCCCTGCCATGCGCTGCATGGCAGGGGGAGGCTTTTTGCCGTGTCAGCGCAGCGTTTCGAAGCGCTTTACGCCGCGGGTCATGAGCCAGCGGGCGGTAAGCGCGTACAAAATCGCCATCAGCGCCAGAATCAGGCCGAGGGCGGCCGTCACCGGCATCAGAACCGCCAGCAGGAAGAAATAGAGCGCGCCGACCGCCACCACAAAGCCGAAGGCAAGCAGCATGCTCAGCAGAACGCCCGCGCCCTGCTTCGCGGCCTGCGTTTCGTTGATCCAGTCGAGGTTGCAGTGGCGCAGGTCTTCCACCAGGCCGACGTTCGCCGTCAGCAGCACGAACAGCAGCTGACAGGCCAGCAGCAGCGCCGTCTCGGCAGCAGGCAGCCGCAGGGCAAGCGCAGCGGCCAGCGTCATAAAGAGTGCGGGCGCAATTGCCAGAGAGTTGGACAGGCTTAGCTTTGCCTGCAGAACCTTTTTGGTTTCGACCGGCATGGAGCGCACGATCCAGTAGCTCTTGCCCTCCAGCGACACGGACGACGCCGTAAAGAATACCATGCCGGAAACCATCATGCAGGCCAGCAGCAAGATGGGGGCGGCTGCTGCGTACAGCTCCGGGATCGCGGTCAGCGCGCCCAGAAGCTCCCGCCGCTTGACCACCGCCAGCACAGCCAGCACCAGCTCAAACACAAGGCCAAGCCCGGCGTTGAGCATATAGCCGGAGCTGCTGGTCAGCCGGGCAAGCTCCCGGCGGTAGAGCGCCGCGTCCTGCGAGGAGGCGCGCATGGCTTTTTTCTCGTACCGCACCTTGACCTGTCCGCGCCGCGTGGTGACGATGCGGATAAAGCTGCGGTTCAGCAGCACATAGGCCAGCACGAACGGCAGGACTGTCCACAAAAGCGTCAGGCCGAGGTCTGCAAGGCTCCCGTCCGCAGCGGCCCGGCCCAGCCAGACGAGCGGGGCAGCCGAGCCGAGCGCCCCCGCGATCGCCGCGCCGTTCGCGGCCAGCTGCGTGACATAGCTGTTCATGCGGAAGCAGAACAGGAAATATGCCAGCATGAACACGACCGAGATCACCATGGTCACGGCGGTCGTATTGCGCATATGGCTGGTCACAAGCGAGACAAGCCACGCAAACAGGCAGCTCACCGCCAGCGAAAACAGCGGCAGCGCCAGCACGATCACGACGAACGCCGCAATGCCCGTTCCGCTTGTCTCACCGTATTGCAGCCACGAAACAAAGACCGGGAGGGCCACGACAAGCTCAAGCACGAAGTTCATGGCCAGCAGCGCCGCCATGCGGCTGAGCAGGATCATGCCAGGCGGCACGGGCATGGACAGAAGCAGCTCGTTGTCCTTCGCCTCAAACAGCTGCGATTTGGCCGTAAACACGCTGCCGATGAACATGAGCGCAAAGGCCATGATCGCGAACATGGCAAAATACAGCCAGCCGAGTCCCGCCGGGAAAAACGCGGCGGCAAACTGGGAAAACGAGGTATAGAACAGGAAGACGAACGCACAGAAGCAGTAGAGCATCAGAATCGCATAGCCGGCGGCCTTGCCCTTCGTCTGGCTCTTCCGCTTCCGGCTCTGTCCGGTAAACGCGGCGAGCAGCGCCGCCACCCGGACGCGAAGCAGCGTTTTAAGCATTCTTCTCACCCTCCAGCTCCAGGAACACATCCTCCAGCGACTGGTCGCCCTTGACCTCGTCCATCGTGCCGGAGGCGATAAGACGGCCCTGCTTGATGATGGCGACCTTGTCGCAGAGCTTTTCCGCGACCTCCAGCACGTGCGTGGAGAAGAAGATCGCGCCGCCGCGGTCGCAGTGCTCGCGCATGATGCCCTTGACCTGATAGGCTGCCGTCGGGTCGAGGCCGACAAACGGCTCGTCCATGATGATGAGCTTCGGGTCGTGGAGCAGGGCGGAGATGATCGCCAGCTTCTGCTTCATGCCGTGCGAATAGGCCGAGATGGGCTGCGCCAGATCGCCGGTCAGGTCGAACAGATCCGCGTATTTTTCGATCCGCGCCTCGCGGTCGGCCTTCGACACGCCGAAAATATCGGCCACGAAGTTCAGATATTTGATGCCGGACAGGAATTCATACAGATCCGGGTTGTCCGGGATGTACGCTAAAATCTGCTTGCAGCCGAGCGGGTCGGCCTTGACGGACTTTCCGTCTATGGTGATCTCGCCCTGTTCAAACTGCAGAATGCCCGCGCAGCTTTTGATCGTCGTGGTCTTGCCTGCACCGTTGTGGCCGATGAAGCCGTAAATTTCGCCGGGCCTGATGTGCAGGCTCAGGTCGTCGACCGCCTTTTTCTCTCCGTAAAGCTTTGTAAGATGCTCAATTTTCAGCATCGAATCCACTCCTTTCAAGATGGGTAGCCTTTCAGACGTTTTGTTTGGGCAAAAGTTCCCATGTGTCTATATCATAGCAGATTTTTTCAGTTTGTACAGGCAAACAATTTGGCAGTCGTAGCGTGAGACTGCTAAAATTCACAGTCCGTTCACACAAAGATGCAGAATTGTTCACAGACCGGGCCTATCATGTGACTTGTAAACAAGAGATGAGCAAGACGCTCAGATCGAGTTTTCAGACATTATATATTACAAGACTCAAGGAGGTCTTTTCCATGTTAGTACCGTATGCACGTAAAAATCACAATGTTTCCAATTTCAATCCGTTCCACGATTTTGACGAGCTGGAGCGCGCGTTCTTCTCCGACAACGCCCTCGGCGAGTTCAAGACCGACATTCAGGAGGACGGCGACAACTTCGTTCTGGAGGCTGACCTGCCCGGCTTCAAGAAGGAGGATATCCACGTGGACGTCGCCGACGACCGGCTGACCGTCTCCGCCGAGCGTCATTCCAACTTTGAAGACAAGGACAAGAAGGGCAATTACCTCCGCTGCGAGCGTTCCTATGGCTCCTACGCCAGAAGCTTTGATATCTCCGGCATCGATGCCGCAGGCATCAAGGCCGCATACGCCGACGGCGTCCTGCGCGTGACGCTGCCGAAGCAGAAGGAAGTCCCCGCCTCGTCCAGACGGCTGGAGATCGAATAACAGATAGATCTTCTACCGCATCGAGGGCGAATTCGTGTCCGTCGGCGCCGTGATCCACGGGAAAACGGACTATCTGGATGTCCTTTTTCGGAAAGAACGGTAAACAAAATTTCCAAACAGAAAACCCAGCCTCTTATATAAGAAGCTGGGTTTTCTGCGTAATTGCAGAGCCCCGCGCGCAACAAACGACGCGGTTTCCATGACGCTTGCTCCGCCGCCGGAAAGAACACGACTGGACGGTTATGGGTGGCTTGGCAGATGGTTTGGCCGGGCCGGGTGCTGGCATTGTATGTCTTGTTTTATCCCTTTTCCAAAGCCGTCCGGGGCTGTTTTCCTGCTGCGGCGCAAAAAGTTTACAGGCCGGAAACAAATTTTTGCATGATTGCACTTTCCTGTTGTGTCCGTATGTGGTACAATGTATGCGGATTTTTATGCTGTTGCGCAGATTTGGATAGATAAAGGAAGATCATCATGGAATTACTCGCTCCCGCCGGTTCGATGGAGGCGCTGCGCGCCGCCGTCTGCAACGGCGCTGACGCTGTTTATTTAGGTGCCGATACCTTCAACGCGCGTATGAACGCCCGCAATTTTTCCGCCGCCGATCTGCAGGAGGCCGTTGTCTACTGTCATGTGCGCGGCGTCAAGGTGCATCTGACGCTCAACACACTCGTGCTCGACCGCGAGATGCCGCGTGCGGCGGAGCTGATCCGGCTGGCCGCGTCCTGCGGCATCGATGCGTTCATCGTGCAGGATCTGGGCGTGGTATCGTTATGTCGGCAGCTTGCGCCGGACGTGCCCATCCATGCCTCCACGCAGATGAGCATCCATTCGCTTGAGGGCGTGATGGAGGCCGCCGCGCTCGGGTGCAGCCGCGTCGTGCTTGCGCGGGAGCTTCCCGCGGAGGAGATCGCGCATATCTGTAAGAAAAGCCCGGTCGAGATCGAGGTTTTTGTGCACGGCGCTTTGTGTATGTGCTATTCCGGACAGTGCTACCTGTCCTCCGTCATCGGCCGCCGCTCCGGCAACCGGGGCCAGTGCGCGCAGCCCTGCCGCCTGCCCTACGGCTACGGCCGGTTCGAATCGACGCGCTACCCGCTCAGCCTCAAGGATAACTGTCTGGCGGGCGAGCTGGACGAGCTGCGGCGCATGGGCGTCGCGTCCATCAAGATCGAAGGCCGCATGAAGCGGCCTGAGTACGTCGCCATCGTCACGCGCGCCTACCGCACGGTTTTAAACGGCGGCAAGCTGACGCCGTCCGATCTGCAGGAGCTGGAGACGGCCTTCTCCCGGCAGGGCTTTACCGACGGCTATTTCAGAGGCCAGACCGGCAGCGATATGTTTGGCCGCCGTCAGGAGGGCGAGGACACGGCTGACCTGTTCGCCTCTGCCCGCGCCACCTATGAACAGGGTGAGCCGCAGCGCATCGGCGTGCGCTTCTACGCCATGATCCGCCGCGGAGAGCCTGCGCAGCTCGCCGTCGAGGACCCGGACGGCAACCTCTGCCGGACCCGCGGCCCCGTGCCGGAGCAGGCGGTCTACCGGTCGCTCACGCCGCAGGATCTGGAGCAGCAGCTGAAAAAAACCGGCGGAACGCCGTATCTGTGCACCGCCGTCCGCTCGTCTCTGGACCCCGATCTGATGCTCCCGGCGTCCGCCATCAACGCCATGCGGCGCGATGTGATCGCGGAGCTGACCGCAAAGCGCGGCCGTGCCGCGCCCGCGCGTCTGAATGCGTATGACGAGCCGCCGCGCTACGACGGCATTGCCGGGGAGCCGCAGCTGACCATCGCCGTCCGCACAGCCGGGCAGATCACCTCCCGTATGCTCTCCATGAAGCCAACGGTGCTCTATGTCCCCCTGTCCGAGCTGGCGGAGCACCCGGATCTGCCGCAGCGCGTGGGCGTTGAGACGCAGCTTGCGGCCATTCTGCCGCGCGTGATCTGGAGCGGGGAGCTTGCTCCCGTCGCGCGGCAGCTGCGCACGGTCTATGAGATGGGCGTGCGGCAGGTTCTGGCCGGAAATCTCGGACAGCTGCACATTGCCCGCGCGGCGGGCTTCGCCGTCCGCGGCGATTTCGGCCTCAATATCGTCAATTCCCGCGCCATGCGGTACCTGCGCGAGCAGGGGCTTGATTCGCAGCTTTTGTCGTTTGAGCTGACGCTGCCGCAGATCCGCGATATCTCCAAGGCCGTCCCGGCGGAGCTGCTGATCTACGGACGGCTGCCGCTGATGCTGATGGAAAACTGCGTCATGAAGAACCGCACCGGCATCTGCGCCTGCCAGACCGGCACGGTCCGTCTGGTCGACCGTGTGGGCGAGGAATTCCCCATCGTCAAGGACCCCGGCACGTGCCGCAACGTGCTGCTGAACGGCAAGAAGCTGTATCTGCTCGACAAAAAGGACGCGCTGCGCGGCATGGGCCTGTGGGCGCTGCGCCTGCAGTTTACAACGGAAAACCCCGGCGAGATCGACAAGGTGCTGATGGACTATCAGGGCCGGGCCGTCTTCGACGCCGGAAGCTATACGCGCGGACTGTATTCGCGCGGCGTGGAATAAGCAAAAAAGAAGGAACTCCTTATGATCATCCTTGCATCGCAATCTCCCCGCAGGCACGAGCTGATGAAGCTCACCGGCCTGCCGTTTACCGTTCGTGTCGCGGATATCGACGAAACGATGGATCCGGCGCTGCCCGTCCAGCAGGAGGTCACGCGCGTCAGCCGCAGGAAGGCACAGGCCATCGCCGCCGGCGCGTCGCCGGACGATATTGTCATCGCCGCCGACACCATCGTGGTCATTGACGGGCGCGAGCTGGGAAAGCCGCGCTCGGAGGAAGAAGCACTCGGTATGCTCCGCCTGCTCTCCGGCAGAACGCACGAGGTCGTGACCGTTCTGTCCGTCTGCAAAGGCTCACAGCTTGAGTCCGAAGCCGTCGTGACGAAGGTGACGTTCCGCACGCTCTGCGAGGAGGAGCTTCGCGCCTATGTCAGGACCGGCGAGCCTATGGACAAGGCCGGAAGCTACGGCATTCAGGGCTACGGGGCCATGTTCGTCAGCCGGATCGAGGGCGATTATTTCTCCGTCATGGGCCTGCCCCTGTGCCCGCTGTGCCGGATGCTGCGCGCGTTCGGCGTTCCGATCCTTGACGTGCAGGAGGCGCAGGCATGAAGAAAAAATTCTGGACGGGCCGCCTCAAGACCATTCTCATTGTCGCGCTCATCATCGCTATCTGCGCCGCCGTGACGCTTGCCATCACAAACGGGACAAGCGCCATTGAAAACGTGGTCGGGACGATCCTGTCCCCCATCCGTGCGGGCGTTGCGTCCATCGACCGGCTGGCCGAGCGGTATTACAACTATATGTTCCGCTATGAGACGCTTGAGGCGGAGAACGCGGAGATGGAAAAGCAGATCCTTGCCATGCAGGAGGATATCCGCGACGCCGAGCAGCTGCAGCGCGAGAACGAATGGCTCAAGGCGCTTCTGAAGCTGTCCGAAGAGCATGAGGATTATAAATTCCTCACATCGTACATCATTTCGTGGGATTCCTCCGACTATAAAAGCGCCTTTACCATCGGCAAGGGCACGAACGCGGGGCTGGAGGAGGGTATGTGCGCCGTGACGGAAAACGGGCAGGTCGTAGGCCTTGTGACCAAGGTCGGCGCCAACTGGGCCACCGTCACGACGATCATGGACTCGTCGCTTGAAATTTCCGCCTCCGTGGCCTCGTCCGGCTATACGGGCGTGGTACAGGGCACATTCCTCGAGGACGGAACGGAGATCCTGCGCATGAACTATCTGCTGACGGACGCGATCGTCAAGAATAACGATCAGGTCGTCACGACCGGCTCGACGCTCTATCCGCGCGGGCTGCTGCTGGGGTACATCACGAACGCCAGCCTCGACGAGACGGGCGTCGCGAAATACGCCACGCTCGAACCGTCCTGCGACCTGTCCAAGCTGGAGCAGATCGCGATCATTACGGAGTATAATGTGCAGTGACGCAAGGAACGTTCGATTTTCGTGCCGCACTGCGAACACTGTGTTGTAGGGGCCGATGCCCATCTTCGGCGCTAAGAGCCGCGCAAAGCGCGGTTGCGCCTCGAAACTAGCCTGCGGGCATCGCATCGGCCCCTACAAACGAACCTCGAAAAATGCAGCTTGACGTGTATATGACCGAAAGGAGGCCCGCGCGATGCACGCGACCTATAAAAATGCGCTGATGTGGACGCTTTACGGCGTGCTGTTTCTTTTGATCGCCGTTTTGCAGACGGTCGTGTTTGGCCGGGCGCGATTCTTCGGCGTCAAGCTGACGCTGATCCCTGTCTGCATCGCCTGTGTTTCCATGCTGGCAGGCGCGGAGGCCGGGGCGCTCTACGGACTTTGCTGCGGCACGGTCTGGTGCTTCACGGGCGCGGCCGGCGGCGCGATGCACATCGTCCTGCTGACCGTCTGCGGCGCGGTGATCGGCTATATCTGCGACCGGTATCTCGTGCGGCAGCTGCTGTCCGCCATTCTGATGAGTCTGTTGGCGCTCGTATTCTGCCAGACGCTCCTGTTTCTGTTTCAATGCTATCTCGGCACGATCCACATCGGCATGATCACTGCTCTGCCGGTCCAGATCGGCCTGAGCCTGCTCGCGTGCCCGCTCCTGTATCTCGGAGCCTGGGCGATCCGAAAGGTTGGTGCCAAATAAATGCAGCGAATTTCCCGCTTCCGCATGATCGTATTCATCGTCGTCATTCTGGCCATGATCGGCGTGTTCTCCCTGCGGCTTTACAAGACGCAGGCCGCCGTCACGGAGGACTCCCTCGTCGCGGCGGACGCCGACTCCATGGAGTACCAGTCGACGGTCGAGGCTGCGCGCGGCAATATTCTCGACCGCAACGGCAACGTGCTGGTGTCGAACCGCGCAAGCTATAACCTCGTCATCATCAACTTCGTCTTTTTCAACGCGCCCGACCCGAACGGGAACCTGCTGAAGGTCCTGAACCTCTGCGACGAGCTTGGGATCGCGTATGAATCGCATTTCCCCGTCTCCGCCGAGCGTCCCTATACCTATACCGATACCGACGACACCGCCTGGCAGGGCTATTTCCGCAGCTTCCTTGCCAGCCGGAGCTATGACCTCGATATCTCCGCGCCCACGCTCATGAAGCGCCTGCGCGACGAATATAAGATCCCCGACGACTGGACCCAGCAGGACGTGTACCGCGTCATTTCCGTCCGCTATGAGCTGGAGCTGCGCTCGGTAGACGAGATCGGCATGGAAAACTATATGCTGGCAGAGGACGTCGACGCGGAATCGCTGGCTGCCGTGATGGAGCTGGCCGTGCCGGGCGTTGTGGTCGAAAACGGCACGGTGCGCGAGTACAACACCACCTATGCCGCGCACATTCTCGGCTACATCGGCCCGATCTGGAGCGAGGAGGCCGCCGAATACCGCGAAAAGGGCTACTCCATGAACGCGCTTGTCGGAAAATCCGGCGTGGAGCAGGCGTTTGAGGAATATCTGCACGGTTCAAGCGGCATCAAGCGGACGACCGTCTCCTCGACCGGCGAAATTCTGAACCGATACTATGTGACGGAGCCTGTGCCGGGCAACAACGTCGAGCTGACCATCGACATTTCGCTGCAGGCTGTGGCCGAGCAGGCGCTGGAAAAGGTCATTCTCGATCTGCGCGAAAACGGCGTCGGCCGGAACAAGGAGGGCAAGGACGCCAGAGGCGGCGCGGTCGTCGTGCAGATGTGCAAGACCGGTGAAATTCTCGCCATGGCAAGCTACCCGACCTATGATCTTGCCACACGCGCGGAAAACGCCGTCGCGCTGAACGAAGACGAGACTGCGCCGATGTTCAACCGCGCGCTCGCAGCCTACCCGCCCGGCTCGGTCTATAAGATGGTCACGGCCATCGCCGCCGTCGATATGGGCGGCTTCGACCCCGGCTATATCATCGAGGACAAGGGTCTTTACACCTTCTATGAATCCTTCCAGCCCAAGTGCCACATCTGGTCGCTTGCCAACCCGCGCACGCACGGCAAGATCAATCTGATGGAGGCCATCGCCTATTCCTGCAACTATTATTTCTACGAGGTCGGCCGTCTGACCTACGACAGCTATAAAAAGGAAACGGGAAACAACCCGTTTGATATCGTTGCCAAGGCCCTTGGCCTCGGCGAGCCGACGGGCATCGAGCTGCCGGAGGACACCGGCGCACGCGCGAACGCAGAGGAAAAGAACAAGCAGTACGCAGGCGAGGACGCAGGCTGGTTCGGCGCGGACGTTCTGCAGGCCGTCATCGGCCAGAGCCTGAACAAATTTACACCCCTGCAGCTGGCCTGCTACGCCTCGGCGCTGGCAAACAAGGGCACGCGCTATGAAGCGACGCTCCTGTCCCGCGTCGTCTCGTGGGACTATCAGGATCTGATCGAGGAGTCCAAGCCCGTCGTGGCAAGCACGCTGGAGATCTCGGAAAAGGCGCTGAACGCGCTCGATCAGGGCATGCGCATGACCGCCTCCATCGGCACAGCGGAGCAGTACCTCAGGGATTACCCCATTGCCATCGCCTGCAAGACCGGCACGGCGCAGTGGCAGGGCACGACCTCCACCGGCTCGTTCTCCGGCTCTGACCACGCTTCGTTCGTGCTCTACGCTCCGGCGGACAATCCCGAGATCGCCATCTCCGTCTATGTCGAGCGCGGCTCGCAGGGCGGCAATCTGGCGAATGTCTGCATTCCCATTCTCGACGCCTATTTCTCCAGCTCCGCCAAATATGAGACTGTCGCGACTGAAAATATCGCTTACTAAGAGAGGAACCGCACATGACCGACCTTTCGCATATCCGCAATTTTTCGATCATCGCCCACATTGACCACGGCAAATCCACGCTGGCCGACCGCCTGCTGGAGGAGTGCCATTCCGTTGAAAAGCGCGAGATGGAGGACCAGATTCTCGACTCCATGGAGCTTGAACGCGAACGCGGCATCACCATCAAGGCCCGCGCTGTGCGTCTGGACTACCGCGCCGACGACGGCGAGAAATATGTCCTGAACCTCATCGACACGCCGGGTCACGTCGACTTCAACTATGAAGTCTCCCGCAGCCTGTCCGCCTGCGAGGGCGCGGTGCTGGTCGTCGACGCGTCGCAGGGCATCGAGGCCCAGACGCTGGCGAACACCTATCTGGCCGTTGACAACGGCTTGGAGGTCCTGCCCGTCGTCAACAAGATCGACCTGCCGGCGGCGCGGCCCGCCGAGGTCAAGAAGGAAATTGAGGACGTCATCGGCATCCCCGCCATGGACGCGCCTGAAATTTCCGCCAAGAACGGCATCAACATTCATTCCGTGCTGGAAATGATCGTGAAGAATGTCCCCGCGCCCACGGGCGACCGCGAAGCGCCTTTACAGTGCCTGATTTTCGACAGCCAGTATGATTCCTACCGCGGCGCGATCGTCTATCTGCGCGTCGTGAACGGCACGGTGTATCCCGGCATGGATATCCGCATGATGGCCTCCGGCGCAGTCTACAAGGTCGTGGAGGTCGGATATCTGCACCCGAAGGGCATGATCCCGGCCGAAAGTCTCGGCGCGGGCGAGGTCGGATATCTCACGGCCTCCATCAAGACTGTCTCCGACACCCGCGTGGGCGACACCATCACGGGCGTGGAAAATCCGGCAGCCGAGGCGCTTCCGGGCTACCATCAGGCGCAGCCGATGGTCTTCTCCGGCGTGTACCCGGCGGACGGCTCAAAATACGGCGATCTGCGCGACGCGTTGGAAAAGCTGAAGCTGAACGACGCGTCCATGAGCTTCACGCAGGAAAACTCCATCGCGCTGGGCTTCGGCTTCCGCTGCGGCTTTTTGGGCCTTCTGCACATGGAGATCATTCTCGAGCGTCTCGAGCGCGAATATAACCTCGACCTCATCACGACGGCCCCGAACGTCGTCTATAAGATCACCAAGACCGACGGCACGCAGCTCGATGTCTACACCCCGCTCAACTACCCCGACCCCGCCGAAATTGCCGAGGCGCAGGAGCCATATGCAAAGGCGAACCTCATCGCCCCGCCCGAATACGTCGGCGCGATCATGGATCTGTGCCAGAACCGGCGCGGCGAATTCAAGGATATGCAGTACCTCGACCCCACGCGCGTTGAGCTGCACTATTCCATGCCGCTCAACGAGATCATCTATGACTTCTTCGACGCGCTCAAGAGCCGCACGCGCGGCTACGGCTCGCTGGACTACGAGCTGGAGGGCTACCGCCCGTCGAAGCTCGTCAAGCTCGACATTCTCCTGAACGGCGAGATCGTCGACGCGCTGAGCTTCATCCTCTTCGCCGACAACGCCTACGCAAGAGCCAGAAAGATCTGCGAAAAGCTCAAGGACAATATCCCGCGCCAGATGTTTGAGATCCCCGTGCAGGCTGCCGTCGGCGGCAAGATCATCGCCCGCGAGACGATCAAGGCCCTGCGCAAGGACGTGCTTGCCAAGTGCTACGGCGGCGATATCACGCGCAAAAAGAAACTGCTCGAAAAGCAGAAGGAGGGCAAGAAGCGCATGCGCACGTTCGGCACGGTCGCCGTGCCGTCCGAGGCGTTCATGGCCGTCCTCAAGCTTGACGACGAATCGTAGGAGGTTTTTTCGTGGCGCTCATTCAGATCGTTGAAAACAAGAAAAAAAGCCTCGGCATCTACGTCCACATCCCGTTCTGCCGGAGCAAATGCGAATACTGCGACTTTTATTCCGTTCCCGGCGCACGCAGCCGGGATCTGATGGACCGGTATCTCGACGCCGTGATCCTGCACATCCGCGAGGCGGCGCAGGGTGCAGCGGGCTACGAGGTCGATACCGTCTATTTTGGCGGCGGCACGCCGTCGTTCTTCGGAGCCGGCGGGCTTGCAAAGATTTTCGCCGAGATCGACCGCCGCTTCGACGTCAGCCGCGACGCGGAGGTTTCGCTGGAGGCCAACCCCGACTCCGTGACGCTGCCCATGCTCACGCGGCTGCGCCGCGCGGGCTTCAACCGCATCTCCATCGGCGTGCAGTCGGACGACGACGCGCAGCTCAAGGCGCTGGGCCGCCCGCATACCTACCGGCAGGCGCAGCAGGCCGTGTCGCTCTCGCGGCGCGCGGGCTTTGACAACGTTTCGGTCGACCTCATGTTCGGCCTGCCGAGCCAGTCGCGCGAAAGTTGGATGCAGACGCTTCGCAACGTCATCGACCTCAAGGCCGACCACATCAGCTGCTACGGGCTGAAGGTCGAGCCGGGCACAAAGCTCTGGACGTACAAGGACTGCGCCAACCTCCCGGACGACGACGCACAGGCGGATATGTATTTTTACGCCGTCGAAACGCTGGAGCAGTTCGGCTATCACCAGTACGAGATCTCCAATTTCGCGCACGACGGCTTCATCTGCCGCCACAACATGAAATACTGGGTCGGCGACGAGTATCTGGGCTTCGGCCCGTGCGCGGCGTCGGACTTTGCCGGACGGCGGTTCACCATCAAGCCCGATCTGGAGGGCTATATCAAGGGCGTGACGGACAAGGGCCAGATTTTGTCCGAATCTGAGCTTGTCCCGCTGCGCGAACGCGCGGGCGAATACCTCATGCTCCGATTGCGGACGGTCGACGGCATTGAAAAGAGCGAATACACCCGCTCGTTCCTGCTGCCGTTTGAGCCGATTGAGGACATTCTTGTCCGGCTGCAGGCGCGGGAATACGCCGCGTTTACCTCCGGCCGCTGGCACCTGACGCCGAAGGGCTTCATGCTCTCGAACACCATTCTGGTGGAGCTTCTCGAAGCGCAGCAGAAATCCAGACCGCTGGCGCAGAAGCGCTGAAGACAAACAGAGCCGGGGAAGCGTCGACGCTTCCCCGGCTCTTGCCGGAAAAAACAGCCCTTCCGGTCAATCGGTGCGGCCGGAACAGGAGACTGCGAAGAAACCAGGCAGCTGCTTTTCGGGCTCCGCCCGGATCAGCGGGACGCGGAACCCCCGTTCTGCCTGCCTTCTGCCGCTCCGGCGAAGCGCGGCGTCTGACCGAAACGCGCACCTGCGTATGGATCATCCGGCGGACAAAGCATCTCAAAAGCGTTTGCCAACGATCTCTCTGGCCATAGTATGCGCAGGGCGAAGAAAAATACACAAGGTCTGATTTGACTTTACAGGCGCAAAACGGTAAGATAAGAAAAAAACGAACAGGAAGCACAAAGGCAATGGAAGAATTTAAAAATTTACAGGAAACAAAGCTCACGTCCCAGCCGATCTTTGACGGCGACGTGCTGCATATCTACAAGGATACCGTCCGCCTGCCGAACGGCAAAACCTCCACACGGGAATACACCGTCCACCACGGCGCGGTGTGCATCCTGCCGCTGCTGGAAAACGGCGACGTGCTGCTCGAGCGGCAGTTCCGCTATGCCATGGGCGAAGTCCTGACGGAGATCCCCGCCGGGAAGCTCGACTACATCGGCGAGGACCCGCGGGAGGCCGCGCTGCGGGAGCTGCGCGAGGAAACGGGCGCGGTCGCAAGCGAGCTCATCCCGCTCGGCCCGTTTTACCCCACCTGCGCGTATTCGACCGAGGTCATCCAGATGTTCCTGGCACGCGGGCTGAGCTTCGGCGAACGGGATCTGGACGAGGACGAATTTCTGAACGTGTTCCGCCTGCCGCTGCGGGAGCTGGTCGAAAAGGTCCTGAACGGCGAAATTCCCGACGCCAAGACGCAGGCCGCCGCGCTTCGCGTGTGGTGCATGCTGCAGGAGGGGAAGCTCTCGTGAGGCGGGAGCTGGTTTATCTTTCGTCCATCGGCGCAGACTGCTGCGAGGCCGCGCGGGCGTTTGGCCTTGGGATCGAGCTTGCGCAGTTCTGCACCGCCGCCCGGCTCGACGGCGCTCCGCCGGAGCCGTGGGAGCTTCCGGTGGAACGCTGCCTGTCTGCATCAAGCCGGTTCGTGCTGCACGGGCCGTTCAACGAGCTGACGCCTGCGGCCATCGACCCACTTGTGCTGGATGTGACGAAGAAGCGATACCGGCAGGCGATCAAAAAGGCGCATACAATGGGCATTCAGAAAATCGTTCTGCACGCAGGCTTTCTGCCGCTGGTCTATTATCCGGAGTGGTTCGTGGAGCGCAGTGCCGCCGTGTGGCGGGAGCTGCTCTGCGATGTTCCGGACGATATGACCGTGTGTCTGGAAAACGTGCTGGAGCCGGAACCGCAGCTTTTAACGGCGATCATGGAGGCCGTCCATGACCCGCGCCTGCGTATCTGCCTCGATCTCGGCCACGCGAATACGTGCGCGTCAGCGCTTCCCCCGGAGAACTGGCTGCGCGCCTGTGCGCCGTACCTTTCCCACGTGCACCTGCACAACAATCAGGGCGACCGTGACCTGCACGCGGCGCTCTTTGACGGCGTGATGGATATTGCGGGGCTTCTTTCCCTGCTGGAAGCGCTTTCCCCGCAGGCGACGTGTACGCTGGAGCTGACGCAGGACAGGCCGAGCCTTGACTGGCTCGTGGAAAAGCACCTTTTGGAGTGAACCCTATGGAACAGACTGAACGGCAGCTTGTTTCGCTGCTTTCCGAAATTACCCCGCTTTATGACGTGCCCATGCGCGAGGCGAAGGCCCGGCAGGACGCACTGGCCAAGCCGCCCGGCAGCCTCGGTCTGCTGGAGGACCTTTCTGTCCAGCTGGCGGGCATCACCGGGCAGGTCAAAAACGAAGTCAGCCACACCCGCATTTACGTGCTTGCGGCAGACAACGGCGTAGTCTGCGAGGGCGTTTCGTCCGCACCGCAGTCGGTCACGCGGGCGCAGGCCATCAACCTGACGCGCGGTCTGACCGGCGCGTCGTGTCTGGCGAAGCACTTCGGCGACGAGCTGGTCGTCGCCGACATGGGCATCGCGCTCCCCTATGCCTGCCCGGAAATTCTGAACCGCAGTCTCGGCAAGGGCACGGCGAACATCGCCGCAGGCCCGGCCATGGCGCGGCAGACTGCCGTGCGCGGCATTCTGACCGGCATGGGGCTTGCCTGCAGCTATGAGGAGGTTTATACCGGCAGCTATGCCGCAGCGCTTTATGCACATCAGATGGGCTACAAGACCGTATACATTATGGGAAGCGATGCGCTGGCAGAGGAGTTTGCAGGGCTCGGTGTTACGGTTTCCGATCATGCGGAGGTTGTGATCGTGGGCTATGATATGGATTTCAATTATCAGAAGCTGACGGATGCGTTGCAGGTAGCACTGCGGGCGGACAAGATCATTGCCTGTAATCTCGAGCATCATTATCCGGGCGAGAATGCGAAGCGTATGCCGGGCTGTGGTGCGATGGTCGGCGCGCTGGAGGGAAGCCTTGGACGAAAGGTGGACTACTCGGTCGGAAAGCCTAATCCGCTGCTGATGGACATTATCTGTCAGGACAAGGGCTTAAAGCCGGAGGAGATCATTGTGGTCGGAGACACCTATGCGAGTGATATCGTCATGGCACATAAGTACGGGAGCCGGGCGGTTTATATCGGGGAGGAATCCCATGAGGACACCAACTGTGTCCGGAAGATCAGCGAATTGCTGCAATAGATGCAAAGGGGGCATTTTAGATGAGCAGGATAAATTTACTGGATTGTACACTGCGTGACGGCGGTTATGTCAATGACTGGCATTTTGGAAGAGATGCCATTTTCAATATTGGCAAGAAGATTGTTCTCGCGGGGATTGAATACTTCGAGATCGGTTTCGTCAGAGAATGCGAATACAGCAAGGATTATTCGCTGTTTGACGGCAACGACAGCGTGCGGGATATGATCGCACCGAAGAATCCCGACACCCATTATGTCGGCATGATCGATATGGGGCGGCCAATCCCGTTAGAGAAGCTTGGAAAACGCGTGCCGGACGGCTTTGATGTATTCCGTGTGATCTTCAAGAAAAGCAAGATCGAGGAGGCGTACAATTACATTCAGGAGCTGGAAAAGCTGGGCTACGATGTCTTTGCGCAGGCAGTGGGAACCGACAATTATACCGACAGTGAATTTATCGCGCTGATCGAGAAGTTCAACCGGCTCCCGATCAAGGCATTTTATATTGTGGACAGCTTCGGTCTGATCAAGAAAAAGGACTTTGTCCGTCTGGCGCAGATTGCCGATCATAATCTGCGGGAGGACATTATGCTCGGGTATCATTCCCACAACAACATGCAGCAGGCGATGGGCAATGCCTCCGCCTTTACGGAAATGCATCTGCACCGCGACATCATTCTGGACGCCTGCGTGTTTGGTATGGGACGTGGCGCCGGCAATCTGAATCTGGAGCTTTTCGCCGAGTACATGAACGAGAACTTCGACAAGCAGTACCGCATTGAGCCGATGCTTGAGATCATTGACGAGTATCTCAACGACATTTACCGGGAGCATTTCTGGGGATATTCCCTGCCGCTGTATCTGTCTGCCGCCAACGGCTGCCACCCGAACTATGCGATCTACTTCGCGTCCAAGGGAACGCTGACCGTCAAATCCTACAATGAGATCTTAAAGTCGATCCCGAAGGAGGACAAGGCGCTTTACAATAAGGATAAGGCTGAGGCGATTTACAAGCAGTATCAGGAAAATTATATCGATGACCGTGAGGCTGTCGAGAAGCTGGAGCAGGAGCTTTCGGGCAGAGAGGTGCTTCTTCTGGGATCGGGCAAGAGTCTGATGCAGCAGAAGGCGCAGGTCGAGGAATATATCCGTGAAAAGAATCCGGTCGTGATCGGGCTGAACTTCGTTCCGGCTGACTTTGCCTGTGATTATGCGTTCATCTGCCATATGCGCCGCTACAAAAACATTACCGATGATTCCGTCAGAAAGATCATCACCTCCAATCTGCGCGAGGCAAAGGACTACGAATACATGTTAAACTTCGCAAGCTATTCTTCCCAGGAACCGGCGATCATGGAAAACTCCGGTCTGATGTGCCTGCATTTCCTGCTGCACATCGGTATGCCACAGGTTGTCATTGCCGGGTTGGACGGCTACGATATCTGCAACCACGGCAACTACGTCAACAGCGGTCTGGAATATGACTTCTCCGCAGAGCAGCTCAAGGAGCGCAACGAGCTGATCGCCGCTGAACTGAACCGACTGCAGGAGAAGATGCAAATTACATTCCTGACCGACAGCATTTATAAGAAATAGACCCTGCGGGGATTAGACAAGAATAAGAATAGAAATTCTGCAGAGTAATGAGAAGCAGAATACAACAATACGGGGGAAAAGAGATGACAGAAAAGAAACAGACGAAGATGGAGTTGCTGATCCAGTTTATTAAATTCGGGATCGTTGGTGTCACCAATACAGTCGTATCCTATGTGATCAATGTTGCAACCCTGTTCCTGCTGGGACATGCGCACATATTCCAGCGCTGGGATTACATCATAGCCAACACCGTGGCGTTTATTCTCAGTGTGCTGTGGTCGTTTTATTGGAACAACAAGCTGGTATTTAACATGGAGGGAACCTCCTGGAAGGAGCTTTTGCAGGCACTGATCAAGATGTATCTGTCCTACGCATTCACCGGAATTATTCTGAGCAACGTGCTGTCATATCTGTGGATCGATGTACTCCACATCTCCAAATACATTGCCCCGCTGATCAACTCGATCATCGGCGTGCCGATCAACTTTGTACTCAATAAGTTCTGGGCGTTCCAGGGAAAATAGGAATGGTACGGAGGCGCGCTTTATGTTGCCAGATAAAAATATTTTTATATTTTGAAATGAAAAATACAGGTTGCTTTTTTTGTGAAAATGGATATAATATAGACAAATGATTCGTCATTGGGAGAGTCCCTGCCAGATAGTGGGAAGTTTTAAACTCGGGAGAGTCCCTGCCAGATAGTGGGAAGTTTTAAACTCAAGGGGAGCAGAAATTGCTCCCTTTAAATTTTACAAGTCAAAATGAGGATAAATAGAAAGGTGAAAATTCTATTGAAAATCTACAGTGTATCCGATAAATATATAAATTATTTAAGGAAAGATTTTCCAAATGTATATTCTAATAAAGAAAATCGTCGAAAACATACTAGAAAGTATATAGGTGTTGTCTTGGAATTAGAGGGCTATCACTATTATGTGCCGATGTCCTCTCCGAAAGATTCTGATTATCAAATCGTAGGCGAGAACAGAGTGATAAAAAAGAGCATCATTCCGATTATTCGAATTATTGTCAGAAATTCAAAGGGTCAGAAGGAATTAAAAGGAACATTGAGAATAAGTCATATGATACCTGTTCCTGCCTCGGAGTTGGAATTATATGATTATGAAAATGAGGAAGATCTAACCTATAAAGATTTAATTCATGATGAAATAATCTTTATAAGAAAAAACAAAGATAAAATAATGAAAAACGCACAAGTAATGTATAAGCAGAAAATGAATCAGGATGAAAGTGCAGGATATATAAAATCAGCGCTGCCCTTTAAACAATTGGAGGAAATGAGTGATAGCTTTCATTGTCAGTGATTTATCCGCAGAACAATATAGAGCAAAGAGAAAATGGTCTTATGTTTGACAACCCTCTATGGGAATGATAGAATAAACAGGATCTGTCATAGATGTGGCAGATTCCTTTTATATAACTGCGGATGTGATGGAATTGGCAGACATGCAAGATTTAGGTTCTTGTGCCGCGAGGCGTGCAGGTTCAAGTCCTGTCATCCGCATCAAACCCCGGAACGAAAGTTCCGGGGTTTTTTGCGGATGGAGACCTTGAATCCCGGGATTCAAGGTCTCCGCTGCCGCTCCGGTCGGTGCCGGTCAGACGTCCACCGGACGTCTGGCACCCTGTCATCCGCATGATAAGCTTCCAAGCCTTTATTTATAAGGGCTTGGAGTTTTTTTAACTTTTTGCCGAAGAGTTGTGAATTCATGATATAATCAAAAATAAGATATTAGAATTTATGCTTTTATATTGTTGAATGCACAGCTAAAAATAAATGATGCTCGACATCATTATCTGTAAAAATGCTATTGATAATACAACGATAAGGAGAGAAGATATGGCATACACAATGATTCACATAATTATCGCAGAGGAAATATTTTCGGAATTTTCTTTAAATATAAATGAAAATGATTTTTTGATAGGAACAATTGCGCCAGATGCAGTACATTCATGTGAAGAATTTAGCTACAAATTAAAGGAAAAAAGTCATTTTTTTCCCGAAGGTTTAACTTGGGGAAAGGTCGATACATGTACCAAGGCAAATCTATGGATGGATTCAGTGTTGGAGTTTTATGAGAAAAACAAAGAAAATATTAATTCAAGTTTTTTGTTGGGGTATATTATTCATGTTTTTGTTGATATATATAATGCGCTTTATTATTACTACCCCTATGTCAATGCATTCTATGGTACTAAAGAAGAAAAAGTTGAAAAGTATAAAATTGAATCTCAAAATTTAGATAAATATTTGTACACAAAATATGCTAAGATATATGATCTCTCAGATAAATTATATAAAGGATCCGTCTATAATATAGATGGTATTATTACTGCGGAGCAGATAGAAAAAAGGAGAGAATATTTGATTTCTAAGGAATGGAAAGAATCATTATTTGTTTTAGAAAATGAGATATGTACTTTGGATAGTGTAAAAAATATAAAAGAAGGTACTATTCAATTTATATATAATAATTTT